>ERZ780150.69-NODE-69-length-106953-cov-184.620386_pt1 | contig 106953 bp, 130 predicted proteins | sample MGYA00511019_ERZ780150 | MGnify/ENA primary metagenome ERZ780150 (study PRJEB29588, sample SAMEA2151633) | human gut metagenome | biome: human gut; feature: human-associated habitat; material: faeces | place: Denmark | collected 2008/2010 ...
TAAACGGAGTCGAAACATCAACCCAGGAAAATGTTGCATGGACGGCTACGATTAGCGGAACAGGGTTCAGCAAGAACACGGATGGAACATCTATTACGGCTGCGTCCAATCAAAGCGGTTCGAGAAGCGGTTCTGTTTCCTATACACAGGGGACAAGTGGGAAAACAGCTTCTATTTCATTGAGTCAGGCTGGTGTTCAATATACTATCACCTATAAATCGAACGGCTCGTTTGAAGATACTTATTTCGTCTTCAATTCAAGTGCAACTCCTACTGGGACGCCTATGCAGTATGACGCAATGATGGGTGGTGGAGATGAATTTCAAGAAACTTGGATTCCTGACCCAGGATATAGCGTGAACGATGTTTCCAAGGGTGGCGCAACTACCAACTTAAAGGCTGGCGACAGGGTATGGATTCGAAAGATGACTGGTATTGGTACAAGTTGGAGCGGTTCAACGACACAGTCGTTTGTGCTCGAAGCAAATAATCAGACAGTCAATTTGAACTAAAATTAGGGACTGGCGGGAATTATCGGGTTATTCACGGACTCCCGCCAGAATCCCTCCTTATTCATTAAAATAATAGACCCAAGCAGTTTCCCTGTCGCAAGCTGGCGTTCCCTACGCAATTTCAGGCACGACAATCAACATTACTGGATATGGTACAGGAAAAGGAACTGTCAGTGTAACAGCTCCGGCAGGGGGTTCTTGGAGTATCGACTTTGCAAGTAACGCTTTCAGCCTTAATGCCTCCCCATCATCAGGTACTGGTCCAAACAGTTCTGTCACTATCAATGCTATCAATGATTCTGGTCAAACAGGTATTCACAGAATTGATATCTATCTTAAAAACAGTTCAACGATTGTTGATACAGCAACCGTTCAAGTTCGTATAACTTCTTAAGGATAATTATGAAGGAAAGGAGCTGGGATATCCCAGCTCCCAGTTCCAATTATGGTGTGATTGTTTGGTCTTCAGCTTTAAGAGTGAAAGTTGAAAAGTGCATAGGGTCGAAGCTGTTTGAGCCACCTTGCTGAATGCGTACCGTAATAGTATCACCAGCTTTGGCTTGAACAGTTTCTGTCTTGCTTGCTGTTTTACAAACTGTCAATCCGTTTGTATTATTCCACGTGATTGAGGCATTTTCATAACCAGAACCCATAGAATAATAATCATTTGGACCATACAATGGAGTGCCCGATGAATTAAATAGATAAGCGGTTGCTCCTGTATAATCACGGAACTGAATTGTTAGAGTGTATCGGGGAACGCCAGCTTGCGACAGGGAAACTGCTTCTTGATTTTCGAAGAAAAACAAAGAGCACTCCTGAAAGAAGTGCTCCTCGAAAATAGTAACGAAAGATTAACCCAGTAGAGTCCAGGCTTCCCGTACTTTGTTGAACTTTCCGTATGGGAGAGTAACATAACCACCACGACCGAACCCTGTACCCCAGGAGTTCTTAATGATTAAGCCTGTTTCATCATAACCAACGACAGCCACAGCATGACCACCCATGAATTCATCGCCATCCCAAAAGTCGTCATTATACGAAAACACATTCATTGCTATAAGTGCTGCGCCATTGACAAGAACGCTCTTTTTGAGAGCGTCAAGAGACGTCACACGAGCGAATAAATCAATACGAGATTCCCGCTTGAGAATTTCGAAAGCCTCGCGTGGCATCATGCCGTCAATAGTCTTGTCGGAACGTTCATCGTACAGGTATTCGAAGCCGATAGACGGTTCACGACCTTTCGATTTGCAATAGAAGTTGTACATCTCTGCAACTGTACAAGAAACGCAGCTCCCCTTATTGCCTTGGTCATAGACACGGAGTTGTTCCCGCAGTTCATATCGCTTCGGAAGTTCAATCTTCGGAGCTGCATAAATGGCGTCATTCGGATTGACGCCACTCTCAATAAATCCAAGTCCTTTCGTTACCATTCTTGCCTAAATTTAAAGATTACGTTCTCTTTTCCAGCCGTTTCGGTAACAGAAAAGATAAATAAAGTGTCTTTCTTCTTTTCAGTCAAGACGTAAACAGTTGTCATCACGGAATCATTCCCGATGAAGTACGTTTTGCCCCACGAGTTTAAATTCGTAGGAACGCTCAAGCCGTGAACGGTGTTCAGGCTGTCAATCACCGAAAGAGGCTGTGGAGTCACTCTTTCGAAGAACACAGTCTTCCGAGTTGTCGCACAGCCTACAATCAGCAATGTCAAGAAAAGGAATATCAGTTTCTTCATCAGCCACCTACATTGAACCAGTTTCCCAGCAAGAAACATAACCAAATCAGCAACCCACCTATCAGGGGTGGAAGCCCACCATTAAGAATAGCCTGACCGACAGGAAGATTCTTCTTCATGTTTTGGTAGGCGAACAGACCAATCACTACGAATGACACCGGAATCAGGCAAGTGATACCCATTCCAAGTGAAATTCCAAAGAACGCAGCCACCATCATTCCGATGATGACGTACAGGTAATGAAAAGGCTTCATTTGTACCATTGTAATTGAAATTTAAGTTAAATCGAACTCTTTGCACACTTCCTCCATTTCCTCGCAAGTCAATGGTCGAACTTTCAGGATATTATAGCGGTCGAGGTCTTCTTGTAGAATAGGGAAAGGCAACCGAGTGTTCCCCGTTGGGGTGACAAAGCAATTATCGGCACTGTCACGATAGAAAAGTACATCAGGCTGGTCAGCCTCAATGAAGATTTCATCTGTATAAGCATACATGAAGTCTTCCCACTTTTCTTCGAAGCCTTTCTTGCCCACTCGGTTCAGCCCAGTTCCAGTATCTACTTTGGGATGAAGAAAATCCTCTACAGATTCCACAGGTTGCGTGGGGGTATATTTAGGACGCTGTTCACGGGTAATCTCACGAAGTTCCGATTCGAGCGTTTCAATCTCTCCTAATAGTTGTTCTTCTCGCTTGGCATAGTCGGACAACTCTTTGCGCTGTTCACGGTTCTCTTTCTCAAGAAAGAGAATCTTCTTATTCAGACGGTCACATTCCGCCTGAAGATTCAGCACTGTTAAAGTTTCTTCTTTGCCCATATTAGATAGCATTTATTCTGTTGCTCCATGAGTCTGTTAGGAACTCTTCCATTTGAGCCTCAGAAAGTTTATCATACACTTTAAACGTGACAGTATCAAATCCTCGTTTTCCTTTTCCGACCTTTGTACCTGTATAGGAAAGGGAGTATTTGAACTGAAGAACCGAATTGAGGTTGTTAATCATTTCCCGGAAAGCGGTCTTAAGAACGAACCGTTCAAAATCCTGAACGCTATATTGGGGAGTCTGAAGTTCATCCATAAGTTCAGATATTTTCATAGAAAAGACACGTTTGTCCTTCCAACGGCTTAACATCATGAAAATACGCTTGGCATAGACGCCATTCATTGAGACGACAGACTTCTTGTCGTAAATTGTTCCTCCTATCCCCTTACCATAATATAGAAGCCAGCGTAAACTTGTAACAGGCATTCCCAGTACGATGTTGTCATCCTCGTCAATATCCATCGTAGAGATAAGATAACATTCCCTTCGAACCAATTTACCCTGTTCGTTGGTAAAGTTGTATTTAATCGTCTGTTTGAACATCTTCTTTATTTCGTTGAGAACGATAGAGCCGTGATGGTGTTTATCAATCTCATTCATTTGTATAGGGATGAGAAGATTACCGTTCTTATCCAGGGGGAGAGTTTCCTGGAAAACTTTCAAGTCAGCGTTCAGCCAGTCAACGTCACGGGACATAGCAGGTTGCAACTGTTCGACAAGATGAACCAAACAGTTCATTTGCCACGATGTGAACTTATAGACGCCAAAGGTCGCCAAGTTCGATTGAATAATTCCTTTATTTCTTTTCATATCGTATAATGTTTAATTTCCACACAAATATAACGGGAAAATTTATAAACAGGGTAAAGTCATATCAACCCCTTTAAAAACAGGCTTGGCTTCGAGTTAAGACTGTAAATTAACTGCGCTTAAAAGCCTGTTTATAAATTTGTCGACGCGCTCAAACCCCTTTTTATTGCGCTCAAACCCCTTTTTATAACCCCTTAGACCCCTGTTTTTATTGCGCTCAAACCCCTTTTTATAAAATAAAATTTGTGGGTGAAGACTCCCCATAAAATAGGGGAGACTCACGGACTCGAAAATTTGTGTATCAATATATGAGTACAATAGAAGTTTCAATAGAATACAAGTTAGAGTCCCGAACGGAAATTTTAAGAAGTCATTTTCACATCGAAAACAAGCCTCACTGCGTTCGGAGTTTACAGGCTTCGCCATCTCCGATGGACTTCGCCCTGAGAGGCTGCTGTCGCAGCCGATGTTGTTAGGAGATATGGAAATGAGAAAAACTTTTGTGCATTGATAGCGTTATATTTGTGTTCGGTCTGGTTCGCCTAATCGAACATCGTCTAAAGTTTGATTTGATTTACATTGTTTGTTTGACATCTAAGAAGTTTTTGAAGAAGATTCTTTTGTTCATTAAAGAAAAGTTTAGGTTTTAAGTATTTGACAGAAATCTGGGGCATGAGAGGATGTGAATCTTCTCACTGCCCGTTTTTATTTTAGAGCCATACCGTTGAACTCACTCCTACCATATTAAAATTTTATGAATAACTTTGCTCACAAAGAATTTTTAATTTTACAAGTCGTATGGAAAATAAAGGAAAGAAAGTTTCCCTCCAGTTGTTTGAGGAAACTGCTCGTAACAATGGATACGAGGTATTCACACCCGATGAGGTGGCTTCCTATTACAAGGAAGGAATCATGAAGAGTCGTGCCAACGAACTTACAGCCGAGGAGAAAGAGGCTTTCGTGGCTGACGTAATGTATCTTCAGAAAGCCGTATGCGCTGATGAAGAGGGTAAAGACGTCATTCGCTTCTATCGTCCTAAACAGGTTGAGTGGGAAACGGCTGCTGACGGAACTGTCATGAAAGGTTTGGAAGGTGTATATCGTGATACCCCTGAAAATCGTCGCCTGAACCGTGTTGGACAGGCTTATTCTCCTACATTGGAGTTCCTGAAATCGTTGAACGGTGAAACAGAGGGCGACATCATGAAGTCGTTGGGAACAGGTGTTTATGCTGATACCCCTGACAATCAGCGTCTGGGACGTGTGGGTCAGCCGTACAAGAACCAAATTCCTACTGAATAATGGAAACGCTGCTTGAGAAATCATTGAATAAACACGATTTTCCGGAAAAGGAAAGACGTGAATTGGCGAAAGATGGAGAAGCCATGAAAGATGGCTCTTTCCCTATTCGTAATGCTCAGGATTTGAAAGACGCCATTCGTAGTGTTGGTCGGGCGAAAGACCCTGCCGCTGCGAGACGGTGGATTAAAAAGCGTGCTAAAGAACTCGGGAAAGAGTCGCTTCTTCCTGAGTCCTGGGAATAATTTAGGAGTTTTCTTCGGGAAACTCTTTGATTATTCAAGATAACGTAATATATTTGCGTAATCAAATTTAACTGTAAGGAATATGACGACACTAATAGAAAAATCAATTTTGAATGAAAGATTAGAAAAATCTCGTTCAGGCATATACGCTGATACTTCTGAGAATAGACGCAAACATCGCGTGGGGCAAAAGTACGGTTCCGAAAAGAAAGAGGAACCTGAAAAGACTGACCCCAATAAGATGAGTCCGGAACAGCAACTTGAGGCTATCAATAAGGTCATCGCTGCTGTCAACGAAGGAAAGTTGAAACTTCCCCCTGAGGAAATCAACACTCTCGTAGCGAAGAAGACTATGGCGGAAGAGGCTGTTAAGCAAGCCAAAGGTGAAAAAGTGGTTTCCACATTAAAAGATGAAAAGTCTGAGAAAGATAACAAAGTAAAACGCAAGGAACTTGTTGAAAAAGTTGAAAGACTCATTTCCGAAAAGAAAAAGAAGTTCCCCAATCCTGATATTGAATCCCCAATGTCTGATGAAGAAAAACGTCTTACAAAAGAAATTGCGGATACATGGAGTGAAATAAACAAGCTCATTCAAGAAAATCGCAAATCAAAGGAAGAATCGAAGTCTGAGCCAAAACAAGGTGAAACCGAAGAGTCTTACACCCGTGTCAAGTTCGACGATGTTCCTAATAGTGGAAAGGTTAATTTGAAGAAATACCTGTCAGAGAAAGTTCGACAGGGGGTTGATGAAAAGTGGTCAAACATTAAGAATATCCCTACCGACAATCTCAAGAAGATGGAGAAAGGACTTGTGAACGATTTAAATAAGAACTTTGAAGCCATCAAGAAGTCTCAAAGAGCGGAGTTGCTTTACTCTATAATGAAAGTTAAGGGAGAATTGGAAAGTCGTGGTAAAGAGACCTCAAAAGAGGGAAGTAAGGAGAGCGGGAAACTGTCTGACTTACAATCAAAAGTTCCAGGATACATGAACATGCCTGAATATAAGAAGTACATTTCAGCAAAATCAGAAGTTGATAACTTTGGAAAGGTTCCATCGGGTGGGGATAAACGTCAAAGATACGATGAACTGAATGAACAACTTGTCGAGGCGACGAAAAAGTACAAGGAAGCTCTGAAGAAGAAATTGACGACTTAAAGATATCCTTCTTTAATCTCGGTATTTTTATTTGTAAATTTGTATCGTTAAATAATTGGTAAGAATTAAAACATAAAAGGAAATGAAGAAATATGTTTATTCGAAAGGTGCGGAGGCTGTTACAGTTGAGACCGATGGGTTAGCAACTATCAACAACTTCATGATAACAGGACTGATTGGAAAGAATTATTCCGGTCTTGTTTCGGCTGGCTTGAATTTCAAGATGGGCGACGAAGTGACTATCCCGATGATGCTCAATGCTGCTAAGACCTGTGAATGTAAGGTAGAATGCTACGAGGGCAATGAACTTATCATTGATGAGTCTGCTGACTTCACAAGTGGCGTTCCTGCTGAAGTAGGTACAATCTTCGGGTTGCAACTTGGTGTGGCTTTTAACGAGGCGACATATTACGCTGTGGTTCCTAAATCATATACAGACCAGTACGATTACGCTGCTTCTAAGGCATCACTGCCTTGGTTGGTTGCGAAGTTCAAGAAAATCGCTGCTGACGCTGATGAACAGGAAACATCAGAGTATCAAGTACAGGTATTTGCCGACGAACGACAACTTGAGTTCCGTGGAAATTCTGCCGACTTGGGTACGTTGAGCGAAGACAAGAAAACACTGACCGCAAAGGCTTCCAATTCACTGATGTTTGAAATCGTGAAAGACTTGGGTATTTTGCGTCCGGAAATGGTAACTTGGTTCACTATCCGTTTCATTTACGGTGGTCGTACCTATGAAGCCAAAACATTCGTTACTCCTGGAACTATTTAATTATGGGAAGTAAGAAGAACCGTTCATCAAAAAACAGGAGTTCAGTGGGAGCCAATAATCAGGCTCCCATAGACGGTCTTGATGGACTGTCTCTTCAGGAACTCCAAATCATGGCTCAGGCTGCTCCGATAGCGTTGAGGAACCGTCTTCAGAAGTCCCTAAATTCAGAGAATTTTGAAGAGGTGATGAAGGCACAAGCGTTTATCGCTGAGCAACAAAAGAACAGCAGGAGAGCACCCCAGCCGGAAATTAAATCAATCCTTTGGAACCCGTCGGAGATAGGCTTCAATGGTAAGGGATATCGCGACCCGAACAACGGTATAGCATTTGGGACTCTGAACCGAATGGGCGATATCTTTATCATTAAGGCTATCATCAACACACGTATCGAACAGGTTCAGAACTTTCTGAAGTACAGCGTTGACGACCAGAAACCAGGGTACCAAATTCGCTACAAACGAAGTCCAGGGTCAGAGGGTTCCGATGAAAAGGAACTGTCGGCAAAGGACAAGAAGATTGTCGATTACATAGTTCGTTTCCTTGAAGACGGTGGCGAGAATGACAAATGGGAATGCGAGGATAACTTTCAAGAGTTTACCCGTAAAGTATTGAGAGACTCTCTCGTGCTTGACCAGATGACATTTGAACTCGTTCGTGCAAGGAACATGAGCCTCAAGAAGTATCGTGCCGTTGACGCTGCCTTGATACGACAGTTAGACACAAACGACCCACGATACAGACAGATGTTCGAGAACTTCCGCTGGCATGGTTATTTGCCTCGCTATGCTATGGTATGGGATGGACAGATTATTCGCCACCCTGTATCAGATGAGTATGTGGTTTTTTATCCGTGGGAACTGGGGTACGGTGTACGAAACAAGACGACCAACGTATTGCGCAATGGTTATGGCTGTTCAGAATTGGAAACGCTGATTGAAATCGTTACGTGGATTTTGTGGGGGATGCAGTATAATGGTAACTTCTTCAAACAAGGTAGCCAGCCGAAAGGCTTCATCAATGTGAAGAATGGAAACATCGACCAAGGAACTCTGAACGAATTCCGTCAGGATTGGAAACAGACGATGAGTACCGTGTACAACTCTCACAAGATTCCTGTGATACAGGGTATCGACCTTGAATGGATTGATTTACAGCAGACGAACCGTGATATGGAGTTCACTGAATGGATTAAGTTCCTATTGGTGATTGCCTGTGCCGTGTACCGTATGGACCCATCGGAGCTCGGTTTTCAATTTCAGGACGCTGCCCGTATATTTGGGCAGGAAGGACAGAAGGAACGTCTTGACCATTCTCGTCAAAAAGGTTTGACTCCGCTGTTGGTGTTCTATCAGAATGTGCTGAATAAGTACATTATCAGCGAGATTGATGACCGTTTGGAACTTGTCTTTACAGGTATAGAGATAGAGGACGAGGCTGCTCAGGTTGAACTCGACAAGAAGAAATCTGAGGCTGGGTTCGTATCACTTGAGGATATGTTCGAGAAATATTCCGGACGGAAGTTCAATCCTGAAAAGGATACTATCCTTAACACGGTGTATCAGTCGGCTCAAAGTAACAAGATGATGGGAGGGGAAGGAATGAATCAAATCGTTGACGACGAAGAGGGAAAGGCTTCTCCTAAGACAGCTCAAGAGGCTATTGACCAGATGATGGTTGAGAAGTCGCTTGATAACCCTATTCTTGGAAAGGCTCTTGAATTTATTGACTCACAATTAGGAATAAGAAAATGAAACAGCCTGTATCACCAAGAATCCAACATCACGTCGACCCGATGAGATATCCAAAGGTTCAAAAGCAATATGAGAATCAGTCTAAGAATGCGTTTAACGCTGTACGGCTGTTTGGTGATATTGTACAAACGATGGTTGATATTCAAAAGGAAAAGAAGTAATGTTATTCTCGGAAGAAGAAATAAAGAAGATTTTGGACAACGTCGACCTCATGGTGGTCAAGATGGTTGCACAGATGTTAGGGAAAGACTTCCTAACGAAGGAAGACCTGGACTTGCTCAAGCGCAAAGGGGTTGACTTGATTAAACTGATTCCTAAATTCCCTTCCCATTATCAGGCATTTCTGTTTGGTCGTGTTTCGGCTGCTGTTGGGACGCCAGCAACTGCTCAGATGAGTTACTCCGAGTTTACTGCGTTTCTTTCTAAAATGGGCTTATTTGAGCCCACAGCGAGGGAAATGGCGTTCTATAAGGTTGCAGCCAACAAGACTTATACTCATATCAAGGGATTTTCGGAACGTATCAAGAATGATGTTCGTGCTTCAATTTCTTCAGAGGAACTTAGCTATTTACAGGCTCAAGAGGCTGCAAAGGCTGATGCCGTTCTGAAGAAGGAACTGTTAGACGGTACATTCGAGAAACGTTCAGTCAAGAAGATTACATCTAACTTGGCGAATCAAATGAATGATTGGAACCGAGACTGGGGTCGTATAGTTGAGACGGAAAGTCAAGATATATACAATCTTGGTCGGGCGGAAATCATTATGGAAGAAGACCCTGACCCGTTGGTTTACTTTGATGTCTTTCCTGGAGCGTGCCGCCATTGCATACGGCTGTACTTAAAAGGTGGGGTGGGTAGTGAGCCAAAGGTTTTTCACCTGTCAGAATTGATGGCGAACGGTACGAATTATGGCGTGAAGTCTAAGGATTGGAAAGCTACGATTCACCCTGTTCACCCGTTCTGTCGGTGTGATTTGAGGTATCTCCCCAAGGGATATGTTTGGAACCCTGATACGAGACAGTTTGAGCCTCCTAAGAATTATCAACGCAAAGTTGAGCGGAAGAGCCGAGCAAAGATAACTATTGGAAACAAAGAATATTCAGTTTAAAACGAAAAGATATGAATTTAAAGAAGTTTTTTGGTATTCAGACAGCTCAAGAGAAACTTGAGGATTACCGGAATCTGAAATCGGAGCTCGGGAAACTTGACTTGCTTGGGCAAGAACTGTCCGATAAATTTTCAATTCAGAAATCAGTAATTGATGGAGTTGATGGTTTGCCGGAACAGAAGAAATCCGAAGTATTTGAAAAGTACAGAGGATTCTTAAAAGAACATCAGAAGGAAGTTACGACAGCCGTAAACCAGAGGAACAAAATTCTGAAATCGTTAGAGGCTTATCGTAATGACCCAGAGGTTGGTGAAGCCTGTAAAGACATTGATACTCTTGACAATGCCGAGTTGGCGTATCGGGAAGGGAAGATGACTAAACAGGTGTATTTCGACATCGTGAAGTCAATTACAGGGGAGCCAACGAAATACGCTGATGTGGTTGCGTTGGACAAGTCTGGTAGAGTCCTCATATTACACCGAGTAGAAGAGTTCTGTCCTACTGGTAAGGTTTGTATCCCTGGAGGTCATGTCGACCCAGGAGAGGACTTTGAGACCGCTGCTTTACGGGAGCTGAAAGAGGAAACCAATCTTGACCCACTTCCTGATAGAGGAATAGTGTATCTTGGCGAGCACAAGAATGCTGATGCCCACATTAAATATTATCAGGTGTATGTCGACAGCGACCAGCCTGTAACAGTTGATGCAAGCGAGCATTGTTTTGCGGAGTTCATTGACCTTGGGGAAATGCCTTTGAAGCCGTTTATCTTCGACCAAGGACGTATCGTTCTTGACTTGATGATGAAACCACAGCAAATGGACGCTGCCCAACCGTTATTGAAAGCTCTTGAGGAGGGACGCATCACTCCCGAAGCCTTTGTTCCCGGATTTACTTCAATCCTGAAAAAGGCTATGGATATTGAAGCCGTGAAACCGCTTGAGCCTGAATCAATGGATGGGGATAAACGGAAACTTGCTGTTCCAGTTCGTGACCCGATGAAGTGTGTTGAAACTATTCTGAAAGGTATCAGCGGAATGCAGGAAGTAACTGTTGGGGAGAACGGACATCTGAAGTTCTTGAAGCCTCTAATTATTCATGATACAAGGTATAAGGAAGACCCATCGACCAACCGCTTGACCGAATGTGAAATTGTGTTCACAGGTGACGACTCGGACATGATACGTCTTCTCGAGGAAATGAAATATTCCTTGATGGTGGGACCGATGAAAGTAAGGACACCTCATGAAGAATTTATGGCAGCGAATGAAAGAGGAACCGATTATGTTGGTGACCCAATATTTGTAACTTTCTGAAATGATTTGTAATTTTGTCTCAGAATTTTAAAAACGGATTCAATGAAGAAGCAAACCCCAAATGATTTCAACTTCTGGCTTCCTCTCGACATTATGAAGTCTGAGGAAGCTATGCAGTATCCTCGTGGTGATGAACGTCGCTACGAGAACATGGTCTTTGAGGGTATCGCAAGTGATGACAGCAAAGATTATCAGGGTGATTCTATGGAGCCAAACGGCTTCGAGATTCAATACTTCTTGAAACACGGCTTATTCAATCTTGACCACTTAACAGTTCGAGCAAAGGAGCTGAAGAGTAGGTTTTGGATTGGTGAACCGCTTGATGGGAAGATAGTTGATAATAAGTTTTGGGTCAAGGGAAAACTGTGGAGCGAGTCTCCCGAGGCGAGAGCCTTTTGGGACAAGTGTATTGAAATGCGCGAAAGCGGTTCAACCCGAAAGCCTGGAATGTCTATTGAGGGCAAAGCACTGGAGCGAGACCCGAAAAATGAAAAGCATATCACGAAAGCAATTATCAATAACATTGCTCTGACTTTCACACCTGTGAATTTCAATTCGTATATCGATTTTGTAAAGGGGATTCAAATGCAAGATTTTATTCCTACGGGTGAAATTTTGAAGAGTCACCTACGAAAGAGTATCATGTTCGAACAGGTAGTTGGAAACAAGAGGATAATTATTGACTCAAAGTTCCGCATTGTTCAAGAAGACATTTGACGACTCATTTTAGGGAAAAGAAATTTTGTAATATTTTTAAACCGAAAAATTCAAAAGATTATGGTACAATTAACAGATGAACAGAAAAATGACGACCTCGTTAAGTCCCTGCTTGGTAGTGGGTTCTCAGAAGAGGTGATTGCTGGTTGGATTGATTCCGGCTCAATCAAATTGGAGAAGTCGGTTCAGAGTGGTCCGGATGACCATGGTGAAGGCGACGGAGACGGTGAACACGAGAAGAAGAAAAAAGACAAGGACGAAGAAAAAGACAAGAAAGACCCTGACGACAAGGACGGTGAAAAGAAAGACCCCGATGATGTTGAAAAGGGTTGCGGTGCTGACAAAGACAAAGACGAACTCGCCAAGTCAATTTCTGCGGACATCGTGAAGAGTATTGAAGACAACTTGCTTGGCAAGGTTACACAGTCTCAGGACGAATTCATGAAATCTCTTCCCGGAGTAATCGAACAGGCTTTGACTCCTGTCGTTGACAAGATTGAAAAATCTTTGGACGGTATGCGTCAAGCGATTATTGCTTTTGGCGATACGGCTCCTGCATTTAAGACCGCTGGTCTGAATAAGGCTGTTATCGAAAAGAGTCTTGAAGTGGGTGGTGGAGCGAAAGACGAGGATGACAAAACCATCCTGAGCGTGTCTCGTGACCGTGCGGTTGTTCGTGAGTTGATTACTAAATCAATCGACGAAGAAACTGACCCTGAAATTCAGAAGTCTTTGCGTGACAATACAACTGCCTATTTGCTCGACCCTGTATGTGGGGCAATCGGTCAAGACGCAGCCTTGTATATGTATAACAAGAAGAACATTCGTCTCGTGAAATAATTTCGTTATCGAATTATAACTTTAAAAATAAATAGGAAATGGATTTATTCAATTACACTGGAACGGAAAACGCCAATCCGTTGGAAAGTATGTCTTCAGATGAAATCTTGAAGGCGATGGAGGCGGGTCTGTTGACTGGTATGCAGTACAACGACCAATTGAATAACGGTGGTGGTTTGAAACCTGAATCTTTGGATTCTGTGCTGAAGAACCTCGAGAACCGTTTGGACCAGTTGGTATTCTGGAACGAACTGAACCGTCAGAAAATTGACAATACTGTTCACCAGTACAATCAGCTCTACAAATATGGTCAGGAAGTAGGTATCTTCAATCAGGAAGGCGAAACTCCTACTGAAACTGACTCTGTTTACCGTCGTAAATCAATCACCGTGAAATTCACTGGTGTGACTGGTCAGGTGACTCATCCGGGTATGATTGTCAAGACTGTCGTTGGTAGCCTGTACACAAAGGAAGTTGAAAACAAGACTATCTTGCTTCAGACTATCCTGGACAAAAAGGTAATCGACGCCAACTCGGCAAAAGTTCCTGAAGAGTTTGACGGTGTATTTGCTCAGCACATCGCTGGTATCAACGATATCACAGGTGGTCTTCTGGGTAAAACATCTGAACAGGTGTTGGACGCTTACTTCGGTGACGTTGCTGTGCTGAACGCAAACGGTTCTGTACTGAACGACGCTTTGGTTGAAGACGCTGCTCAGGCAGTTGTAAACGACCGAAACGGTATCATCGACCGTATCGTTTCTTCTCCTATCGTATTCAACAACTACGTGAAACTCTTCCACGAGTCAAAACGTGTTGTGGTAGGTATGGCTGGTGGCGTCGTTGGTGCTACTATGGGTCAGTCGGTAAACGACATCACTACTCAATTCGGTAAAGTGAACATCAAGGCTGACAAGTTCTTCGACTTCGCGAAACCGATTAAGTTGGGCGGTGGTAAGACTTCCGACAAAGCTCCTAATGCTCCTATCAAGGACGCAACAACTCCGGTTGCTGTGGCTGTTGATGCTAAGGGAGTATTTGGTTCTGTTCACGCTGGTAACTACTTCTATGCTGTTACAGCAAAGAACCGTTACGGAGAGTCTGAACCCGTATTGCTGAACGACACCGAACATGCTGTTGGTGCTATTCAGTCAGTGACTCTGAAGTTCAAAGGTGCGCAGTCTTCTGCTTATCCTGAAACTTGCTACGTGATTTATCGTACCGAAAAAGACCCTGTTGACAAGGGTACAGCGGATTTCTATCCTATCTTCGAAGTTAGCACAACTGAGTTGGCTGCTGGATGGGACGGTGCTGCTCCGGGAGAAGTTCACGACCGCAACCGTTGGATTGCCGGAACCAAATCTGCTCTCGTTTACTTCAACGGAAGTGAAATGATTGAGTATTTGGAACTCGGTGGTACAATGAAACTGGATTACGCTATTGTTGGTCCGAGACGTTCGTTCTCTGTCCTCAACTACGGAACTCCGGTTGAGTATATGCCAGGAAAGATTGCTCGTATCATCAACATTGGTAAGATTGGTTTGCCGACTACCTAAAAAGACGACCGAGTAACGTTATAATGATGGGGATGGGGTGGTAAGTCCCATCCCCATTAATTTTATAAACAAATTAAAGAAACGATTATGAAACTTTTTAACAGAAAAGCAGGAAACAAGGTAATCAACATCAATGGCACGAATGTGAAGTTTGTCAATTGTGTTGCAGAGGTCGAGGACGAGTTCGGTAAAGAAGCTCTGAAGTTAGGTTTGCCCAACCTGTACGAACACGGCAAACAGCCTGTATTCGAAACTCCTAAGGAAGTTCAGATGAAGTCTGATTTTAATGACCGTGAAGAATGGTATAAGAAGGAGCTGGCTCGTTTGACCAACATCAACACTTCTCAGAAGAAGAAGATTGAGGAACTCGAGCAAGAGGTAGTAAATTGGAAGGGTGAATACGAGAAGGAACATGAGGCTCGTTTAAAGCTCGCTGAGGGAATTATTCCAGCAGCCGAGACAGTTACACCCCCAGCACCTGAAACCCCCGCAGCAGAAGCCGCAGCGACCACAGGCGGTGAAAATCCCGCAGAGGGTGATGGCGGTAAAACTTTGACTCCGGAACAGGAAGAAGAGGCTCTTCGCAAAGAACTTTCTGGAATGAAGAAAGATGAATTGATAGCTTTCGGAACTGAGAGTGGCTTTGACATGGCTGCTATTGCTGAAAAGACGAAAGCCGAAATCATCGAATTTTTGGTAGCATCCTCTAAAGAGTAATAAAGATGGGACAGCTTGTTTTGACAATGAAGTATAGAAAGAATACGGGGATGATGTTTAATCCCACGGAGATTTTTTCTTTGTACCTGTACGGGATAACTATACAGGGTGGTGACGGGACGTCATTTAGCTCTGAGAGCATGAGGTTCTACATTCAAGCAGCACAGAAAGAGGTTGAGAACTTCTTCAATCTGAAACTGATGCGCCAGTTCATTGACCAAGAGAAGCTGACATTCTACCGAGCCGACTATTGGCAGGAATTTCCTATTCTGTTCACGAACTATCCCGTCAACAAGCCAATTTCGTTGACGGGACGGTTCAACAATCTTGAGCAAATCTCCTATCCGACACAATGGCTTACAACTCATCAGAACAGTTACGGTCTTTATAAAAGACGTGTGTCAATCGTTCCGACGGGTTCGGCTGTTGCTACTGCGAATGCGGAAGTGATTCTAAGCGGTTTGACTACTCAATTGGGTAGTCAGCATTTTAGATTGATTCCGGATTACTGGGACTTCCAGTACATTACAGGGTTCGACCTCGACCACATGCCTATGGACTTAATTAATCTAACTGGAAAGTTAGCAACGTTTGGACCATTAGGTATTGCTGGAGACTTGATTCTTGGTGCTGGTATCGCTGCCCAGTCGATAGGTGTGGACGGGTTGAGTCAATCAATCAGTTCTACTTCTTCCGCAACGAATGCTGGTTATGGTGCTCGTATCATACAGTATCAGAAGGAGATTGCTGAAACAGTGAAGAGGATAAAATTGATTTATGACGAAATAAAAATGGTTGTGGTATAATGAACAGAAGAAACATAACAGAAGCACCCGAACAGTCCCTATATGGGCAACCGCAGGTGAGCTTTCGCCCAAATGACTTCAATTCGGTTATTTGGGCACACGGCTATGATATAATCTGTGAAAAGGCTATTCGCTGCCCATGTCAGGGAAGTTCAGGAGCTGCTCTTCCTGATTGTCAGAACTGTCACGGCTTTGGATATTTCTTCGTGAATCCTCGTAGGACGAAAGCTCTTGTAACAGGTTTGAACCGGAATACTCAATACGTTCAATGGGCTCCCGAATTGATGGGTACGGCTGCGATAACTGTTCGTGATGAGGATAAAGACTTCCTCTCCTACTTTGACAGAGTAACCGTTGAGGACGAATATGCTTCGTTTACGGAAATGTTGGTTGCGAGGCTGATGATAGGTGACGAGGTTGCTGTTTTTCTATCATACGCACCAATAGAGGGTGGTATCGAGGCAGCGTACATCTTTAAGGATTCAACATCACCGTTGGTGAAGTTAGACCCATCGACGTATGAAGTTGTTCCGGAGAACCCGTATTGCCTACGATTTGCTCCTGGAAATGTCGAACCCGATATGGGGGTTTCCGTGCTGTACAAACATCGGGTGGAGTATCATATCATTGATATGCCTCACGAGATACGTGCTTCGTTAGGAAAAGACAAGAAGAGTGGGCAGCTACAAATCCTCAAGATGCCCATACAGGGTGTGGGGAGAAGGACTCATCTTATTGATATGCAGCGACCGAATTATGATGGTAGTGGGATAATCTATAACGACGATAATAATGATTCCGATACACGTTGATTTGAGCGAAATTGTAGCGGAGTTTGCTTTGACAGGCGACCAAGCTCAGGCACTCGGTGGTGAAATTATCAACCGAGTCGTGACGGAGTATGTAAATAAGTGGGAGAACCTTGTCAATAAAGAGTTGAAGAAAACTCGAAAACTGTATAAGCAAGCAATGTATGTCGACCGAGTGAGTGCGACGGAAGTTGTGTTTGGTTTACAGCCTGGACAGGATGGTTTGGCTTTGGCTCTTGAAGAGGGTAAAGCTCCGTTCGACGAGAAACCAGGATTCGCCAATTCCCCGAAGAAGAAAACTTCTTTAAGTGGGGGTTGGTATTTGACAATTCCTTTCCGTTATGCTACTCCTGACGCTGTTGCTGAATCCACAATTTTTCAAAATGCTTTGCCGAAAGAAATATACGACATTGCAAAAAGTAACGGTGGGCAGCCTGTAAAGAAGTCTCAACTCCCAGCACAGTACGCTCAATTGGGTCGTCGTAAGGAAATTCAAACAGCGAACGGAGTAATACCAGAGTACACCCATAAATCACCCCAATACCAAGGACTCGTGAGGATTGATGTTTCATCTACGGACAAAGAGAATCGAGGGGGATACTTTACATTCCGCAGGGTCAGTAATAACAGTGACCCGTTGAGTTGGATTCATCCTGGATTTGAACCTCGGAAGTTCATGGACAGAGCTCTTGACGAGGCACAGGTGTTTGAGGTAGCTGACATGGCGATTGATGAATTTTTAAATCAATTATAGAGATGATACTAATTGCAAGAATAAAACAGATAGTCGATGGGTTGATAGCATACATTCAGTATGATTACGAAAGTGTGCCGGAGACCCAGACTTTCTTATACCATATGTTCTACGGGACTCGGGATGGGCAGTTTGACTTCTACGAACAGGCGAAGGCACTTTTCTTGAGGAAGAATACTAATCCTCGGAAGATACAGGTGAAGATGGAATATCCTAAGGATAAGAGCCATATGCCTTGTATAATTGTAAGAGAGCCAGGACGTTCAACCGATAAGCCAGCTCCGTTGGGTGGGTACGGTGCTCCCGTGCTTGATACCTTTGGGGTTCCTGAATATGAACGTGAGGGGTTCCGACAGCCAGCTCTTTCAAGAATTGACCTGATGTGCTTCAGTGACAATATGCTTGAATCAATCTTGATTGGTGAGGTATTGTATGCGTTGTTGATAGGTGCAAGAAATACGTTCGAGGAAGAGTTTGCGTACTTCGATTTCAGCACGAATGAATTGATAGCGGAGAACAGCCTGTTTCCGCAACCGATATTGATAAAGAACGTGTCAATAGAGGTTGAGGACATAGGAGATTATGCTTCAATCGTTAGACCTGAAATTGTGAGGAGATTTGTGATAGAGGATGCGATACCTGTTGGGTCAGACCCAAGTTGGAATCCACCTCCTATTGACAAATATTTTGAATTTTCACACCCGTATGTGTGGCTCGACCAGCTTACTAATAATGGAGAAAATACTATCTATTCAAATACAGATTGGGTTCTTCAGACAGGGAACGAACTGTTTCAGTTTAAGTCGGGATATGTGTGGCTGGATGAAATGAATAATCAAGGGGAACAGGATATTGAAGCGAAGACCGCTTGGAGGCTTGAGTAGGGAATTCGCTCTAATATTACTATCTTTGTTGGTGAGAAAAATTTTGTTTAACGTTTAAAATAGTGAATTTATGGCAAAAGCAGCATGGCTGACCGTCGCTCCCGCTTCGGGAAATGGTAATGCGACAGTTCAGAACACAGGTACAGTTCACACTGGTCGTGAACAACGTACTACCACGGTGACTGGTGTGGCAGTGGGCGTATCTCCGAATAAGACGTACACCGTAATCCAGAAGGGAAAGACAGAGTTCGTTTCGTTCAACGACGGAGCTGAAACAACTGTTGGAAAAGCAGGTGGAACCCTGACAATCACAGGTAAATCCAACTCTTCTAAGTTGAATTTCGAACTTGTCGATTTGAAAACTCGTGCGGTCGTTGAGGGAGGTTTGGAATTGACTCTTCCGAGCAAATACACCGCTGGTGGAGTTGAGACCACTAATAATGTGGTTATCACTGGTGACCCTGGAGCGACTCAGGAGTTCGAGTTCAGTATTACTTTCACAGGTATCGCAGCCAATACATCGGTTGATGAATTGACCGCTGCCATGAAAGTTACGACCGCTGGAGGGCAGTCTCAGCAAATTCAGATTAAGCAATCTGCTGGTGACCCGACGTTTGAATTCGGTAATGATACAATCACTCTGGAAGCAAGCGGTGCAGCCGTATCTCAGACAATCATTTCTAATACTTCTTGGGAACTTTCCTAATCTATTAGAATATGGGAAAACGGTTGAAAAAGGCAAAGAAAGTGGCACAGCCGACAGCAATGTCGGCTGCTGTCCCGCTTGCTGTTGAAACGAATGAGGGGTTCGACAGAACGATGACCGTTACAGGTAAAATCACCGAAGGAACAATCCCTTTGGAATCATCGTTTACAATCACTCAATTGGGTCTCCGTGAGCCGTTCATTCCTGCTGATAGTGATGAGGGGTTCCAGGATTCAACTGGAAGCGATTTTGGGGTGTTAAAAGAATAAACCAATAATAAATAAGATTATGGCGTATAAATCGAAATTCACAGGAGCAAAAGTTGATGAGTTACTGACAATAGTTCAGAATCAGCAACAGAATCCGTCTTCTATTCTTGATGGATTGACGGAGAAGAATATTCTTGATAAGCTGACTGGGGATGGTATTATGAGCAAATTGACGGGGCAACAAATCGTTGATAAAATCAATACTGTTTCTGGAAATATCGCTTTCACGAAGTTTGTGGACTGTCAGGCAAGTGCCGGAAAAACTACTTAATTATGGCAAATAATCCGTATGCGACATCAAAACAGGCAGCGGACACCGTTGGGATAACTCCCGACGTAATAGGTGTTCCTGCTAATAATTACGTCCGCAAGAAAGAACTTGTTGCGACAGGAAAGTTTGACGCTGATGCGTTGGCTTCCTACGGCAATAACGATTATGTAATGTTGAAGGACATTGCACAGGGTACATTCCAAGTTGCTCTGTCAATCAATTCAGACGTTACGAGTCGTGGTACGGTTCAGTTGAACGGTGGTGCTGCTGGTGCTACTGCGTCTGCGGAGGTAAGTGCTGGAAGTCAGGTGACTGCAAAATGTAATCTGACGAAGAGTGGTGACGTATTCGATGGATGGTATAAGGGAGCCACCAAGGTGAGTTCGAGTGCGATATATACGTTCACAGCCACTGAAGCCGTGAGCCTTGTCGCTAAGATATTCTATCTTGATGTCACACCTACATCTTTGGACTACGATGCCGCTGGTGGAAGTAAGACATTCCAAGTTTCAACCAATGTGAACTGGACTGTCAGTTAGAAACAATTTTAAAAACAAATTAGGGTATGGCGAAAGATTCTTGGTTGACCGTTAATCCAATGACCGGAGAGGGTGACGCTACTCTGACCAATTCAGGCACGATACATAAAGGTCGTCTTGAACGTCAGACAGTTGTTACGGCTGTGGTCAAAGGAATTGAAGCGGCAAAATCTTACCAAGTTAAGCAAGAGCCAACTGCTGAATACATTACTTTGGACAAGACTTCATTTGAGGTAGGTGGAGGAGCTTCGACGATAACTGTTTCTGGAAAGAGCAACTCACCGAAGATTACTTTCGCTCTTGGTTCGGGGAATGATATCCCTATTGTTTTGCCTGCTAATTATACTGCGAATGGCTTATTGACGGTGAATGGGACATCAATTCCTGATGACCCAGGAGCCGTTGATGAGTTCATATTCAGTGCCCAGATTCCTATTCCAAAGAACACGGTTGGACAACGTACAGGGAAGATAACTGTTACGGGTTCAATCGCTTCTGTCGTTGGGACGGTAACAGTTACTCAAGCAACTTCGACTTGGACTGTTACCTATTCGAAAGGAGATTATATCAATACGATTAATAAGACTTCCGAGAAGATTAATTGGGGAAATACCGCAACTGCGGTTGCAACACTGCTCGCGAATACGGCTCAATACTCATATTCATTCTTAGGATGGTATGAGGGCGACACGAAGATTTCTTCGTCGTTGTCATTGAGCGTGGCAAATATAACAGCAAACAGAACATTCACAGCAATTGGTTCTCGAACGCTTAACAGGTATTCTCTTGCGTTTACCATTACCCCGACAGGTGCGGGAACGGTATCCGGAGGAGGAACTTATGACTATGGTTCGAGCATTAAATCAACTGCAACCCCTGCTACTGGTTACAACTTTACGAAATGGGTTGATGAAGAGGGGGTTGAATCAACGACGAACCCGTATCCTGGATGGGAGATTACTAAGAACCGCACGATTCAAGCGGTGTTCACGATTAAGAGCTATGCTATCAATTTGGCTGCTCAATTTCGTGTGGCTGAATCGGGCGACTTTACATCAGGGACGACGGGTGGTACTGTTTCCGGAGGAGGAACTTTCAATCACGGAACATCAGTCACTGCGAAAGCAACTCCGGCAACTGGGTACAGTTTCGCTGGGTGGTATGAGGGCGATTCGAAAGTTTCGGATTCCGCTTCCTATACATTCACCGCAACAGGAGCTCGCAGCTTGACAGCAAGGTTCCAGCGTCAATGGTTCACAGTTTCATTCACAGCCGGAACAGGTGGTTCAGTATCCCCGACATCGGCTCGAGTACAGTATGGTGGCGAAGCATCTTCAACTGCAACCGCTTCGGCAGGATACACGTTCAGTGGGTGGAGCGATGGAACCAAGACTGCTAAATTGACCGTGTCAAATGTTAAGGCTCATGCAACTTATGCTGCATCGTTCGGAATCAATACCTATGTCATCACGTATGCGAAGGGCACGGGAATTGCTTCGGTTACTCCAGCGAGTGAAACGGTTGAACACGGTGCGAATGCGAAGGGTTCGACTGCGGCATTGACGGCAGGTTACAATTTCGACGGATGGTACAATGGTGAAACCCGTGTCAGCACGGCTCTTACTTATGGACCAACCAATGTTACTGGAAACATGACGCTCACTGCTAAGGGAGTTTTACAAACATTTGCAATCACAGGAACGGCTCAATACCGTGATACGGATTCTACTGGCTCGTTTACGAGCGGAACGAATGGCGGTACGGTAACAGGCTCGGGAACATATAACTATGGCTCTAAGGCGACCTTAACGGCTGCTGCAAAGGCAGGTTATACATTCCAAGGTTGGTACGACGCTGGCGGCACACAAATCAGCACGTCTACGACTTATGAGGTAGCAAGTGTGACGGCTGCGGTAACGGTTTATGCTCGATTCCAAAAGAATTGGTTTACTGTAACTTATGTAAGAGGAACAGGTGTAAATGCTCTGACGAAGACGACTGAGCGAGTAGCGTATAATGGTTCAGTGACTTCAGATACTGCGGTTGCTTCTACTGGGTACAATACTCCGACTTGGACAAAGACTTCTGGAACAGGTACATTGACCGTTTCGGCTGGTAAGGCAACTCTATCAGCAATCCAGTCTAACTGTACATTGACAGCGTCTGCGACAATCAACGTCTATACAGTATCTTATACAAAGAATGCGAATATTGCTTCTATCAGTAAGACGAGTGAATCCGTAAATTACGGTGGAACTGCGACCTGTACAGCGACTCTTCCTGCTAATACTGCCCAATATACATACACGTTTGCGGGATGGTACGAAGGAAGCTCTCAGGTTGGTACGGCTCTTGCGTTGAGCGTTGCGAACATTACGGCTGCGAGAACGTTTGAAGCCAGAGGAACAGCCACAGTCAATAAGTACACAATCACCGTGACGAACGGTTCAGGAAGTGGAACTTATGATTATGGAACGAAAGTTACTTTGACAGCTTCTACGATAGAAGGAAAGACATTCTCTAAATGGTCTGATGGCGTAACAACTGCTTCTCGTGAGATTACTGTTACAGCGAATGCAAGTTATACGGCTGAATATACGACGAACACTTATACCGTGACTTATGTCAAGGGAACAGGTATCGCCACAATCAGCAAGGCTTCTGAAGTTGTAAGTTGGGGAGCTAATGCGACTGGCTGCACAGCCACAGTCACTACGGGATACACGTTTGATGGTTGGTACAATGGCGCAACCAGAGTTTCAACATTGTTGACGTATGCTCCGACGGCTGTTAAGTCAAATCTGTCTCTTACAGCCCAAGCGACTATCAACTCATATACAGTCTCCCCGTCAGCGTATTATCGCGATACAGACGGCACAGGAAACTATACAGCCGGAACAACGGGTGGAACAGTTTCAGGTGGTGGAAGTGTAAATCACGGAGGAAGCATAACTGTCACGGCTTCGGCTGCTGCTGGTTACACGTTTGATGGTTGGTATTCGGCTGGTGCTTCGGGTGGTTCTTTGTTAAGTAGTTCAGCATCGTATGCGATTTCAGGTGTAACAGCCTCGATGACCGTATATGCTCGTTTCACGAAGAAATATTATACGATAACTTATTCGGCTGGTGATTATGTCGCAAGTTTGAGTAGAACTTCAGAACGTGTTGCTCATGGAGCCAACGCTGCTGGTTCAACGATGACTGTTTCTGCTACGACTGCTCAATACTCTTATGGGGTTGATGGTTGGTATAACGGAGCGACTAAGATAACATCTTCAGCAACTTATGCTCCGACTGGTGTAACAGCTAATGCAACGTACACTGCGAAGGGAACGAGGAGCCTGAGAAGTTATACTGTCACCTATAATAAGGGAAGTTATATTGCTTCTGTGAGCCGTGCGAGTGAAAGTGTGAATTATGGTTCAAATGCCGCTGGTTCAACTGCAACGGTAATGGCGAGCGATGCCCAGTACACCTACGGATTCGATGGTTGGTATAATGGTTCAACCAGAGTGTCCACGGCTGTAACGTATGCTCCGACAAGTATTACTGGCGCATTGACGCTTGAGGCAAGAGGAACTCGTACGACAAAATCGTACACGATTTCTGTCAGTCTTGACAGTTCCGCTGCTGGACGTGGTTCAGTATCTGGCGGTGGGTCTTATAACTATGGTGCTTCGGCAACAGTTGTATGTACCAAGACAAACAGTCAGGATGTATTCGACGGATGGTACGAGGGTGGTACACGGGTGAGCACGAGCCTCTCCTACCAATTCACAGTAACAGGTGCAAGAACTTTGGTAGCGAAGATTCTGTATCTTGACGTCACTCCGACGAGCCTGTCTTATGGCGCAACGGGTGGTTCACAAACGTTCAAGATAACGACGAATACGAACTGGAGTATTTCTTAATGAGTTTGGGCAGGAGCTCCGGCTCCTGCCCTTCCTCAAAAAAGATTTGTGGTTATTGATGTTTTGGAAAATTTTTATACCTTTATTCCGAAATAAGTTAGTAAACTTTTAATAAAGATAATATGGCAACAAGCGTTTATTTCAATGGAAAATTGAGAACTCTTCCCGGAGTATATTCAACGATAACTTCCGGAGAGAGTAGTGCTTCCCGAAATTTGGACTATGGAACCGTGCTCTTGATTGACACGGGTGTTTATGGTGCTGGCTTCGGTGGAGGTTCAGGTGTTAATGGCACCGACAAGCAAGGAAAGGACGCTGTCTATGAGTTCGAGACATTATCAGATTTTCGTGACTTCGTGAAAGGCGGAATGTTCTGGAAATGTGCAGAGGCTCTGTTTACCCCCGACCCGTATAATGCGGATGCGGTTGGTATCAGCAAGTTACTGTATGCTCGTGCCTGTACGACAACTCCTGCAACTATGACGTTCACCCCGACTGGTGGTGGTTCGAAAGGTGGAACTTTGGTAGTGAAAACTATTGATGAGGGATTGAATGCAAATGGCGAGGTTGAGGGCGAATTCCTGAAAACAGGTTATGCGTGGACAATCGAAGCCGGAACGGAAGACCCGAATGCGTTCATTCTGAAATTCTGGAGAGGAACCTTTACAGGTCTTTATAAAGACCCGATTACAGGGGTTGAACTTTCCTACGATGAATTGACGGTTGAACAGGCTGACCCGTATCTGATTTGTCAGACTCCGGAATGTACTAACTTGGCTCAGGTTATTCAGTGGTGCCAAACCGATGAGAACTTTGGTTCAAGATTCATTCTTGATGATTCAAGTAAAATCACGGGTGACGGTTCAGTAGATGCTTCTGACATTGCTGACAATGAAGGATGGCAAGTTGCTACTGGAGCGACTGAACAGTATAAGCCGACTGACCTCGACGACCTGTTAGCTCAAATCACTGATGTTGAGTATAATATCGTATTCACAGACCAAATCGGTGCTTCGGGTGCTGGTGCTACGAATAACAAGGTTATCGCTCACCGCAACACTCAAGCGAAGTTCGACAAATTTGTGTATGTCGGTGCGTACGACAGCAAGTTGAAGTTCAATGACTCGCTTGCTATGGCAAGACAGTTCAACAATGCATACGTGGTTTGTGTTCACGGTGGTATTGGCACTGCAAGCGACATGGTAGCGTCTAAAGTACGTTGGTGGGGTGTATTCTATAACCTGTGCCAAGTAATCGGTCGTGTGAGTGGCAAACCACCTTATATTCCGGTAACAAACAAAACAATCGGTGGCGACAAACTTCAGCACATTCCTGACGAGAAGGAAATGGAAAAGGCTGTCAAGGCTGGTTTGGTTGTTGTTTATCCGAATCCTTACTTGATGAGGTTCGTGGTTCTTCAGGGTGTTACAACTCTTCAGGATAACAAGACGCTCTTCAATAAGAAGGGATTGTCCTTCTCTATTCAGTTCATGCGTGTGCTTGCACAGTTGAACAAAGAGTGTGTCGTGAATGCTGAGATTGACCTGTTGGGCGATGAAAACGGTGTGAACCTGAATACTTTGTCAAAGGGAGCTCTTGAGACTTGGACAATTAACTTCTTGCAATCACGTGTTGCGACTGAAAATCAAGACAACTTGATTCAGCGGTTCCAGAACGTTGTTGCGACTCGAGTTGAGGACTATTACGATGTCACCTATGAGGTGGTGGTGAACAGTGAAATCACTAAGATTTTCTTCACCGGATTCTTGTTGAAAAACTAAAATTAAAAAGATATGGCAAGAGGAAGAGTTTTTACAGCACCGAAAGCGTTTATCAAAATAGATAACGAGGTTGCAGGATACGTCCGCAACCTGACATTCTCGGAAAACGTACAGCGTGCCAACGTTCAGGGGTTGGGAAGCCTGACTTATCAGGAAGCACCCCCTGTGGCGTACACTTGTCAATGGAGTGTATCACAATACTTCATTTCATTCAATACTCCGATTATGAAGAAGATGCTCAAGAAGTTCGGAAGCATAGCGGAGATAAAGAATAGCCTCGTATTGGGGGACATTGCTTTTGACATTACGGTGTATGCGAAAACGGTATCAAGCGAAGACGCAGCGACGAAACTTGTTACCGAAGTTGATAACACGGGTGAAACCATTGCTCGCTTGCAAGGCTGTTTACTGAATACTCAGTCATTCAGCATCCAGGAGGCTGGACTTGCAGGAACCGACATCAGTGGTATTTATCTTGAACCAATCAGCATGGCAGGATAATCCTGCCTTGCTTTAAATAAAAGAAGATTATGATAAAAGATGAAGTAACAATTGAAATCAAGGGGCACAGTTACCCAGTGAAGTTCCCTAATGTGGGTCAGTTCTATCAGATTGAAGCAATGAAGCAAAACCTGTCCAGAGGGTTCTATAACTCAATGGTCATGAGTCCTTCAGCTATGGCTCAGCATGCTCTTGACATGATTGATATTGAAGCAGCGATTGCTGTTTTGTGTCCGAAATTGATAGAGGATATGAAAGTGAAAAACTTTTCGGAACTTGACGTCAGGGACTACAAACTTATCCGCGATGAATACTTCAAGACGGTTGCTCCGTTCTTTAAAGAAATTACTGACCTCCTGAAAGGTGAAGAGAGTGATGACGTAAAGAAGGAGGAGTAATATGAAACATTCCGAGCTGATACAGGGTGTTGTCAGCTGGAACAATAGATTCCCGTTGGACAGGTGGTGGCGAATAAAGCATAATGTTTCATTTATGTCCCCTGCTCATCGGGAATCTTCTTTTTTATATCAGCTAATGGAATTTGAAGAAGATAAGCTGTATTTGAAAGAGTTTCAGACTGAACGTGAGAAAGATGAAGACAAGTATATTCCCGGAATTGGGGACATCTTTAAAGCTCCGACTACGATTGAGGACTTCTCTACTGAGGCTGAAAGAGAAATTGAAGAAATGCTTAAATTAGAACAAAATGGCGGAAGACAAGAGAATACGGGTATCGGCTGATGCGTCACCTCTTCAGGAGCTCCGGCAGAACGCTCAAGCCTTGTGGAACGACTTCAATAAAATGGAAAGTACGTTCAAAGACATTGCTGAGCAAACTGTGGGGGTTATCCAAAAGCAAATCGACCTGTTAAAGGAGCGAAACGCTCTCTCAGGGGGAATGCAAGGTGGCTTCCCTAATGATACCCCGACCGAAAGACGACCGACCCTTATAGACCCTTATACTGGGCGACCTTTAAGCGGTTCGGGTGGGGTCGTATCCCCAGGAACTTCTGGTCGTGCTTTGAATACCCAGCTTACTGAACGCCAACAAACGACTCTTGATAAAATATTGGCAGCGGTTGTCCAAATAGCGGACACAATGGAAAAGACCCAGCGGGATGACACGAATGGTGTTCTTCCTTCGGCTGGCGGAGGGGAACCTCCTCAAGCTCCACCTCCGGCAACTCCAGAGGTTCCGACTCCCGGACAGGGTGGTGCTGGAATGTTTGGAAAAGGGTTCAAGCTCCCTACGAGTATGGGTGGATTGATGGGAATGCTTCCTTTCGGTGCGCTTATTATGGGGATTGGAACAATATTGGGTCAGCAAGCGAAGTATGAGGCTGCACAGTATGGTGCGGAAAACGAATTTCAACGTCGGAATAACAGGGGTAATCATTGGTTGTTGAATATGCTGACATTCGGCATATCGGGAGCCGAAGCTGAAAAGAAGGAAGTCGGACGTATGGCAGCAACCCAGAACGATAGAGCGTTGGGGGATTATTCTGCTTTACATAACATTTCCTATCGTGAAGCGTTGGGGAGCCAATTCGTTAATTCATTTGGTGATAATGTTGATTATGTTACGGGTGGGAACACTACGTTTCATGATTATAAGATGGCGACGGATTGGTCGTATAGACAGAAGCAATCACAACCAAAGGAACCAGGAACACTTGATTTATCGGCAATTGCCTTTCCAAAAACGCAACAAGAGGCTGAGGCTTGGAAAGATTGGGAATACGGTCAAAAGAGACAGCAATTAAGAAGTGCTGATAAGGCAGGGTTGGTAACTGATAAAGATGAGCTTCCTACATGGGCTTCACGGACGTTGGGCTTGAATATGACAGATTATCTGTCTCAGGTTACAACTCTTCAAAAGGCTGGAGTCTATGAACGGAACACTTCCCTTCATGATGTGAATCAACTGTTAATGGCTGGAAAGATTCGAGGCTTATCTGAAGATGATGCTGCTTCTGTATTAGCGACAACACGGTTTGACCGTTCAGGTCGTACAGGAGCCAACGTTGTACAGGCTTTTGACACCAACTTACAGGGACTCGGAAAGAGTGACCAGTACATCGCTTCGACACTTGGGGAGTATTTACAATCGTTCAATCGCATGGGAGAGAATGTTCTTAACAGAACAGGTTCACTCAATACGGCTGGGATTGTACGTTCCATGACAAGCATACAGAATGCTACTGGGATGGAGGGTCGCCAATTAGAGCGTGTACAGAACTCTTTAATGGGAAACAATGTAAGTCAAGATGACGTCAGCCAAGCGTTGCTTTTGAGAACCGCAAGAGAGGTTGCTGGTCCCGATGCTCAATTATCAGATTTACAAGCGATGATTGAACAGATGCCGGAGAAACCTGAACTTCAGCAACAGTTCTTCGAAAGAATACAGAAGATGACGGGTGGGGGCGAAATGGGTCGTCAGGTGATGAAACAAATCTTCCCTAATTTGTCAATGACTGATATTATTGACTTGGAAAAGGCAACTGGAAACGATGCGAAGAAAATATTTCAGCGTGGTCGTTCAACGGGTGCTGAATATTCTGAGGCTGATGCTCGAAGTAAGGTTGGTGACATTGCCGCATCTACTGCCGCAACACAGAATCGAAAAATTAAGGATGGATATGAAGAAATTCTTGGTGGAAAAGGTTCTATCGCTGCGGTTGTTAAAGCAATCAAAGACGAGGGTCCGATACCTGTTACAATCGTAGCTCCCTCTCCAGGAAGTGCTGGCTCAGGTACAGGGCAACAGGGTGGATTCCCTGCTATACAGTTTACCGATGAACAGTTACAGAAAATCCGGGAGAATGTTTCTCAGGGGGTTAAAGAAGGAGTTGGAAAGTCATTGAATAACATAACAATTCAATCGGAATAATTATGGCAGAAGAAAAGAAAATACCTCCGTATTCAACCGATTGGTTCAAAGGAATCGAAGATAGTCGCGAACCAGCGACTATCCAAGATTTCCTTGATGATTTGAAGAAGCAAGGGTATCAAGAGGACTTGACCGTTGATGACTTCCTAAAATTTACCGATGGTCATTGGACGAATGCTGAGATAATTATAAACAGTTATTCTCCTCAAATGAAGGAGAAATATAAGAGTGAAATAGAGCAGAATAAGCCACCGTTGATAATGGTGGGAACATGGTACGCAATACCAAACAAACAGATAACCGCAGAGCTGCAAGAGATACTTGCTTCTGACCTGTTTATGAGGCAGTATAGTAGCTTCTCAGCGTTTTGGTCAACGAAACAAAAAGAGCTCCTGAAAGACCCCGAATATGTGCCTTGGGACTCTCCTACGAACAATGGTGATTCGAGTAGCTCAAAGCCAATCAATGATTCTTACGCAGCGAAGAAGCGTGCCGCAGCGTCAGGTTCGGGCGATGAGAACAAAGAATACCATGTTCAGATGAAAGCCTTAAACATCAAAGTTTGGGTCTATTCACGTGCCTTCAATAAAGTGTATGATATCAGTTCTTGGATAAGAACCTGTTCGACGAATAAAGATATATCAATGGGGACATTCTCTATTGAGCTCGTTCCAACTGATACGCTTACAATCCAGACATTTGGCGAAGACTTTGCTAATCATTTTAATATTACAGATAAGCGAGGAAGTATTCATCGTGACTGGTTTTCGAAGTTCATTCAGAACAACGATATGATATTTATTCGTTTCGAAAAGTTGAAGAAGGAGAAGTATGAGGATATGGGAAAACGCCAATCAAGCACCCACATCATTGAACCGTCAGAACTGAATGACAAGTTGATATGGGATATGATGGGTCTGATAGATACTGTTTCAACAAATGTTGATTCCGAAAGTACGGATTACTCTGTATCAATATCTGGTCGGGACTTGATGAAACTGTTAGTTGAGGATGGTTCCTACTTTATTCCTTTGAAATTTGTAGAGGGAAGCCCAGACAGGTGGTTCTATGGGGGAGACCCCGAATCCTCGTGGTTCAAGCGTAACATGGTGACAGGTTCGTACGATTATTATTTCGCTTATGAGTTTCAGCAGATTGACACCGTGTCATCGTTTATCGTGAATCAGTTGTCAAACATTGGAATCGTTCCTAACAGCCTGTTTTCTCATTGCGCGAAGCGTCCTGATGCAAAGGGGGTGTGGCAGATGATTACCCTGTGGGTGGACGGACAGCTATCAGACAGAAGAATTGTTGACCGTTCATTGACGAACCCCGAAGGAACGTTGCTTGATTTCTTCAATAAGATATGCCAGCAACCGTTCGTTGAATTTTGGGGAGATACGTGGGGGAACGAATTCGACCTGATGATACGCCAGCCTCCGTTTACGAAGACGGCAATTCAGAACGTTGTCAATTCAAAAGAATTTATAGGAATAGAACCGAAAGACCTGTTATCGTTTTCGCTTGAGTATGATAACCGTGCTTATGCGTGGTATCGAATCATGCCACAGAACGCATTGACAGGTAGTTCACAGTTCTCCTCACTGGCGTTGGTTCCTATTATCTTCTTGAATGAGTATGTTGAACGTTTCGGAAATAAGCGGTGCATCACGAATGATATCTATCTGTCTGAAAAGAGCCTGAAAGGGAAAGACGACGAAAAGAATATCAATACAATGTCTCAAGCGTTGTTGAATGATTTACTGTATGTGGTGGAGACGACCTCGTATCTCCCGTTCACTCGTAAAGGAACGATAACTATAAATGGGGACAGACGTATCAAGGTTGGTACTTTCGTTATATTAGAGAGCACGCAGGAGCTCTTCTACGTGACAGCGGTGAACAATACAATTACATTCACAAATGATGTGATTGACCGTGTTACTGTTCTGACAGTTGAGAGGGGAATGCTTCTTGAGTATATTACGAATGCTGCGAAGAATTATTTCAACATCGTTGATATTGATGGAATTCGGGCGGATATTCAGAAGCGAGACCCCAAGCATAAGGACGATGTGATAGCTCCGTCTTCGACGAAGTTTGGTGTGAATATTGATGTGTTTAACTTCTTCTTAGAAAGAGAAATGTTTAAAGATGGCAACGATTAGACTTAAAAAGGTGGGGAAACAGGGAGTTTCCCCTGTTCGTAAGCAGGGAACGGTTCAGCAAACAACCGGATTTGGATACGTTCTAATTCCGGAAGGGGTTGACCGTGATAAGTTCGTTGACACCTGTTTTCGAACGAATAAGATATCAATCATTGATGATAGTGAAGGGAACGTCATTCACGAATGCTTCATTTCAAACGAGGCTCTTCAGAATATAACCTTTCCAAGAAAGGTTGGGGAGAAGGGAACTCCGGTGATGTGGATAGCACAATCGTACATGAACCAGCCGATGATTATCGGAACCTTTATTTCAACGAATGGTCGTATCCCTATGAGAAGCGATGAAGAGTTTTCAATTCTTCGTGAATGGGATAAGGGTTCTTTGAGCATTACAGGTAGTGCAAAGAGAGGAACGTTGTTCATTTCAATTAGAGGGCAACAGTTCGGGACTCTTAAGATAAATGCGCTTGGAGACGAGAACGCTCTTCTTGAGGTAGGTTCAACGGGTACAGTGAAAGTTTCCGCTAACAAGAAAGTAGAAGTAGAGGCTTTCGAAGAACTCACTGCTAAACTGATAGACCCTGTCACCGAAAATGAGTCGGGAATAAGCATCAATAAGGAAGAAATGACCGTTTCTGCTACGTATGGTGAGGGAGACGATAAAAACTTCTCAAAAACGACTGTAACCGAGCAAGGGTTCGTGACCGAAACAAAGGTGGGGAAAACTCAGTATAACCATACCGTCAATGAAAGTAAAGCGGAAACGACAATCTTCGATTGCACCCTACGTTTTGAGGATAAGAAAGCTACTCTGTCTCAGGGCGATGCAATGATTGAAATAAGAAATGGAAAGATGTCAATTATCAATGGAGGGACAGGGTTGAATGAACTCCTGACAAAAATTGTAGATGCTATCGCCACGCTAACAGTTTCAACGGCTGTTGGACCGAGCGGGACACCATTGCCTCCTACGATACAGAAGACAACCGAGTTGAGTAGTTTATTGAAAGAATTCTTTAATAAATAGAGTTATGCCATTACAGAAAGAAGCACTCGCGAAATCAATACTTTCATTGATGACGCAAATGAGAAAGGAAACTGAGATTGACGATAGTAAGTTCGCAAACGGTTTGGCGGATGCGATTGATACGTTTGTCAAGACGGGAGAGGTTCAGGCTGGAATCCCTGTTTCGACCGCTGGTTCTGCCACGGCTCAGACAGGTGCTACGACTGGTCCAGGAAAAATATTGTAACGATTTACTATATTTGTAGAAAATTTAAAAGATATGTCTGCATTAGATACAGTTATGAACATGGCGAAGTCAATCGGGGGACAGGCTCTTGCGAGCTTGTATCCCAATGACTTTGAATGGTACATGGTTGCTTTGGAACTTGCGGATAGTAACGACAACACGATAGATTATCTGACATTCCCTATAATGCCGGATTCAATATCGAAGACAGAACCAACCCGAACTAATATCAAGAAGTCGATGGCAGGAGTAACAGTATTGTCGACTCCTTCCTATTCACCTCAGGAAATTAACATTAAGGGAAGTTTCGGTCGGCAGTTCAAGATACTAATCAATCCGAAGCCATCCGTGAGCATTGATGCGTCAAGCAAAAGCGTCAATGCAGGGAAATATCACCTGTTCGACATCACGAAGAAAAGCGGTTCAATTTCAGGACTTGCGTTTTCAAATTTTAATATGAACGTCAAGACGGGTTATGGCGTGATGAAGATACTTCAGGCGATGATAAGTAAGAGCGTTGGTCTTGATGAAAGTGGGAAGCCATTAAGACTGTACTTCTATAATATGGCACTGGGCGAAAGTTATCTCGTTTCAATTCCGCCATCTGGAGTACAGTTTTCACAGGACTTGTCTAAGAATATGGTGTGGAACTATAACATGACGATGATTGCGTTGGCTCCGTTGGAAGCCGTGTCTAACAAGAATGATAAATCCTTGCTTGACAAGTTGCTTCCTTCGATGATACAGACAGGAGTCAATGAAGTTGCGTCAGTGGTGACAGACGCTTTACAGCCTGTAACCGAAACAGTATTGGAGGGATGGTTATGAGAGACGCATTAGAAACATTTAAGAAGCAAACAGGGTACGACATTCAATCGTATTTTGAGTCGTTTGCATTGTTCTGCAACTCTTACTATCCGTTGATAGTTGCTTACTATACAGGTCAGGACGATGTCAATATTGGAGACTCGTTTGGTAGGCTTGACACCCTGATGAAACAGTCTCAGGAGATTGAGCCGTTGTTCACTTTAAAGGCAACAGGTCTTTCAAGAATTGATTCTTGGGAGTTGCTTGATATGTTCACCGAATGTCAAACGAAACTGTGGACGATAGACAATTCATCACGATGGTTGCGTTCGGCTATTATTGGGCGGTACGGAATGAACGTTGCTCTTCAGAGAGTTCTTAAGACTCGGGAGACGTTTGAGAACGTATCATCACAGTTAGGCTCGAACAATCCCCAGGATGATTGGGTTGATATCGCTCGAAATAACGCAGTAGAGGAAGAAGACTACGATGCAAATACAGGTGGTGGAATGTTTAAGATTAATATCAGAACATCGGGGAATTTTAATATCCCGAATATTGTGGATAATCTTGATTCTGAAAAGATACTCGGTAAGGACATCGACAAGAACTTTCGGTTTGAAAACGATGACTTGGCGACGCTTGAATACGAAGCTGCTATCGGACAGGCTTTGGACACAATCATTCATGCTTTGAAAGGTACAATTCCGGAGTTCCCGAATTATGGGCTTCCTAATGAGGCTATCGGTTCTTCTGTGAATGCGATACAGTATCCGTCCCTATTCAAACACTTGGTGAATATGTTCCAGAGGGATGCTCGGTGGGTATCAGTAAATCTTCTTGACCTGTACAGGAAGGAAGACGCTATCTTCATGAAGATACAGGCGAAGACAGTAACGAATAATTTTCTTGTAACAAATATTCAGATATGATAACGAAAGTAAATAATACCATTTCATTCCTGAAGAATCTTTGGGTTGAAACATTCTTAAACAAGACGGATAAGGTATCTGATATCACCGATAATTCCGTCTTGAATGCCGCTGCTTATGCGACGGCAAAGGTTGCGCAAAAGGCTATCAAGGACGTGGCGATAGTTGAGACACAAATTTTCCCTGAAACCGCTTCTGGGGATTATCTCGACAGAGCAGCGTCCCTGTTTGGCGTGTCGGCTCGTTATGGTGCGTTGGGTTCTTCTACTTATATACGAGTATATGCTGAACCAGGAACAACGTACACGGCTGGAGTGAATACCTTTGTGAGCACAAATGGGGTTCGTTTCGCCATCGAAAACTCTCTTACAGTTGGCGAGTCGGGGTATGGTTATGTAAAGGTGCGAAGCGAGGCAATAGGACGGTTTACGAATGTAGATGCGAACAGTATTACAACCGTGAACCCAATTCCGCAAGGTCATTTTGAATGTACGAATGAATATTATGCAATTGGTGGACGTGATACTGAAAGCGATGAGATGTTCAGGAGAAGAATTTTGAATCATCAAAACGTGTATGCAACAGCCACCATTGAAAAGCTGACACAAATCTTCCAGAACTTCGACAATCGTATTCTTAAGATTATGTTTGTGGGGATTATGGAAGACTCATTCATTCACATTCAGTTAGCGACTCAGAACGGTCAAGAGCTCTCCTACGCAGAATTGAAAACCTTGCTTGACAAGGCTACTCCGTATTTCGGAATTGGTGATATGATAGTGTCCGGGAAGCTAATGGGTATCAAACTTGAGAATGCAACTTGGTATGAGGTTGGAGGCGAGGAAGGAGTTGATTTCCGTTGCGAATTGGAAGCTGGATACGATACGGCTGCCGTGAGAAAGAACATACAGGTTGGAATGACGAAGTATCTTGACTTCCGTTTCTGGGAAGCTGGTCAGCGAGTTGAGTGGGATAACCTGTTAGAGATAGTTAAGAATACAGAGGGGGTTCGCTATGTGGCTTCTGAATGGTTCAAGCCGTCTGTCGATGAGCCTGTATCAGATTTCATGCTACCAAGAATCAAGAAATTCATAATGAGAGACTTGGAAGGAAATGTGATGTTTGACTCGTCAAACGAGTTCTCACCCGTGTTCTATCCCGCAAATTAGACTTGTTTCAAGAGAATTTTTGCTGTATTTTTACGCTGTTGAATTTTAAAAGATAAACGATATGGGCAATTTAGAATTAAAACTTATTCGTCAGGAATTTTCCCCAACTGCGACAATGGGAGTTTTATCTCATGATGGGTTGAGGATAGCTGACACTCTGGAAGATACTCAGCGCAAACTTCCGGATACCTGTCCTAATACTCCAAGGGGAGTTGCGTGTAAATGCCCTGAAAAGGTGTATGGAGAAACCTGTATTCCGGCAGGACGTTATAAAGTAATATATCGGTACTCTCCTAAATTTGGGAAAGAGTATCCTGCTTTGGAAAACGTGCCTCATTTCTTGGGGATACTTATTCATGCTGGAGCCAACGCTGGGCATACTGAAGGATGTATTCTTGTTGGGGATAGAGTTCCTGGAAGAGAGCGGTTACAGAATCAATTTAATGCGTCCGAAAGGGTAAAGAAAATGGTTCGTGAAGCTATCAAAGCAGGGCGAGAAGTGTGGATAACCATTGAATAAAAAGATTATGAAAAGTATTTTGAAAAAGGCTCTTATGCTGGTGGGGATAGTTCTTATGATTGCTGCGTGCAGTCGTAAGATTTATATTCCTGTTGAAAAGACGGTTACTGTAACGGAAACAGTGAGGGACACGGTCGTTCAGGTTCAGATTGAAAAGGAGTATGTCAAGAACATTACACCTGACACGACAAGCACGGTTGAAACGAAGTATGCTCGTTCGACTGCAACATATCATGGAGAGTCAGGTTTGCTTGAGCATGATATTGAAAACAAACAGGATAGCATCCCTGTCAAAGTAGTGTATAAAGACAGGGAAGTTATCAAGGAAATTCCGGCTCCCTATCCTGTTGAAGTTGAGAAGAAAGTCGAGGTGCCAACCCGTATGCCGCTTCGCTGGTGGGAGAAGATATTCTTCTACGCTGGTATAGCAACAGTGGGTGGAGGAGTCTTTTGGCTATTGAGAAAATTCAAGAAATGAAATGGCAACAATAAAGTATAAAGAATTTCCCAGAGTCGGAAAGGGGTTCACGATTCATACTCAAGTGATTCCGCCAGCTGGACTTATACCTGTATTGCGAGCAGCACGACAGGGTGAGACCAATCTGTTTCGGTACTCAAAAGATGGGGGTGAATCGTTCACCGATTGGACGACTCTGACAAAAGAAACATTCAGTGAGCTGGGTCGGCTCACTGGTAGTTTTGATTTGGTACTCGAGTATGTGGTAGAGCCGTATGGCTTTCCCAAGACAAGAGCATTAATTTCCCCATACGACGAACCCCTATCATCAACGATTTACGATAAGACGATTTTTAAGACGTTCTTTGATAGCAACGACCCACAGGTTCTGATATGGGCAATAAATGTCTTAGAGAAGCTGTTTGAGCCTGGAATAGTCCCATTGTACGTGAGCCGTAATAACGAGGACGATTACAATGCATTCTTCTTAACGATTACGCACTACTTTGCGTTCATCGTAATTTATGCTCGTCAATTTAGACAGTTAGAGAACAGCGACCTCTTGATGAAGGAATTTATTGAGGGTTGGGGATTGGTGTACGAAAACATCGATACACTTGACCAGCGTCGTTACCTGTTTAATAATTGGATTCAAGAGTTCTACAAACGAGGAACGTATCAGATAGTTGATACAGGGGGAACGATAGAGGGGGAACTAAGACGTCTGGTGGGTTATTCAAAACCAAATGAGTTCATCTTTGCTGTATTGGCTCCGCAAAATGTGGGGTGGTGTTTAGGATGGTCTTCTCCTACTTGGTATGGGACAGAAACTGTCAATGCTGTTTCGAAAGGTTGGGATTATGGACCAGACTATGCAGGTGATACGTTTGCCGACTTGATACAGTTCAAGGAAGATGAACTACAAATGAAGAGAACGGGTTCTCCTGTTGAAAACGAGATTCAAACAAAGTATCCTTGGCAAATCTATACTGGAGAAGATGTTCCGGCTGAGTTTTCCGAGTCTTATACGGTTGGAGTTGGACCACTGAAAGATTACCCTATATTGGGAGATGTTCGGAGAAAGTTTGTTGATAATCTGTACGTCTTTCAACCAACAGGCTCGGGAAGAGTAGGTATATCAACCGAAGCCGATACAAGCAAGGCGATGGAGGTCTATCCAGGACTTGATTACGAAATGACTGTTTGGGTGAAGTCGTTGAGTATGGGTGACCAGAACATCGAGTTCGGGGTGAACTGTTACGATGCCAATATGAATCTTATCAATCAGGTTAGAATCACTGATTGGCGCGAAACGAACAGTTTCTTTACTGGAGACCGTTACCAGAGTCCATGTAAAGTTCCAGGAATATATTATCGTTTGAGAGGAATCATCTATAACATTCTTGAGGAGAAAGACGAAAGCCTGTATTTGAATTTTGAAAATGGAAGACCGCTGAGGTTTATCGGTGATGTGAAGTATATGGCTCCATATATCGTTCAGAATCGAGACATGATTTCTGCCGATATTCAAATTGCAGGAATAGTGTTGAAACCTCTTGACCTTCCATTTTCACAGGGGTATCTCGGACAGAAGAATGTGATAGCGATGTATGCTCAAATCAAATCAGCAAAAACGAAAGATGATATTGAAGAGTTCGTAAGACGGTATCTTGTTTCCTACAAGAATGTCGTATCGTACACTTGGTTGGATTGGGTAGTGAGAACTTCCTACTTCTTGACGTTCAATGTTAAGCGAGAACTTGACGGTGCACCAGTAGAGGGTGCAGTTATTACATTGAGTAATGGCTTTGAATCCAAGACAGATTCAAATGGCTATGTTCGTTTTGAAGTTCCAATGAATAATATGGTTTATTATACTGTATCTTCCAGAGGTGTTTCAACGGATGGTAGCATAATGATGTCTCAAGACCAAACAGTCAATGTCGTTATGAACTTGCCTATGAATGTAGATGTTGAGATAATCGAGCCAGGATGGGGAACAGCGACCGTTGAGGGAAGCCGTTTACCGAGAACCGAGATAACCCTTACAGCAACACCAAGTCCGGGTTATACGTTCTTAAAATGGCGAATTATCACCGACTCTACAGAGGATACTCGAAACCCGACTCAATATTGGATTGGAGACCATGACCTTGAAATTCAAGCTGTTTTCGAAAGAAATAGCGAATTGAGGTTTACTCCGTCGGCTGTACAACTTCCGGCAACAGGTGGTATCCAGACAATCGTTGTTTCATCTTCTAAGAAATGGGCACTTGACCCGTTACCAGAAGATTGGGCAAAAGTGACACCGTCATCAGGCGATGCTGGAGACACTCCGATAAGAATTGAAATTGACCAACAAGGACAGTAATAAATTTTGATAATATGAGTAAGATAAACATTCACAGAGGTACGTTCCTCGAAAAGGAAGAGCTCACTCGGATGATGACATTCCTGAACGAGAAACCTGAAGTGTCGGCAATCTTTGCCGCTTCCCTCTCCTTCGGTTTGGTATCTCCAGGAGGAAAAGCAGGGTCAGCATTTAAGGTAACAGCGTCTACCACATTGGGAGCAATCAATATGGTGGGTGGCTACGTTATCGGTTCTGACTTGAAAGGATACCGAGTTGATAACCAGCTTGACTTCCCGATTCCTAATGACCAGAAATATTACTGGTTGAAAGTTAGTCCCGATTCAAGAAATTACGAGAACGGATATGTTCAAGTAGATACTTCCGGAAACGTTTCCGGAACTGTCAATTTTCAGGGAATTGTTAGAGGGCAAAGTTCTGGCGTTCCTACCTGCATTCGGTTTGTGAAGGATGACGGTTCACAGCCTTTAAACAATCAGGTCTATCAGATTGTAGATATCATCAATGCGAATAACGTTGTTCTTTCGAGCGGTGTGGCGTTTCAAGCTGAAACTCAACTTCGAGTTATCGTATTGGGTAGCATACCGATGGGACGTCGTTTTACCGACGAACAGTTGGAAGGCTTATATACGTTTGACACGTATAAATTGACTCTCGTACCAGAGCCATCAGAGGGCACTATGCCGCCAAAGGATGCCAATGAGTATTACATTGCTCGTATCCGTAACAATGGTGGTTCAGTAACGATATTGGATGAAAGAACTCAATACTGGACATTGGGTGGCTCTGGAGGTTCTGGTCAGACTTATACGATAACAATCAACCCGACTCCGGCGGATGCGAAAGTAATCATTGATGGTGTGGTTACTAACAGCGTAGAGGCGATAGATGGTCGTACTTTGATTTGGTCAGTATCCAAGCCAGGATACTTGACGAAGTCCGGAAACTATACTGTAATTGGAAAGAATGAAACTTTGAATATTGTTCTCGAAGAAGACCCCGACCCGATTCAAGATGTGAAGATTACCGTCAAGACAGCCAGCGGTGGTGTATCTCAAGGAGCTGTTTCAATTAACAATTCTGCAACGATAACGAAAGCCGAAGAGTCAATTTCCGTTCCTATGGGCACAACTGTACAGATATGCGCACAGGCTGTTCCTGGATACAAGTTTGCTGGCTGGCTGAAAGGTGGTGTGGCGTTCAACCAAACCGCAATTCAGGACGTTGTGGCTTCTGCTGATACTGTTTACACAGCTACGTTCGTAGAGGACACTCAGGCTGATTATTGGGACTTCGAAACTACGACTTCAAACGGTGGCTCAGAACTGTTTACTGTACCAACTCCGGCTGGAACGGGTGAATACGAAGGCGTCATGGTAAAGGTAAAATCTGAAGATTAAGTTATGGAGTATAACGGTCATATATATTGCATTATTTGTTTGCCCACTGAGAAATGGTACTTTGGGCAAACAGTGGGTTCTATTAGTGACCGATGGATTCGGCATTTGAGTAGTGTTAAGAAAGGTTCCGACCACAAGTTCCACCGAGCCATACGAAAGTATGGTGAGGAGAACTTCCTGGTCGAAGAGGTGATGTTTGTGGAGGCTTCTACGAAAGAAGCTCTCAAGAAGAAACTCGATTTCCTTGAAAGATATTTTATTCAGAAGTTTGATACGAAGAATAGTGGATATAACTCGACTGATGGCGGTGATTACGGTACGGCAGGAATGAAAATGTCAGAGGAGGCTAAGAAAAAGATTTCTGAAGCAAAACGTCGTGAAAATTTATCTTTTGGGCAACGGAAAAGAATGTCGGAATCTAAAATGGGTAAGAAAAATCCATTTTATCACAAGACTCATTCGGAAGAGTCCAGAAAGCGTATTTCTGAAGCAAAGAGTGGGGCTAATCATCATTTCTTTGGTAAAAAGATGACCGAGGAGCATAGACGTAAATTGTCTGAGGCTCAGATAATGAGAAGAAATAAGATTTTAAAACTAAAATTGTCTTGAATTATGCAACTGTACTATACGACAACAACTGGGGCAAACAATGAACAGCCGAACCCGGAACGTTCATTAGGAGGATTTAAATCCTCCACCCCTGTTTCAAATGATGACTTTGGGAACTTGTTTGACGAGATATCATTGATGACAATGAAGTCAGGAAGAGACGAATATCGTGCTATCGTTTTGAAGAATGAATTTCAGCAGCCAGCTCGAAACATTACGATAAAGATAACACGTCCCGAGGATGCGATTTGTTCCTACAAATTAGCTATTGGGGAGATGAACGTTGTGAACAAATACAATCAGAAGTCAATGGAGAATGTACTATCCCCGAATAATAAACCATTCAGGGCAAAGTTCATTGATATGACGGAAGATGCGGTTCTTGAGGTTGGTGATTTGAATCCCGGAGATGAGATAGGTTTATGGTTCTGTCGACACGTTGATGTGGATGCTGCCAAACAGCAATATAATGACGTCTGTGAGCCAGACCCCCAAGACCCGACGGGACGACGTTATAAACCTGTAACCCACCCCCAACAGGAGTCAATTGACGTGACGATAGATTGGGAGTAAAATGAAGAGGGAGTAATTTCCCTCTTCCTAAATTAAAGACGATTATGCTGTATGATTATAACACTTCTCTAAAGATTGTCCTGCGGATATATGAATATCTTCAGGTGAGGGCAACAAAGGTACAGCCGAGAACGATAAAGATGAATAAACCTTTACACCGTTCTACGGTTGTATCTTTTCTTGGTAGCCTTCCACCATCAGCAGGAGCGGATTTCATTTGGGACTTTTTATTGTTTCAATTCCATGTGTATTCATCCCAAGAACATGAGCTGAAACCTATGCCAAGTTGGTTTATGGGGAAAGAGGCTTGGAAACGTTGGAAGGAATATTCAGAAGAGGCGAAATGGCACGCAAAGGAATGGGCGAGGGAAAAGGGGTTGAAGAACCCTGTGGCATCTACAAATTATCAACCCGTATCAGATGACGTGTTTAGACGGGAACGATTGAGAATGTCAAGAATATCGGGTCCGAATTTTTGCGCTGCTAAATTTGGTGATAATCCGTACAATCCTGATGACGATATATGTTACTCATGCCCGTTCAAGAAAGATTGTGAAATGTTATTCGTAAAGGACAAGAGCGGGAAGAACCTATATCAAAAAGCGTCTGAAGCGGATAAAAGCGATGAGGAGCTGAAACAGCTAAACGGGACGCACGTTACATTAAGGGAAATATCAAGGATGACAGATTATGGCGAAGAATAACGAACCATTTCAGAACTGTAAGGAGTGCGGCAAATACCGTTACATCGTGAATAAGACGAAGTGCCTTTGTGACGACTGTAACTATAAGAGGCTCCACAAAGGGAAGTCTCGATTTGAGGTTCGTGCGGAAAGGAATAAGGCGAAGAAACCTAAACTCCGACCAGCAACGGGTGAATTGGCTCTCTTTAAGGAAATATGGGCGGAGCGTGCTCACGTGTGTACGCATTGTGGCGCAAAGCTCCCTGAGCCTCTAAAACCGATATATTTTAGCCATATCAAATCCAAAGGAGCATTTCCCGAGTTAAGGCTTGAGAAGACTAATATAGAATTGACGTGTGCGGAGTGTCACATGAAATATGAATTTGGAAGTCGTGAAATATAGAGGATTTATATATTATTTTGTTTGTTCGGTAAATGGAAAGGTTTATTTTGGACAAACGATAACTTCCTTAGAAAGGAGGAAGAGACGTCATTTCCGACATGCTGATTTCTGTTCTAATGGAACCAATCATTTTCATAGAGCTATACGAAAATATGGTTCTAATAAATTTGAGATGTTTGAGTTTATTAGACTTGAATCTGATTCAAAAGAAAAGTTGAAACAAAAATTAGATTGGGTCGAAAGATATGTTATTGATAAATACCAGACACGGGAATTTGGCTATAATACCGCCGTTGGTGGTGGAGGTTCAACTGGTTCAGTTTGGACTGAAGAGTCCCGAAGAAAACTTTCGAGAACTATAAAGGGAAGGATTCTTTCTGATGAGCATAAACGAAAGATTTCTGAATCAATGAAAGGAAAATCTCCTTGGATAAAAGGTGGTAAATGGTCCTCTTCCTATAAAAAGAAGATGTCAAAAGCAAGAAAAGGAAATAAAAATCCAATGTTTGGGAAGAGGCATTCTGAGGGGAGTAAGAGAAAGATGAGTCTTTCCCATAAGAAAGTTGGATGAGTTGTTTATTATTAGTAAATTTGTAGCACAATGGATGAAAGAATAACAGGTATTCTCATGAGGCTTTGCTTACTGTTCGGGGCGAAGCGGTTGGCTGACCTCCTAATTGATGGGGGCAATAGCGAAACCGAAGAAAAGTTTATTGAATCTTTCAGCAAGTTTATTGAGAAACTTGAAAAGAAGTTCAATTCAAAATTGTTTCAATTTCATGACAGAACTGAACAGGCTGTCATCAAGTTTTATGTGATTCAGTGTCGTGCTGATATTACAATGGAGGGTGAGCCTACGATAGTGTTGAATGACTTTCCCTTGGGATTGAAAGGTGAAAAGAACCCTGTCTTAAACCTTGTATTGGTTTACGACGATGTTGAGGTCAGAGACCGAGATTTAGAAGATTTGAAATTTATGATTTCTTAAAATAAAGACGATTATGGCAAAAAGCAATTTGAGGTACATCACGGTTAGTGATACCGAGACATCAGGCTTACCATCGAAAGGTGGTAAAGGAAAAGAGCCTGTATTAGCATTTCATGACATTCTGCTCATAGAGGTTGCAGCAGTTGTTATTGATATTTGGGATATGAAGATAGTCGAAGAGTTCGATGTTCTGATTAAACCGTATGTCGACAAATATCAATGGTCACCACAGGCAGAAGCCGTTCATGGGTTATCCCAAGAAAACCTGTTTAAGAACGGAGTTGATATCAAAGAAGCATACAGGGGTTATGCCTCTATTCTGTCAAAATACAAGAATACAAAAGTTGGAGCCGTATTGTGCGGACACAACTTTCAAGGCTTCGATATGCCGTTCATAGAGGAGATGTTCAAATGGAATAAAGATGACGTCTACAACTATGTTCGCTGGGTTGAGGATACTCAGAAATTGGCGTATTACAGAGCCATTGAGCAAGAGAACTATAAACTCGGAACCTGCTGCCGACTTGAGGGTGTTGAATTGGTAGATGCCCACCGTGCGCTTATTGATACGAGAGCCAATGCTTTATTGATGCTGAAGTACATTGAGCACATGAGAGGAACAGGTGGCTCCGCAGCTCCGACAATTTCATCAACCAGAAAAGAATCAAGATTCAGAGAAAAGTTCCAATTGGTTTAAGATATGATACATTTTAATGAAGATTTGAAGCTATCATATAAACAGTTGGACACCGTCTTTTCTACTGCGTTCAACGTTATAGAGTCTTTACCACCTGTGGCTGTAAATCAGTTGATGAACGGCTATGGGGGTGATGTGGACGCACTCCTATCAGAAATCTTCATTCAGACAAATAATGTTCTTTCCCTAAATACTACTCTTGAGACTGAACGGCTTAACTACATTGACCAATTAGAGGAATCAATGGATGAGACCTTAAAGGTTCAGTCGTACAACTATTTCAAAACGACTATGCTTCCTAATTTTCGTCAAGGTTGGAGAAATCTTGAATGGGGGAACATGGTTCAACTATATCCGAACAGTGCTTATCTTGCTGCTCGTTCTCACGGAAAGTGTTTTGCCAGAGGGACTCGTATCTTAATGGCGGACTTTTCCGTGAAGAACGTTGAAGACATTTATCCCGGAATGGAAGTCATGGGAATTGATTTTACACCTCGAAAAGTTCTGACTCGGCATATAGGTCGGGCACAGATGTTCAGGGTTGAGCAAGAAAACGGTATGCCATATGCGGTGAACCGAGCACACGTGATGTGCCTGTGGGATACGAAGCGAAAGAAATATGTTGAGATTGAAATGGGTCAATTCCTGAAGTATCCTGAAAAGAAACAAAGAAGATTTCAGGGGTACAGAGTTTTCTCATTTGATAAGCCTGTCTTAGAAAGGAGTAATATAACAGTTTCACCGATAGGGGAAGAGTCTTATTATGGATTTATGTGCGATGGTGACCACCTGTTTCAATTAGAGGATGGAACCGTTGTTCACAACTCCTATGAGTTCTGTATGGCGTTTCCGTTGTGGAGGTTGTATAGTTATAGACGACCAACGTTTATGAGACCTGACATTCCAGATAATAAGAATCGTCAGGAAACCTGTATTATCACCAATACGGAGAAGCTGGGTAAACAGCATATCGACAAGGTGGTAGAGGAAATTCGTGTGAATGAAGCGTTGGCAGCGAAACTGAACCCTACTGGGAAGGCTTCACTGGCAGCGACGAGTATAGAATGTGAAAATGGTACGAAATTACACCTACGTGGAAAGGACGGGTTTATTCGTGGTCTTCACGTTGGGGCAGCAGTCAGTGATGACTTGCCTGACGAAAGTAGTATCTATTCGCTGGAACAGCGTGAGAAGCTGAGAGACCTGTTTAAAGGTGCTATCACTCCTATTGTTGAGCCGTATGGGTATAATCTCGTTGATGGTACACCGTATCAGCAGGAGGACTTATATGCCGAATTAAAGAAAGACCCGAAGTTCAAGGTCTTTGAGTACCCTGCAATATTTCCGGACGGACGTCTGTTAGCTCCTGACCGCTTCACATGGAATAAGCTAATGGAGGAAAAACTGTCTCTGGGGACGATGGTATTCTCTCGTGAGTACCTTGTCGTACCTATTTCCGACGACAGTACAATATTCCCTTGGGAGATATTAAAGAGGAGTACAATCGGGATGGAAAACATCAGGTTGGTAGATAATATTGAGTCTTTTCCTATCAAGTTGGTACGGGTGGTGATTGGTTGCGACTTTGCCGTGTCGGGTAACGTGGGAGCCGACTATACCTGCTATACAGTTTGGGGAAAGGATATCCAAGGAAATTACTACCTGTTGCACATTTACCGTGAGAAAGGCTTATCCCATAATGAACAGATATCAAAGATAGATTTGTTGAACCGTGTATTTAAGCCAAATGAGATAGTAGTTGAGAACAACGGCTTTCAAAGTATTTTGGCTGATATGTGCGTTCAAATGGGAATAAAGAACATCACGCCATTCACGACTACTTCCGGGAATAAAAAGGATTTGAGAACAGGATGGGCGTCGCTCGCAGCGTTATATGAGAGAGGAGCTATCAAGTGCCCGTATCATCCGGATACGAAGCAAAAAGTAGACCAGATGTTTGGGGAGTTCAATAGTGTTGCTTTTCGAAGCGATAAGGGAACTCTTGAGAGTATCAGTGGGCACGATGATACAGTTTCTTCATCTTTCATGGCAATTAACAAGCTACGAGAGAGCACCGTTCTAATTAAAGTTGATGCAGTATAATTGAAATGATATGGCAAAAAAGGTTGACGCAATATTGAGTCCGAATTTCGTAGAGGAAATGCTACGACTGGCGTTCGCGAATAAACAGTTCGCTGCGTTGGTTGTAGATAATCTCGACTTGAGTAACTTCCCGAGAGAGTTGGGAGGCTGTAAAGCTATGCTGAAAGTTCTGTCAGACACGATGAAGAAGTCGGGTAACTTGGCAACGTTTGGCATGGTTGAAATGGCTTTTCCTTCTAACAAGGATGTGCTCAAGAAAATTGAAGATGTGAAAGCTATCAAGCTCCCTGAATACGACCCTATGGTCAGGCAGCTTGAAACCTTTATTAGACGTCAGACATTCGTGGCTACTCAGCACGAGGTCGGGGATATGTATAATGAAGGAAAGCCGGAAGAGGCGATGATTTTGCTGGAAAGAAGAATGGCGGAAATTAACGCTTTTTCTCTTGATAAATTTCGTGGGAAGTTTTCCCGTGTGTACAGGGATTTCTATCGTAACATAGGAACGGCACAAATGAAAGCCGAGGATGAAACTCGTCGGGCAAAGATACCGACAGGAATTTCAACGATAGACGAACTGACTGACGGTGGTATTCCCCGACAGGATACTGCATTGATTATTATGCGCTCCGGAGTTGGTAAATCAACCGCTCTGAAATACTTCTCGTGGTACAATACATCAATCGCCCATAATCACTGTCTTCACTTTCAGTTAGAGGGTGGTCGTGAAGAGTGCGTGGTGAAGTTTGACCAAATGCTCGCGAACACTACCTATTCAAAGATAATGAGGGGTGAAATCACCGATGAGACACGTTCACGAATATCAGCTCTCATCAAGAGGGCAGCAACCGTGAACTCCGATATTGACGTGTATGCTTCAGAAGAGATGATGGACATGACGATAGCGGATTTGGTGCAGGCGATTGAGGACTATAAGAAAGAGTATGGTTACTATCCTGACTTGATATGTATCGACTCGCTTGACCTGTTACTGTCGGGGGAAAACAAGAAGATAGACTTCGACCCCAGCTTTCTCAAATACAGGTTACAGAAGTGTGCCCAACGGCTCAAGGATATTGCGAAGAAGTATGACTGTGCGGTGATAACAGCTACTCAAACAGGGGATGTTCCCTTCGAAGTGTGGAATGACCCAACACGAGTAATCACTCGTCAGAATACAGAGGGCGACCGTACACTTATCAAGCCATTCTCATTCGTGTTCACGGGTAACATAACTATCGAAGAAGGAAAGAAGAACATCGCTCGTATTTATTGTGATAAACTCCGTAACTATAAGAACAACGGAATTATCATTCGCATTCCTACTAATTACGAGAATGGCTTCTTCTACGATATTTCACGTTCAACAACTGAAGAGGCGGTTCTTGATATGTCAGCTCTTGACAAGTTGGAAAGCCGTCGCTCTAAGAAGGGAAACGGTGAGTCGGCTGTTGGGGAACGAAAGGAGCGAGTAGAGATAGCTCCAGGAGTATTTGGTACAAAGGTAGTGGGCGAGGGGGAAAGTGTCCCGCAAGAGCCAAAAGAGACGTTAAATAAGAAGCAAACAAAACAGTCGTTAAAAGAATATTTATCGGCAAAGGGAGCTCAGGAACCTGAAAAGAAACCTGTCCCCCGAAGAAAATAATTTCGTTATGAGGTACGACAAGGAACAAATAATATCGGATTTCAATCTGACTCCGTTCGGTTCACAGGGGTGGCTCACAAACAAGGACATGGAATGTCCGTTCTGCGGCAAGGCAGGGAAGTGGGGTATCATCTTCAACATGAACGGAGTCGCGACGTTCCACTGTTGGAAGTGTCCGAGAAAGGTGTCCGTCTATGAGTTCTTAAAGAAGCTCAACCGGACTGACCTTGCGAAACGCTCCTATACAGTTAAGCCGAATGAACTTGACACGTGTCCTAAGATTGGTGAAGACTTTCAAGGGGAAATGTCAAACTGGATGAAAGAGGGTGAAGAAGTGGCTGAACAGGAAGAGTTGAAACCTGTTCATTTACCATTACGTCTGAAACCGTTGGAGGACGATGAGTATCTAAATAATCGTGGATTCCAGCCTGAACATTATGCGGAGTTTGAACCGTCCTATACTAACACACCGTTGGAGGCGAAGCTGAAGAACTTCATTATTTTCAAAATGAAGATTGATGGCGTGTGCGTGGCATGGTGGGCACGAAGTAGGTACTCAAAAGAATGGCATAAAGAAAATCTTGAGGCATACAAGCGTCATGAAGCTGATTTGGTACTACGTTACAGAAACTCGGAGAATAACTTTCAAGACCTGTTGGGGGGTTGCGATGAAATAATCAAGGGGAAGACTGAGACGGTGATAATCGTTGAGGGCATTTTCGATAAAGTGAACATTGACAACCTGTTAGGTCTTCAGCATTTAGATGATATCAAGTGTTGCTTTACGTTCGGGAACAATATCGGTCAAGGACAGATTAACATGATGCGTCGTAAAGGTGTTAAGACGGTTATCCTGTTATACGATTTTGGAACTATAAACGAGAGCAAAGACTCGGCATTAAAGATGCGGGAGCTATTCGACAGAGTGTATGTGACAGCGATAAGGAAGCCAGGAATAGACCCTGGAAATATTGATTTAGAATATCTTGAAGAAGTCTTGAGGGGTGCAGTTGACCCGATTAGCTTCTTTTATAATAAAGTCGAAATAAAATTATGAGAAGTATGGACAAAGTTAAAGAAGAAGCCTGTACACACGGAAGGACAGAGAACAAACATCGTTCGTTCCTAACCAGCTTGCAGTTAGAGTATTTGACTCACAAACTGCGGTCGGTTATTTATCAGAACCAGACGTATGCAAGTGTTGCAGCGGATATAGCTGCTAAGAAACGTGCAAAGATTGAGGAACTGAGTGCGAAGTTCCACGTTGATACAATATTCACTCCAGGATATAATGTATCAGAGTTTATTGAAAGGAATTTCTGGCAACCGTATGGCTTGCCTCTATTTCAGTACAAGGATGATGAACAGCGTCGAGTTCAAGGGAATTATGACAAATGGTATATTCTTTACAGAGGAACGCAAGTGATGTACAAAGATGAGGTTATGGAAGTAGTATGTAACAATCCGTCAACGGAGACTTTAAAACTTCGAGGCTCGAAAGGAGAATATTCCGTTAAATATATACAGATATCTTTAATCAACAATTTCAAATTTATTTAAAAGATGAAACTGAAAATCGTAAACAAGAGTGGGAATGCGCTTCCCGAGTACAAAACTCCTGACAGTTCAGGAATGGATTTAAGAGCTTATCTTCCGGAAGGCTCAATCGTGTTGAACCCTATGGAAAGAAAAATTATTCCGACTGGGCTGTACATGGAAATCGAACCCGGACACGAAGGACAAGTTAGACCTCGCAGCGGTTGTGCCGTGAAACAAGGTTTGACCGTAATCAATGCTCCCGGAACAATCGATGCTGACTATCGTGGGGAAGTAGGTGTTCCGTTGATTAACCTGTCGACAGAACCACAAACAATCGAGAATGGTGACAGAATTGCCCAAATCGTCTTTGCTCCGTATGCAAAAGCCGAGGAAGTTGTCGAAGTTTCTTCAGTCGAAGAACTCACTGACACTGAGAGAGGTGCGGGTGGATTTGGTCATTCCGGCAAAAAATAATTTCGATTTTTCGGGGAGAAAATCAAACCTTTTCGAAAATTTCCAGTTATATTTGTAGCGAGATAAGTGATAAAACATCACAGAAAAACAATTTTAATAATTAAAAGTAAAAACGATTATGGCAAGTAATGCATTAGCACTTCGGATGAAGTACAGAAAGTTCGACGCTGAAAAGCTCGAAGAAATCATCAACGATGAGAATTCAAGTGAATTGGAAGTTAAGGTAGCTCAAGAGTTCCTTGACAAGTTAGGTGGCGAAACCGCTCAAGAAGAGGAAGCTCCTAAGAAAGCTCCAGCCAAGAAAGTTGCTGAAAAGAAAGCTGATAAAAAGGCTGCTCCTAAGAAAGCTGCGAAAGAAGAAACTGCCGAAGACCCTGACCCTGAAGACGGTTCACCCGAAGCTGCTATGCAGCGTCAGAACAAACGTAACTCAACCTATCAGTCGGAAGAACAACTGACTCCGGAAGAGGAAGCTCGTTTGGCAGAGGCTGAGGCTGAGTACGAAGAACGTCAGAAAAACCGCAAGACTCCTTCGAAGTCTGACAAAGGTATGAAGAAGGAAAAGGCAGCGAAAGCTGACAAGACTCCTCGTGAAACCAAACGTCAGAACTTGGAAGAGTCAGAAGAAATTCCGGGAATGAAAGTTGGCTCTCAGGTGAAACTGAAAGGCGAAGACGCTGTTGGTGAAATCACACGTCTGTACAAATCCGGTGATGGAAAAGAGAAGTGTATGGTGAAGTTCGGTGACGACAAGCCTATCAAGAAACGTGTTACAGCTCTTGAACTGGCTGAGGAAACCAAAGCTGCTCCCGCAAAGAAAACTCCAAAGAAGAAGTAATGGTAGACGGGGAATCAATAGTATTGGTGAAGGGAATTTCAGGGAGCGGTAAATCCACAAGGGTTTATCTCTTCCTGGAGTTCCTGGAATCATTAGGTATGAAACTCCGTCCGTATAAGTTTACAACTCTTGACGGAAAGGAAAAGGAAGTCGGAGTGTATTCTGAAGACTTTAACATGGTGTTCGTAGGGAAGTTCTACGAGAACGGTGGTATCAAGCGTTGGCAAGGTTACGACAGTATGACGTCGCGACTGTGCAAGGCTGAGGGACTGTCTCACTTCCTGAAGGAAACCTCAAAAGCAGGACATGGAGTATTGATTGACGGTGCGGGAACAACCGTATCGTGGCGACTACGTCCCTTGGATTTGTGTGGTGAGAGTGAATTCACTAACATTCTTCACGTTCGGTATGATTACCGAGATGACCAATGGGATGAATATTGTGCTCGTATAGCATACAGGTCTGGCGAGCCTCCTAAGGGGGATTGCATGTGGCGGAAGCACCGTACCTTTATGCACGATTACGAAAAGGCTGTAAGAGAAGGAAAAGAGGTGAATGAAGCTGGCGGCAATGTAGTGTTACACGACCAGCCGTATGATGCTCCCGTGTGGGACTTGGGGGTTCACATCTTGAACTTTTTCGAACTTCAGGATTTGTGTGACGATTTTGTAGCTTTTTGCGAGGCTTCAGATTATATTGAAAGAAACTCTTTTGAAACGTTTGAGAAAGGTAAATGATAGGATACATCTATTGCGCGACTTGTCTTACGACTGGAAAACTGTATTTTGGTCAAACAATTCGTTTGGTTGAAGAGCGGTGGGAACGTCATATTCAAGAATCTCGTTCAGGAAGTAATTACAAGTTCCACCGAGCCATACGAAAGTATGGTGAGGAGAACTTCCTGGTTGAAGAAGTTCTGACAGTTTCCGCTCCTACGAAAGAGTCTCTTAAGAAGAAACTTGATTATATCGAAATTCGGCTTATCAGGAAGTTTGACACGTTTCGGAACGGATACAATATGACATTGGGAGGCGAGGGACAATTTGGGAGAATATTTTCTGAAGAGTCAAGACGAAAAATGTCAGAGTCTGCAAAGAAACGTTGCACAGATAAATTCCGGAAAGAAAAGTCTATGCTTATGAATAAATTGCGTGAAAACAAATTATTTGTTAAAAAGCAATGTGCAGCTTCAAAGATTGCTTTATTGAATCCAGAAGTTCAAAAGAAATTGGGAATTGGGCGAAGAGGGAAACCATTTTCTAAGGAGCATAGAAGAAAAATCGGACAGGCTGTATCAGGGGAGCGCAATGGTATGTATTCAAGAAAAATTTTGGTATGAAACAGAAAGAAAAATTTATTCCGAAGCCAAATGATAACTTTTTTCATTACCTTTATTGGATTTGTGAAAGGCAAAATATTTGGTGGAAGAAATATAATGGAGAGCCACAGCCGTGGACTCACGACCCTATATTGCAAAATTATAAATTCACATCAGTATATCGATGTCTTGACCGTGTGAGTCAATACCTGTTGAGCCGTGTAATCTACAATGGTAAACAGTACGAACCCGAAGATATGTTCTTTCGCATATTGCTTTTCAAGCACTTCAATAAGAATGAGACGTGGGATTTACTCGAGAAGGAATTTGGGGATATCACCTATGAAACAGGCTTGGAGAATATTGCGAAGTTTCTTGACAAGGTTGTTGATGGCGGAGACACGATATATGGTAATGCCTACATCGTGAATTGCTTCTTCTATCAATATCCCGAATATAAACATATTACAGGGATGAGCAAGCATCGTGCTCACTTTCGTATCTTCGAAGATGAAATCTTTCAGAACGGACACTTGTATGACTTCTTAGAGGCGAAGACCTTTGAGGACTTGTATTGGGTATTCCGTAAGATGAAGATATATGGGGACTTCACGGCTCAGCAATATTGTATCGACCTGAATTATTCTCCGTTGTACAACTTCAGTGAGAACGATTTTGTAATCACTGGTCCAGGTTCTTTAAAGGGGATTGGATGGACATTTGACGGAGCGTCGGGGAAGCGTTATGATTATGTGGGAGTAATCAAATGGGTTCACGAAAATTTCGAAGAATTGATGGGTAACTTTTGCAGGGAAACAGGTATGAAGTGGAATCCGTTGCCTTGGGAGCCTGTGCCGACACTGACAAATCTACAGAACTGTTTCTGTGAAACAAGTAAGTTTGCCAAGGGATTAGGTGCGTCTTTCAACAAAGGAAGAAACGAGCGTATCAAACACACCTACGAAAAGAGCCCAAAGAAGATTGAGTTCGTGTTTCCTCCTAAATGGAAAGCGGTTCTCCCCGAACCAGGAAAATTTATTGTTGAATAATTAAAAAGAAACTTATGTATTTTCAAGCAGAAAATTTGAGTAGTGCTCTCGTAATGCTGTGTAAAGGACTCATGGAGAGCGGAGTTGATGTCACCCGAAGAGGGTATCAGTGTCGGGAGTTTCCCGGAGCAGTATTGGTTGAAATCACCAACCCGACTGACCGCTATGTTCGTGTGCCGGAGCGCAAATGGAATAAGACACTTGGTTGGATTGAAAGCCTGTGGCTCGCTCGTGGGGATAACAGTTTGGAGATGCCTGCCAGCTATGTGAAGAACCTTGTAAACTTCTCAGATGATGGTAAGTTCATGAGAGCTGGATATGGACCCAGAATACGTCGTTACGGGGACAATTTTGAGTCGATGGTAACATTGTCCGGACAGTTACTTCCACGCCAGTACAAGAATGGCAAGGCAGACGATAACGGTCGTCAAACTAAATTGCGGAAGCCTACCACGTATCAGAACGTGACTGACCAGTTGCGTTTCGTGATTGAAAAGTTCAAACAAGATATTGACACTCGTGAGGCGGTAATCACAATTCACGACCCTATCTCTGACAATTTCAATGGAAACTTGGAAGACGGTGAACAGGCTCCAATTCTTCTTACAAAGGACACACCTTGCACACGGTCAATTCATTTTATGATTGTGGGTGGGAAGATGAACTGTTACGTTGATATGCGCTCGAATGACCTGATTTGGGGGTTCAGTGCGGTGAACGTGTTCAACTTTACATTGATGCAGGAGTACGTCGCAGCGATAGTGGGCGTGCCTGTCGGCAAATACTACCACAAGGCAGACAATCTTCATGTCTATAAGGACTTCATTCCGTTGGCTGAAGAAATCGCTAAAAGAGACGTAAATTCGTATCCTTCCGGAGTGAACTTTTCCTACCAGACTACGTTTACATCATTGGATGGGTTCGACAGGCTTATCGACCAGTTATCACGATACGAGGAACTGTGCCGTTGTGGAAACTTCGACGAAAAGGAACTGAAGGAAATGCTCAATGAGTTTACCGATGAAATGTTCCTTGACTGGGCAAAGGTTATTTATCGTTATTGGACGAAACAACCTGTTGAGTTCAGAAACCCGTTACTGAACGAACTGTTTATCGGGTGAGAAATAAAGTATCAAATTAAAGACGATTTCGTATGAATTACAAGAAAATTGACATTCTGTTAGGAATGAAAGACATCCAGAGGTTGCCCAACACCCCCCATCATCGGGGGTACAACCTCCTGGAACACGGGTTGGTCGTAGGTATGTTATTCCGTTGGTTTGCCTCAGAAGAGGACGTTGCTTACGACATAAATGTATTCGGCAAGGTATTACTCCACGACTATGTTGAAAGTGTAACAGGCGACCTCAATGCCTGTGTAAAGAAGTTCAATGATAACACGGCTGCGGCATGGGATATTATTGAATGGGAAATCTGTCATGGTGACCCCAATCTTCTCCCCTATTCTGATGAGTCAATCAAAGAGACGATGACGGAGCTCCAATACAAACTGTTTAAGATGTGTGATTATCTTGACCTATGGATATTCTGCCGGAATGAACAGGCTCTTGGAAACTCGTCAGCGAAACTCCTAACTTGTATTAAAAACTGTGAAGAACTGTTGAGCAGATATTCTGAGGATTGGAAGCTGTTCAAGAGCATTCAAAAATTCATGAATCAATATGAACCGTAAAGGAAAGATATATGGATTAGTAGGGGTTATCGGTAGTGGTAAGTCTTACAATGCGGAAGCACTGATGGTTGGTGCTGCCTGTGAAGAGCGTCCTATGATTATGGGGGATTTCAGTGAAGGCATTCGTAGAACGTTGATGGAAATCTTAGTAGGAGAGGACAAGCGAATTGACTGTACGTCCAAGGAATATGCTGATTGGAAACGGTTGAGCAGTAGTGTTTTTATTCCGTTCAAGCCGGAAGCCGATGGTCCGAATATTTTGGAAACTACATTGGTGGACGGTCGTAACTTGTTACAGCGGACTGGGGAATTCCTCAAGAAGTTAGCTGGCGAAGATGTGTGGGCACGTTGGACGGCAAACTATGTAGCTAATCTTTGGGCAAAGATGTCTGAAAGCGAGGCTCACGACTGTGATATCGTATTCGGTTCATTGCGGTTTGACTGTGAAGCGGAAGCACTGTTTAAGGTTGCGGAAACGACGGGAAAGGAAGTTCAGATTATCTTCTGTGACTTCCACTCAGATTCCTACGAATTGAATGACCATATCAGTGAGAAGTTCGCTCAATACTTTATCGGCTTGGGCTGTAAGGATGGTGACGATATAACTCAACTTGTTAAGGAGAAAATCAATGGATAAATTCAAGAAATATCTGGAGAAGAATTTTATGGACTTTACCCCTGTTTCAGACTATGTGGTCGAGATAGGGGGAAAGACCTTCGAACTGTATCAATCAGCCTACGATGGTGCGCTGTTTGATGACGGGTTCAACTTTGTAGGAATCCCAGCCGACCCGAACCGAAAAGGTTCAGGAGAGGAAACAGTTGAAACGGCTTGCGATTTCTATGCGTTCAGTTTTGGAGGAGTTTACTATATGCTCGCCAAAGGTAAAGAGAACGACGTGAAACTGACACGGCTGAAATATGTTGGGTCAGCAAAGCAAGAGATTCCTACTCCGGTGTTCCTTGGTGTTCATGGTCAATATGAAATGATGTCCGGCACAGGAACTTATGCCGACTGGTGTAAAAAGGCAAAGTTCTTAGGGGTTCACACGTTGGGAATCTGTGAAAAGAATTCGTTGGCTGGTGCGCTGAAGTTTCAAGCCGAGTGTCAGAAGAACGGTATCAAGAGCGTGATAGGTATGGAGTGCGTGGTGTATGACCAGCCTCGTGACTATCGCTTTACTGTCAAGGTGTATGCTCGGAATGAAAAGGGTTGGCGAGATTTGCTTACTATAAACAAGTTCATCAATTGCGATAATCCGAAGTATATTGGTCTCGATGACTTCAATGCTATCACGAGAAATAATGATGACTTGATATTGTTTCTTGACCCGAAGACAACCGACTATGACAAGTTGAAAGACTTGAAAGTAGACGCAGCCGTGTATCAGCTTGACCCGTGCGAATACGTTGAGAACAGCCGTGATGAGTGGTATCTGAAGAACCTGAAGAAGTTTTTCCTTGATAGAAACTTGTTAGCTGTTCCGTCAGTAGATGCGTGGTATCTTGACGAGGAGTACAGTTGTATCAGACCTCGTCTTCAAAGTATTGGTGGGACAACTGCCTACGATAGCGACAATCAGTATTTCAAGACGAACGATGAACTGTTCCTTGAAATAGCAGCGATGTTCCCTGATACCGATGAGGGGTTCATGGACGTGTACAGCCGTTTCACAGAGGGGTTGGAGTTCCTTGAAAATATAGCTGAGGCGATTACCTTTGTAATCGACGTCCAGAAGCGACACTTGCCCCACTATAAGATGACGGAACAGGAAGCGAAAACTTATGAAACAAATGAAGACCTCTTTTGGGCTCTTATAGCCGACGGTCTTGACCGTCACCCAGACCTCATTGAGGATTGGGGTGAAGATGTTATTATGGAGCGAATAGACCGAGAGGTGGGCGTTATCAAGTTAGGTGAGGCAATTGATTACTTCCTAATTACTTGGGATATTATCAACTGGTGCCATCGTAATGGGATTATGACGGGTATCAGTCGTGGTTCCGCAGGTGGTTGTCTTGTTTCCTACCTGTTAGGGATTACGAAGTTAGACCCGATGAAATATGACCTACTCTTTGAGCGTTTCCTGAATGCAGGACGTGTGAAAGTATCACTCCCTGATATTGACTGCGACTATCCAGGTGAAGACCGACCTCGTGTGAAGAAGTACATGGAAGAACGGTACGGCTGGAAACAGGTATGTTCCGTGGGAACGTACAGCGCATTGCAGCTCCGTGCAGCGATTAAGGACATGGCTCGTGTATATGGGTTAGACTTCCAGGAAACAAACGAAATGATGAAGCTCTTTGACGTGAAAGACAGGAAGCCTGAAGACCTGTTCAAAATAGCCTGTGCGCATTCACGGGTGAAGAACTTTGTTATTGAGCATTCTGACCTGATTAACGAGGTTATGCTTATCATGCCAGCTCCTAAGGCACAGTCAATTCATGCCTGTGCGATGATGGTGTTCCCGGAGGAACATGATATGTTTCATTGGGTTCCTATTCGTAAGAATGGGGGTGAGTATGTAACCGAGTGGGAAGGTGGTGAAATGGACGCAGCAGGGTTCCTGAAAGAGGACGTTCTTGGGGTGAAACAGTTTGACAAGTTCCAGGACATGGTACGCTTGATAAAGGAGCATGAGAATGTTGATTTAGACATCTTCAGTGTACCGTTGGATGACCCAGAGGTGTACAGGTATTTCAAGAATGGTTGGAACGAGGATAACTTTCACTTTGGTAGCTCCGGTCTGACAGGTTATTGTCGACAGATGAAGCCTGACAATATTGAAGACCTTATCGCTGCTATCTCGCTATATCGCCCAGGAGCGATGGAGAACAACTTCCATAACGAATATGTCTTGCGTAAAGAGGGTCAGAGGAAAGTTGAGTATTTCACAGGTACAGACAAGATTCTGAACAATACTTATGGAGTGTTTGCCTATCAGGAACAAATCATGCAACTTTGCCGTGAACTTGGGGGATTGTCGTTGGTAGAAGCCGATGACGTTCGTAAAGCGATGGTGAAGAAGAAGTATGAGGCTCTCCAGCAATATAAAGAACGGTTTATCCCGTATTATCGTGATAACTACGGAGTCACGCAGGAATACAGCGAAAAGGTGTGGGACGCTATTGATAAGGCTTCGACGTACCTGTTCAACCGAAGTCATGCTGCTGCCTATGCGATAACAGGTTATATCTCTCAGTGGATAAAAGTTCACTATCCTATTGAATATTGGTCGGTTGCGTTTAAGTATGCTCAGGAAGCCGACTATTCCCGCTATATTGCGGAAATCAATAAGACTGGCGTCTGTACGGTACGACCTGTGGATATCAATATATCGGAGACCGATGTTATTATCAACTTTGAGGAGAAAGCCTTGTATTGGTCAATTACAGGGGTCAAACAGGTCGCAGAAAAGGCTGCAACCCAAATATTAAAGGAACGTACAGAGAACGGTCAATATTGGTCGTTAGACGACTTCATCACCCGACACAAATGGAAGGGTTCAGCCGTGAACAGCCGTACCATCAGAAACCTGATATTGGCTGGTGCGTTTGACCGTCTTGAGGGGGTTGAAGCTCCAGCTCAGCGAATAGACCTATTGGTTAGTTTCCTCGGCTCAACTAAGAGTGCCGTCAAAGAAGACGACGCTGTATTGACAGGAGCGGACTATCATGCGAATGACGCCTGGTGGTGGGGATTACTTCAAAAGAAACTGTCAGGGTTGGCGTTCTTTGACTATCAGGCTCTTTATGACAGGTTTAAAGACGAGTTCCCTGATATGTATGAATACCAAGGAATGGAAGCCTGTCTCAATACGGAATATCTGCCGAACAATGGGTATGTCGTTGTTGCAGGATTTATTGCCGAACTCGAGGTGAAGAAGACAAAGAAAGGTGATACGATGTGTCGCTTGATATTAGAGTCAAACTATGAGTTCCTGGAAGTAATTATCTTCCAACAGGAATATGAACAGTTAGAGCCGTTATTGTCTTGTGGCAGAGCGAACCTTATTCTTATGAATGGCTCACTATCTTATGATAAGAGGAAAGAAGTGAATGTCCTGAGAGCGAACTACGAAACGAATATCGTTACTTTAACGTTATAAATTTACGAATTTAAAGAAGAACAAAATGGAAATTCTTGTACATTTCAATGACGTCCCCGTGACGCTTGTTACTAATGGATTCGAGGAAACTGTCGACATCGACAAATTGACCTCAATTGATTATAGTAACTTATATGGCGAAGCCGTGACAGTCAGCGCACTCCTGAACAAAGTAGGGTTGCTGCGTGCGGAAGCCGAGCGTGCCGTGTCAGAAAAGAAGCTCGAGAAAGAAGTTTACGAAGCCGACATGAAGAAAGGTTGGCGACGTGAGGCGAACCGTAATGGTGGGAAGTTCACTATCGAAGATGAAGAAATCAAGCTGTCAGAAAAGGCTCTTGATGAGGCACTCCTACTTGATGAAGATTACCAGAAACTCTGTCTGGAATACATTGAGGCGCAAAAGAACTTCAGTGTCCTTGACGCTCTTCAGTGGTCGGTACAAGACAAGTCAAAGAAGCTGAACAACCTCCTCAAGCCTGTTACTCCCCAGGAGTTCCTGAGCGAGCTCGTAGAGGGAAAGGTAAACAGTTTCTTGATTGCGAAGAAAGGGTTTAAATAAAATTTTTCTGAAGATTTTCGGGGAAACTCTTGTATAATTCGAATCAATCCATTACCTTTGTATCATCGTTAAATCATTAAACAATTTAGTTATGGCAAAGAAAGCAACTCAACCCAGCGTTTCAGAAGAATTTAAAGGTTATATCCAAGTAACAGAGGATTTCTACCTTAAACAAGTAGAGGCACACAGAACGTCTTATGACGTGTATCAGTTAAAGAAGTCAGACAGTCCGAGACACCCAAACGGAAAGATGGATGATATGGCTTATGGTTGTTCACTTCCCAGAGCTCTTCAACTGATTGCCCACGCAAAGGCTGGACAGGATGCAACTGACATCCTCGAGCTCATGGAAACTATAAAGAGTTATGAGGAGAAATTCCTCGAAAACGTTACAAGAATAGTGAAAGAATCAAAATAATTATTCATATTTTAAATTTCATTTGATTATGGCATTCGACCGTTCAAAGTACAAAGCTGCGTCTCTCTCCAAAGTGAGTGAGACGGTTCAGCAAACCAAACAGTTCGACACCTATTTTGGTGGTAAAGGTGATTATGCACAATTCTGGAAACAGAAAGACGGAATCACAGTGAAACGAGTTCTTCCGGCTCATGAACCAGGAGACTCTCCGTATGTTCCTATGCTCACAGCGATGCTGAAATGCGAAGTTGATGATAAGGACAAAGACGGAAACGTAATCGGCAAGAAAATTGCTAACAAGAAAATCTTCTTGGCTACTCTTCACGGTGGGTATCCCTACGATATCATCGAGGAGTATATCAAACGTGTCTACGAACAGGCTGAACAACTTCAGGACAAAGATGAGCGTGCTCGCTTCCTGAACCCGATTACGGGTTATCGTATGGGTGGCAAGAACGGTACATGGGTTCCCGGAATTCGTCCGCAGCTTGAATACGTGTATTATGCGCTCATTGAAGGAAAGATTTGGCGAGACAGCCTGAAACCGAAACAAATGGAAGCACTGAACAAAGAGTCTGCTGACCTTTGTGCTCAGAACGATACCGCTGCCGTGGATATGTTCAGTGACCCATCAACTGGCTTCCCTATTCAATGGAGTCGTGGAAAAGACGACAATAACAAGACAGTGGAAACGCTGAAATCGTTGCCGTTGAAAATGGGTCAGACTTGGGAAGACTACTTCGACAAGAACGCTGTGCCTGATAAGGTATTGGAAGAACTTGACGGTCTCCCCAGCCTCCAGAAACTGTATGTGGACTGTTATACCAAGAGGGACTTCGATTATGCTCTTGACGGTCTGAAGCGTTTCGACGATGCTAACCAGTATCAGATTTTCGCACAGGATGACTTCCTTGACATGATTGAACAACTTCAGGAAATGGTGGAAGAAAAGACAGGTGGTAAGCCGTCTGGGGCTGATGACCTACCTTTCGGTCCGAGTGAAGAGGAAAAGAAACCTGCTGCAGCTCCTGCTTCTAAGAAAGCACCGACAGCCAAGGCTCCGGCTCCTGCACCGAAGAAAGCCGCAGCGAAAAAGAAACCTGCTGAACCTACTCCGGAAGAGAAACTGAAAGTTGTCAACGAAGAGTTCATTCGCCAGTACGGTGAAGGATACGAAGAGTTGGAGCTTGAGGGTGAAGAACTTGAAGAGGCTTATCAGCTGGCTGTCAAACACGAAGACCTCGGATACGACATTGAACACGTTCCCGGATGGGATGGTTCCGACGACGGTGATGGGGGTGATGACAACGGTGGGGAAGACCCTGACGATAGCGGTGACGCTGGTGACGACCCCGAACCAGAAACTCCGGCTCCCGGAGTAAAAGCTCCAGCCGACGCTGGTAGCGCATCTGGTCAAAGTGCCATTGACCGTATCCGTGCTATGCGTGCGAAGAAAAAGTAACATTTGATTCAGGTACAGAAAGAGAGTCCAAGCGTTATACACTTGGACTTTCATTTTAAATATTTCGACAATGAATAAAGAACCAATCGCAATAATTAGTACAGACAAACATCTTCAGGAGTCGAATGCTGTTGAATTGCTTGATATAGCGGAACAGGAAATAGCATTAGCTCAACGGATGGGGGTCTCGGTTGTAATTTGGCTCGGTGACATATTCGACTCCAGACTAAGCCAGCGTCAGGAACTTCTCACCTGTCTAACAGAGATGATTGAACTGTACAGCGCATCCGGCATAACAATCTATTGTATTCCTGGAAACCATGACAAGACGGATTATGAGTCTGACGAAAGTTTCTTGACCCAGTACAGGTATCACCCAGGATTCAACCTGTTTGAAGTTCCTACGACTATTGAGATACAGGGTGTGGAATGTCATTTTGTTCCATTTTACAGTCAGGATATTTGGCTTGAGAAGTTTGGGGAGCTTCCTACTCCTCATTCAAAGAAATCAATCTTATTCAGTCATACAGCCGTACAGGGTTCTATCAATAACGATGGAAAGGTAGTGAACAACCGTATCCCGCTGAACCTGTTCAAGAAATATGGAAAGGTGATGTTAGGGCACTATCATGACGCTCAGCAACCAGGAGCCAACGTGTTTCACCTGCCGAGCACTCGCCAGAACAATTTTGGGGAGGATGAGGAAAAGGGGTTCACGATATTGTACGATGATACTTCCTTCGATTTTGAAAAGGCATCTTTTGTTCTGTATAAGGAGATAAAGGTTGATGTCCTTAAGACCTCAAAGGACGAGCTCCTAAAACTCGCTAAAACGAACACAGATGGCGTCAATGTTCGGATAACACTTGTCGGAGACCAACAGGCTGTAAAGGCAGTGAATAAAAAGGTCTTCACGGAACATGGTATTTCGGTGAAGGCAAAATATACGGACGTGGAAGTTACGGAGTCGGAAGAAGCCGAAGCCGTTCAGGAATTAAGCGGTACGGACATAGACGAAAAGTTCAAAGCATTTTGCGAAGAAAAAGGCTATGACCATGCTGAAGGATATGAACTATTAAAACAGATAATGAAATGGCAGGAGTAGAAGATTTGGTGAACTCGCTACAAAAGAAGTTCGGAAAAGAAGTAGTGGCGGGAAACAATCAGCAAGGAGTCGAGTTCGTGTCGTCAGGGAGCTTGTCGTTAGATTTGGCTCTCGGTGGCGGATACGCTCTCGGACGTATTATTGAACTGCGTGGGTATGAATCCTCAGGAAAGACCACGTTGGCTTTAACAGCCTGTAGAAACATTCAGGAACAGACGGGCAAGGCTGTTCTCTACATTGACCGTGAAAATGCTATTGACATGGATTATGTAGAAGCAATTGGGGTGAATATTTCTCCCGAGATGTTTATTCTTTGCCAGCCTGGAGTTGCGGAGGAGTGTCTCGAAATTATTCGGGAAGCGATTAAGTCAAAATCAATCGGTGCTATCGTTCTCGATTCCGTGGCTGCGATGTTCCCTAAATGTTATCTTGAGGCTGATGTGGGTGATGCTAAGATGGGTGTGCTTGCTCGTCTTATGGCTACATGGCTTCCGGGAGTAATTGGTGACATCAAGAAGAACAATCAGTTGATGATATTCATTAATCAGTATCGTGACAAGATTGGTGTGGTGTACGGTTCACCGAAGACAACTCCCGGAGGAAAGGCTCTTGGATTCTATTCATCACAGGTGCTTGACATTGCAAAGTCGGGTGTGGTAGGTGACAGAGGTGAAGAAGTCGCTAACCACATCAAAGTAAAGGTGGAGAAGAATAAGGTTGCGCCTCCCTTGCGGAAAGCTGAGTTCGACATTCGTTTCGGGGAAGGAATTGATAAGGCTTCAGAGCTGTTATCAGTTGGCGTGGAACGAAACGTTATTGAGAAGGCAGGGTCGTTCTTTAAGTACAAAGGAAAGACACTTGCACAGGGAGCTGAAAAGGCAAGAGAGGTTATCTTGAATGACCCCGACCTTGCTGAAGAACTTGAAGAATTAATCACCCAAACAATTTAGTATGGAACTGACCTATTTACGTTTGAAGAATTTCTTATCGTTCAAGGAGTTGAAACATAAATTCCTGAACGAGCCTGTCTTAATCAAGGGAAAGAACTTGACTGAGATTGAATCAAAGGAAACAAACGGAGCAGGGAAGAGCACAATGGAGGCTGGGATTGCGTATGCAATCCTGGCAAACTCCTTGAAAAAACAGACTCTTGACAGAGACTTGATTTTGTGGGGAGAGGAGGAAGCTGACATTTGGCTTGACATTTACTGCCCGATAAGGAAACAGACGCTGAACATACACCGGACTCTCAGACAGAAAGGTTCAGCGACGTTGGAGCTTATGCTCAATGAAGAAGAGGGTTCGGTACAGTTTGCAACCGTAAACGATGGAAACGCTTACATCCTGAAATGGATAGGTATTTCAGCGGAAGACCTGAAGAGTTTTTACATCTTGAATAAAGAGAACTTCAAATCATTCGTGAGCTCCTCTAATACGGATAAACTTTCGCTCATCAACCGCTTCATTAAGGCTGAACAGTTAGACGATGCGGATGATGTCATAAAAGAGAAGATTAAGCCGTTACAGGAAAAGCAACAAGCTGCCCAAGCAAAGGTTCACACGATAGAGGGTGAATTGAACGTCTATACGGAACAATTAGCTGCGGAGCGGGAACGTAATCTTGAGGAGGAACGACAATCGCTTATAGAGCGTATAAACGAGCGAATAGACGCTGTCATCCAAGAGTACGATGGAGCGGAAAAGAAGATTGAAAATTCTCAGACAGCCATTAAGTTGGCGGAGCAGAGCATTAAAGACAATCAGAAGAAAGTTGCTGAAGCTTCTAAGAAGTTGGAAGGATTAGAAGCAATTGACTATAAGGCTCAATATGACTCTTTAACGAAAGAACGCTCGTCAACCGATACAAAGGTAGAGGCAGTACGAAAGAAGCGTAAAGCAGCTCAGGAACTGTCCTCAAAATACACTGCTGAAGCCAATCGTCTTTCGGCTATTTTGAAAGGGACTGTAAAGTGCCCAAAGTGTGGAACGGAGTTCGTAACATCTGATGAAACTGTTGATGTGCCTACCACTCGGAAGGAGATAACTAAACAGAAGAAAGAAGCTGAAACCCAGGAAAATCTTGCTAAAACAGCGTTGGAAGAATTGAATTCGTTCGAGGAACGAGTGAAGAAGTACGACGAGAAGTTCACGAAGATACGTGTTTCAGAACAGGGGACAATTCGAGCCATTCGTGATGTTCAATCTGAGATAACAAAAATTCGTGGGGAGATAACCCGAAGTAACCAAATGATATCTTCCTACAAAGAGGATATAAAGCATCAAGAAGGGATTCAATTACGTTGTAACAATGAGAGCGAACAGTTAGTTGAGCAGCTTGAAAAGGTTGAACAGGCTGAAATGGAAACCAAAGAAGCTGAACTTGAAGGACTCGTTGCTCTGACGGAGAAGAAACTCCAGAAAGCTAAAAAGGAATACGATGAGTGCGAAAAGAAAGTATCCGATATGGTTCAATGGGGATTAAGATTTAAGGAGTTCAAGATGTCGCTTGCCTGTGAACAGTTAAGAATCATTCAGAACTTTGCAAATATGTCTCTTCAGAAACAACGTTCGGAACTTCGGCTTTCAATTGATGGCTTCAAGCGGAATGCAAAAGGACAAGTCAAGTCCGAAATTACGGTAACAGTCATCAATGGCGAGGGCGAATATAAATCATTTTGGTCGTTCAGCGGTGGGGAAAGAGCAAGAATAGAAATGGCTCTGATACAAGCATTTCAGGAGATGATTAATGGTACGAATGAATGGGGAGGTCTTCACTTCCTAATGATTGATGAAGTTCTTGAGGGAACAGACCCGTTGGGGTTGGCTCTTCTACTTGAATCAATGAACGAAGTTCGTCACCCTGTATATGTTATCAGTCATGTCATGAATATTCGAGCTGGTGTATCAACTCTCACTGTCGTGAAGGAAAACGGTTACAGTTATATAGAATAAAGATATGAAACAGAATCAAACAGTTATAGGAGTCGACCCAGGAAAACAGGGGTTCTTCACTGTCATGAATAGTAAGGGGGTGACCCATTACCCGATGCCGAAAGTGGGGAAGGAACTTGACTTGCATGAACTGTCAGAATTGATTATAAAGGTATCAGAAGATTGCGACCCGAATAATACGGTTGTCGTGATAGAGGATGTTCATGCTTTACCTCGTTCAGCAGCCGGAGCCACTTTCACCTTTGGTGGGGTGTGTTTCGCTATACGAATGGGGTTCATCATGTGCGGTTTGCGTATTGTATTGGTGACTCCGAAGAAGTGGCAGAAAGAAATGTACGAGGGAATTAAGGCGAATCCTGACAAGAAAGTCATGTCGGTTCTTGCCGCCAAACGGCTGTTCCCACGACAGGATTTGCGCAGGACACCTAACTGCACCAAGCCTGATGATAACTTGACAGACAGTCTTTTGATAGCTGAATATGGAAGGAGGCATTACTTATGAGATTTGTAGTAATATGTCCGGATGGGTGTGAGAATCAAAAAATTCTTGCACCCTATCGTATGAAGTACGACAAGGAATTAAAGAAGATGATTCCTGAATTTATGGGCACACCCCCTAAATGTCCCGTATGCGGTCAAACAATGGTTTTTGCGGAAGAAGACTCTAAGATACCAGTATTTTCCGTTGGAGTATTTAAGGGACAGCCTGACGACAAAAAGAAGGAGATACTTCGCCAACGGTTTGATAAGGACTTGAAGCGAGGTGCTGCTGATGAGAAAGAACAACGTAAAAAGAATGCAATTGAAAAAATGATAGGTTATGGAAAATGATGCTTCTAAGAAAGAATTCATGGATGCCTGTAAGGGGTTGGTCATGAACTGTGAATGTAACATCTTAGTTCTCGAGGTGTTGGGTGAATATAGAGCTTATTTGGCTCGGGAAGTAAGGTTGAAGACCCGTGAATGCCGATACAATGAAGTTCGGGACGCACAGGACATCACAACAATCCTCGCCAATGTTGGGCACAACTTCGCTCAAGGGATGACAGAACAGCGTCTTTTGGAGCGTTGTCAGTCAATTCATAAGGAGGATTTCAAGTTTGGAACGGATAATTATCTTTGGTTGACCAAAGTGACGCTGAATAACGGTTAGGAGATATTCGAATAGATTTATTATTTTTGTACCAAAGTAATTAACCAAAGGAATTTAAACGAAAAATAAGAAGAAACAATGGGTACAGAAGTAATCAATTCTGCGTTGGAAGCGGGAAAAGGAATTGGAGATTTAGGGATGATGGCGGTTACTGCCGGATTCTTTTTGGTGCTGTCAGCATTGATGTGGGTAACGTTCTTTCGTTGGTTCATGAAAGTTATCAATGACACCATGAGCGCACAGAGGGAAACCTTTAAAGAACTCCTGACTGAAACACGGAACCAAAACATTCAGCTCAGTAACATATCCGAGGGACTCGTTCCCGAAACCCAGATGCGAATCAAGACTGTCACGAATATGGCATTTGACTTGGCGGTTGAAAGGGTGTGTCGGATTATTAAGAGGGTTCGTGAGGAGAATCATATCTCGGATAAGGAAGCCACGTCGAAGAAGATACGACAGCTCCTAACCAATCTTCATGAAGACCGAAATTCAAAGTTTGACTGCTTTACATTCAGAGGAAAGAAATTATCATCCTATACCAATCCGAAATGGGTTGAACAGGTGGCAAAGGTAGTCGAGTCGGAAATATATAATGACAAGGGGGTGAACAACCAGCGTGCCTTCACCAACGTTGAAGCAGCGTATGCTAAAATCCGACTCGAACTTTACCACAATATGATGGAAGAATAAAAGGCGAAAATCATCGAATTAACGTTAAAAGGCTGGGGAGATAGAAATATTTCTTCAGCCTTTTGAAGATTTTCGGGGGAAAAGTCTTTGGAATCTCATGAGAATCCATTACCTTTGTAGTGTCAATTAAAATCAAAGGTCATGAAAAAGTTCAATATTCAGTACAACGGAGGCGATACAATAACAGTTGAAACAACATCAGCAAGAGAGGCTGCTCGTATCGCAAGAAGACAAGGTAAAGAATTGATGAAACACAATAATCATTCTTCTATGTATTGGGTATGGGACGAGGAAGAAGAAAATCTTCTGTATAGTGTTCACACGTTTAAAGTTGGCAATAAGACTATCAGTAAGATTGAAAAACTGTCAAAAGAATCAAGAAACTAAATAATTTCGTTATGGCAAAGATGAAACAAGAAAAGATTAACAGCCTGAGAGAAGAACTTATCGCTCTGAATAAGGCTTATCGCGAGGGCAATCCTCAAGTGTCAGATATTGAGTATGACCACATGGTCGAAACTCTCAGGGAGAACAGTCCGGAGGATGAGTTCTTCAAGAAAGGTATTGTAGAGGAAGCGACTGACCGTATGGAAGAGCTCCCTGTTCCCATGTATAGTCTTGAGAAGATAAAGACGGTAAAGGATTTCCGCAAGTGGCTTCAAAAGATGGTCAATGCAGGCTGTAAGGAAATTGTCGCCACACCTAAATTTGACGGCATAAGTCTTGTCGTAGATGAGGATGAAAAGAGAGCCTGGACACGTGGGGACGGTGTTGAAGGACAGGTAAGCGATAAACACTTCGAGAAGATGTTCAATGGTGAACAGCAGGAGCCGGAACCACAGTTGATACACACGTGGGGAGAGGCTATCATGAAGAAGAAAACGTTCGCCCACCTCAAGGACAGCCAAGCTGACTTCACCTATAAGAATGCACGCAATATGGTTGCCGGACTGTTCAATTCGGCTGATGGTTGGAAGAACCGCTTCATGACCAATGTGGACTTCGTAAGATACGGCTCGGATATGGAAGAGGGCAAATCAACGATGTTGAATAAGCTGAAGAGCCTGTACCACAACGTTACCCCATTCGTTGGGTTCTATATAGAGGAAATCCTCGAACTTGATGATGAGGAAATGAATATGTTGCTTGACGAGGAACTTCATGACAGGTTTGACGCTGAATACAAGATTGATGGCGTGGTCATTGAGGTTGACGAATACGAGGTTCGGGAACAGTTAGGAAGACTTCCTAATGGAAATCCAGCCTATGCGATTGCGTTCAAGAAAGACGAATGGTGCGATGTGTACCAGACAAAGGTCATCAGCATTGAAAAGGGGGTTGGGAAGACAGGTGTTTTGAACCCTGTAATCATCATTGAACCAGTTGAGATAAACGGAGCAACCGTATCACGAGCCACAGCGTATAATGCTGCCTACCTGATTGACCAACATATTTGCGAAGGAGCGTTCATTGAGGTTACACGTGGTGGAGACGTTATCCCTAAACATTTGAAGACCATCGAATATAATGAGAATGCGTACACCGATATGATGGACGACCTTGTTATCTGCCCGTCTTGCGGTGAACCGCTTAAATGGAACGAAACGCACGTCGACCTTGTTTGCTCAAATGAGTCGTGCAGGGAAAGAGTAATCTCTGGTATGGTGTATTTCTTCCGCACGATGGGTTGCGAACAATTTGAAGAGCCTACGATACGTCGTTTGTATGGGCACGGCTATAAGACAATAGATACAATTCTTGAGTCTCACGTATCAGAGTTTCAGAACCTGTTAGGGAAGTCAAAAGGAAAGACAGTTTTCAGCCAGATTGAAAAAGTTCTTGTTGGTGTACCGCTCGCTCGTTACCTAACTGCCATTAACGTGTTTGATGGAAAGATAGCCGAAGCAACCTGTCAAAAGATTTTGGATGGGCTGAACGGTGAAATGGTTGAGAGGTTGCGTGACCCAAACAGTTATGCGCTCACAGCGGAGTCTGCGGTCGCTCTAAAGCACGAATGTGAACTCATTCCGGGAATAGGTGACGTGCTGGCTTTGACGTTCGTAAAGGGTCTAAAAACGTATCTTTCGAGGGGAAAGGATAAAAGAATCGTTATTACTTATGTTCAGTCTCCGAAAGTTGAAACTCCGGAAGGGGTTGAACAAATGCACGTTTGCATGACAGGGTTCCGGAATAAGGAGCTCGAAAAGGCTCTTCAGGCTCAGGGGCACGTGGTGTTGAACGGTGTGACCAAAGAATGCACAGTTCTTGTGGTAGCCGACATCAACTCAACTTCCTCTAAGATGAAGACCGCTAAACAAAGAGGACTTCGTATCGTAACGAGAGAGGATTTTGAAAATGAGATATTATTATCGAGATAGGGAATATTTCTACGTTGGGTTTGATTATCATCCTGCGTTGGTGACTTCGGTAAAGAAGTTCGCTGGGGCAGGATATAATCCCCAAAATCGTGAATGGTACATTCCGTTCTCACTTGTCACGGTGAATCCGTTGAAGAAGTGGCTTGAGGAGAACGGATTCAAAGAGGGAATGAACTACGTTCCCTCTCGTCGTGTGATTGATTATGAGGAACCCGAAGAGGTGATAACAGCCAAGGAAGTTGAACAAGCCTGTAAGGAGATAGGAATGAAGCGAATTCCCCGTCCCTATCAGTGCGAGGGGGTTGCCTATATGATTAATCATGGGAACTGTATCAATGGGGACGACTGTGGTTTGGGTAAAGCGCAACCTCTTGATACAAAGATATTGACTCAAAATGGTTATATTTTAATGGGGAATATTAAAATTGGAGATGAAATTTTGAGTCCTTCTGGGGGAACCCAAACCGTTGTTGGAATATTTCCACAAGGTCGAAAATTGATGTATAAGGTTACATTTTCTGATGGAAGTTCTACTCGATGTTGTGAAGAACATCTATGGAATGTTTCTACAGATAATTGGATAAAAAGAGGAAAAGGTTTTAAAACACTTTCTTTGAAAGAAATTATGAATGAAGATATTTATTTATCTTCTTGTCAAAAATCTTATCGTTGGAGAATACCAATTACGAATTCAATACAGTACAAAGAAAGAAAAGTGATGATATCACCCTATTTATTAGGGTGCTTATTAGGTGATGGTGGAATTTCTAAGGGGGTTGGATTTACAACTGTTGACGATGAAATTATAAATAATTTTGTTCTTCCTGAAGGGGTGATGATATATAAAAGACCAAGTGATGATATTACTTATCATATTGGAAATATTGATAATGTTCTTGAAAATAAAAATTCGAAAAGCATTATGAAATCCCTTCTTAGAAAATATAAGTTGCTTGGAACGCATTCGCATGATAAATTCATTCCCCAAGATTATCTATATAATATCTCTGAAATAAGGTTGGAAGTTCTTCGAGGTTTATTAGATACCGATGGATATGTGTCAAAAAATGGGCATATAAATTATAGCTCAACCTCAGAACAGTTAAAAGAAGACGTTAAGCAACTTGTTTTAAGTTTGGGAGGGATTTGTAAGGAGCGAACGAGAATAGGAAAGTATAAAAAGAATGGAAAAGTAATAGAATGTAAGCGTTCGTGGAGACTGAGTATAATGTTACCTCCTGGAATTATTCCATTTAAGTTGAAACGAAAAATTGATAGATTAAATTGTTTCAGAAAATATGTTCCAATTCGGAAAATTGTTGACATCAAACCTATTGGATTTTCTGAAATGCAATGTATAAGAGTCTCAAATGAAGATGGGTTATATTTATGCGATGATTTTTGTGTGACTCATAATACGGCTCAAACGATTATCATTATAGAGTTGATGGATGCGTTTCCGGCTCTGATAGTTACCCCAGCGTCCGTGAAGTACAACTGGAAGAAGGAATGGGCGAAGTGGATGCCTGACCGAAAAGTAGGTGTAATTGAAAGGAAGCGAAAGTTCGACCCTGCCGTATGGGATAGTGATGTCGTGATTATCAATTACGATGTGCTCGGGGAACGTAACATGGAGAAGCCGACAGCGAAGTTCAAGGAACTACTCAAGAAGTATTGGGGAGCCTGTGCCTTGGACGAGATACACTTCTTGAAGTCTGAAAAGGCTCTTCGAACCAAGATGGCGAAGAAGATAACCAAGCGAATAGAACACGTATGGGGATTGACAGGTACGCTGACTCAGAATAAGCCAGCCGACCTTATACAGCCGTTCAAGATAATTAGACGGTTCGATGATATCTTCGGTGATACGTTGGAGTTCAAGTTTCGATACTGCAACGGGAAGCAAACCGCATACGGGTTCGACGACAGTGGGTTCAGTAACCTCGAGGAACTTCATGAACTGTTGCGAATGGGTGGTTACATACGACGGAATAAGAGGGACGTTCTTGAGGAACTTCCACCGCTGGTAGAGCAAACAGTTGACGTTCCTATTGTGAACCTCAAGGAGTACAGGCGAGCCGAGTCAGACCTGTTAGCGTATCTTGAGAAGATAGATATCGAGAAGGCTAACAATGCCGTGAACGCTCCCCACCTTGTAATGATTAACACGTTGAAATCCCTGTCAGTGAAAGGGAAGTTGCCGTTTATGCAATCGTACATCAAGGATTGGTTAGAGGCGAATGAAGACGAACAGTTGGTGGTCTTCGGTGTACACCGTGAACCGCTTCAGGAACTGGCGAAATATTTCAAGGCTCCGATAATACAGGGTGGGGTCTCGGCTGATAAGAAGCAACAAATCGTGAACGAGTTTTCACAGAGGAAACATCGGTTGCTCTTTGCGAACATTCAGTCGGCTGGCACAGGTACAGACGGTCTTCAGGATAACTGCTCGAACCTCTTCTACATTGAACTGCCTGACAAATCAACGGACTTGGAACAAACGAACAGCCGTCTTGAGCGAATGGGTCAAAAGAATAGCATAAATATTACTTACCTATTATCCCCCGAAACGATAGATGTTGAAATGAGAGAAACCGTAAAGGATAAGAGCCTGATAACAGGTGTGGTGAACAGGGGGTTGAATGAGAATGAACTGTTGGCAAGAAAATTCCTTCAAAAACATTCGAAATGACGAACCTGAGCAGGAGTGAGACCGTTATGTATGTAAATCAAAAATTTAGTGATAAAAATGGACAAAATTCAATTCAAAGTTAAGTTCTTTGGCACAAAGGAACGTAAAGGTCAAATCAAGCAGCAAGCCACTGTCGTAATGGCTAAGAGTGAAGCAAAAGTAGAGGACGCTCTTCGGTTACAAGGTTGGGCGACCATTCACGGTCTAAAGATACGAAAGGCTCAGTAGAATTATGGTTCCAAAAGAGCGGGTAAATATACAGATATTCACCGACGGGAGCTGTAATGTTAAAGGAGCATTAAAGCCAGGAGGATTTGGTGTGTACTGCCTAACAGGTGGTAAGGAAATTCATTTGCGCAGAGGCTTTTGGAACACGACAACATCACGAATGGAGATGAAAGCCTTATTGGCAGCGGTTCAGATGATAGACCCCGATGTATGGACAAAGGTTCATATCGTGTCTGACAGTCAATTCGTAGTCAATTCATTCAAGGATGGTTCCATTTCAAAATGGCGAATGTGTGGTTGGGTTGGCGTGAAGAACGCTGAACTGTGGAAAGAAATTGTACGGGAGATTGACAGCCGTCGAAAGATGTTGTTTGGTATATCATGGATAAATGGACACGGGAAAGACTTGAATGACCCATTGGTGTTTGGTAATGCTTGTGCGGATGCGTTGGCAAATTACAAGACCCAGGATAAGTTCGTTCAGGACAAGCCTCTTGAGGGGTTCAGCTGGTTCCACCATGAGGGTTCTGATGTTGTGTTTATTGAGAAGACTGAAAGGTATGAAGAATTGAATAAGATGGGAGACATCCTTCTCTTAGGAGACTGTTACTATGCGACCGAAGAAGAACTGTTCGACAGACTGAACGGAACGGCTCTGTTTGACGCTTATTACAGCGGGAAGTTGGATGTTGAACTACAAATAGAAACGATTTAGTATGGCGAAATTGGACGAATATAAACAGGCGATAGTCGACGAATATAAATCAACGAATAGGAACATATTCGTGAGTGCGACTGCGGGAAGTGGGAAGACATTTACCCTGTGCAAGTTAGCGGAGATGACTCCTCCTATAAAGAGTTCAATCTTCTTGGCTTTCAATAAGTCAATAGCTGAGGAACTTGGGCAGAGGCTTCCAAGAACTGTAAAGGCTCAGACACTTCATTCCTGTGCGCTGTCGTCCCTGTGCAAAGCATTCAGCCTGAATTTCAGCCTGAGTGATTCAAAGAATTTCAATCTGGCGAAAGAAAAGATGAAATTCAAAGGGGTTCACCCGAAGCGCATTCCCGGAATAATAATGAAAGTATGTAGGCTCTACGACCTCATGAGATTTAACCTCGTACCAGACGATATAGAGGCAATAATAGCATTGGGGGAGAGGTACGGTGAGGACGCTGACGAAGAGCTCGCTAAGAGAGCAATAGAGCTCCGTATGCTTAACAAAAGGATTGCCGATAATTACTTCCTAAAAGGTGGGGGAGGGAAACTCCCTATGGACTTCACCGATATGTTATATTATGCGACTCAATACGTTCACAAAGAAGATTTCAAACAGTATAATGTCGTTATGCTTGATGAGTGTCAGGATATCAGCCCATTACAGTTTGAAGTCGTGAAGATGTGCAAGACACCCAGAGGTCGCCTGATAGCTGTTGGGGACGAGAAGCAATCAATCTACTCATTCATGGGAAGTAATCTTGACTCATTACAGGCTATCAAGAATGCACCGAACACGGTTACTCTTCCTCTATCAATGACGTACAGGTGTGCAAGAGATATCGTAGATGAAGCCTGTAAAGTGTTCCCCGATGGTATTGTAGCTGCTCCGGGAGCTGAGAAGGGATTTGTTGGCGAGGGAGCGTTCACAGATGCGGAAGAGGGCGACTTCATTCTGTGTCGGAATAATGCACCGTTGGTTGAGGCTTTCATTACGCTACTCCGCAAGGGAAAGAAGTGTACAATTCTTGGGAAGGAGTTTGGTGATGAACTTGTATCTCTAATTGATAGCGTTGATGATGTATGGGGACTTGAACAGGTTCTCACCAATATGCAAACGAAATTAGCGAATAAAGGGATAAAGAACCCGATGAAGTGTGAAGCGTATGACAAGCTGGACGAAAAGGTGAACGTCTTGCTCAGTCTGTACGAATATTTTGGTGACTTGGAAACAGTACGTTCACGGATATACGATATCTTCGTAGAGAACGCCAATAGAGGGATTACATTAAGCACAATCCACAAGAGTAAAGGGTTGGAAGCTGATAAGATATTCTTCTTGAAGCCGGAGCTCCTACCGAGTAAATATGCAACCACTGATTTGGCGTTATACGCTGAGAAGTGTTTACAATTTGTTGCCGTAACACGTGCGAGAAAAAGTTTAATATATTGTTAAATAATTTGATTATGGAAGAAGCTAAGAAACAGACTCCAGTCGATTTGTATCTGATGGTTCCACATTCGACATTTGAAGGAGGGAAAGAGACGACTAAGATTTGTCTTTTGAGTTGCAAGAAGATTAAGGCTTTCGCAGGGGTTGTTCCTACGAAAGAAATTCTTGAAACTCATTTCCAGGCGGAACGGGTAAAGATACAGATTGCGAAGGAACAATCCAGAAAGGAGAACACGTATGTTCCCCAACCTTTGTGTCTTGAAGTAAAAAGTAGTATATTTGCGTCTATTGTTGAGGAGGCTCGCACAAAAGACAGCAAATTGGGGAACCCGTCCGTGCTGGCTTTAACGCTTGGCAATTCTATGCCTTGCTGCTTGATAACAGTAAGTAAAGAAGAGCCGGAGAAGGCAGCTCCGAAACCGAAACAAGTTCGTAAAAGGAAAACCAAGAAAATTGAAGAGAAACATGATTGAAAAGGACAGTCGACCAGTGGTTGGAGAGTACGTGTTTTTGAGCAAATACTCCCAGACCCACAACGGAAAAAAGGAAGGATGGCAAGATGCCGTGAACAGAGTAATGGACATGCACTTGAAACGTTATTCAGAGCGAATTAAGCCTGAAGACGAAAAAGAGTTCAGTTCGTTATTCGCACGAGCATATAGCCTGTATGGAGAGCAACGTGTATTGGGAGCGCAACGTGCTCTTCAATATGGTGGTGAATTGATGTTAGAGAAGCACGCTCGCTTCTACAACTGTTCCTCTACCTATGTGGATAGAGTACAAGTATTTGAGGAGATTATGTATCTACTCTTATGCGGAGCTGGCACAGGGTACAGCGTTCAGCACATTCACACCGAACAACTCCCTATTCCCAAAGGATTTGATAATACGAAACAGAGTGAAAAGTTCTTAATCCCTGACACAATCGAAGGATGGGCAGAGGCAGTAGGAAAACTGATGACCGCTTACTACTATGGTGGTGCGGACATTGAGTTCGACTATTCAGCTATTCGCCCGAAAGGAGCATATATTCGTGGGGGATTTAAGGCTCCTGGACCAGACCCATTGCGCCAAGCGATTGAAAAGGTTCATCACATTGTGAACCGTATCAAGGGACGCAAGTTGAGACCTTTCGAACTTCATTACATCATTTGTATTTGCGCGAATAGCGTCGTTACAGGGGGAGTTCGTCGTTCAGCGATGATAAGTATCTTTGACGTTGACGATGCGGAAATGGCGTCGTGCAAAACCGGAAACTGGATATCAACGATGCCTGAACTGTGCCGGAGTAACAATTCAGCAGCAATCCTACCTGATACTTCGAAGGAGGCTTTCGACGCTATCTATGAAAATACAAAGATGTATGGCGAGCCAGGATTTGTATTCATTGACTCTCCGTGGTTTGTTTATAACCCGTGTGGGGAAGTAGGAATGTATCCCCGTGTTCAGGACGAAAACGGTGAGTGGCACTCAGGTTGGGGATTCTGTAATCTTGCGGAAATTAACGGTGGTAAGGTAAAGACCGAGCAGGACTTCTATGATGCCTGTGAAGCAGCCTCTGTTATCTGTACACTTCAGGCTGGTTATACAAACTTCCGTGTGCTTGAGAAATGGTCTCAAAAGATAGCTGAAAGAGACGCTCTTATCGGGATTGGTATTACAGGTCTTTGCGAAAACCCCGACATTCTGTTCAATGCTGATATTCAGAAACGAGGAGCGGAAATCGTCAAGGAAACAAATCAGAAAGTAGCACGGATGATAGGTATCAATCCGGCAGCACGCTGTACGGTTGTCAAGCCGTCTGGAAACAGTTCACAACTCCTCGGAACCCTGTCAGGAATCACTCCTGGACACTCACGCCATTATATTCGCCACATTCAGGCTGCGGATACTGAACAGGCTGTTCAAGAATGGATGAGGGTGAATCCGGATATGGTGGAGGCAAGTGTATGGGCACCAGACCGTGAAAAGGTTATCGCCTTCCCTGTTACGCTTCCGGAAGGAGCGTTGCTGAAACAGAACCTGACAGCAATTGACTTCCTGAAGTTCGTTCTCCTAACCAAACGAAACTGGATTGAGTTCGGTACGAACTTTGACCACCCATCTACAAAAGAAAATCCCCGATTAAGAATGAACGTTTCGAATACCTGTACAGTAAGACCAGAAGAGTGGGATGAGGTACGGGAATTCCTGTGGGAGCATAGAAGTGAGTTCGGGGGAATCAGTCTGTTATCATCATTTGGCGATTTGGACTATCCTCAAGCACCGTACACCGAAGTTCTTGATGAAACGGAATTGGCGAAACGCTATGGCGCAGGAGCTATCCTGTCAAGCGGTTTAATCGTAGATGCTCAGGACGTGTTCAAAGACGTGTGGGAAGCCTGTAACGCAGCCACAGGGTTGGCTCCGAATCTGTTAGACATTACGGATAAAGAGATATCTGACTTCGTGGTGAAGAACATTAAGGATGGTCGTTTCCTTGTGGATATTGACGGTGTATGCTTCTCAGATGTGAACTGTGTCATTGATTATCTGAAACGACGGGTTGAGCGTCGAAAAGATTGGGTGAGACGGTTCAATTCATTTGCCGATAAGTATATGGACGGAGACCGTGTGAAGACTTCCTATTGCTTGAAACACGTGAACGCATATCACAAATGGCAGTTGATTTGTCGAATGAAGCCTGTATCGTACGACAATATTGAGTGGGAAGAACCGCTTAAACAGGCAGGAAGTGAAATTGCAACAGCCTGTGCAGGTGGAGCTTGCGAACTCCCTGCCCGTCCCGAAAAGAAATAATTTTGAAATAACGTCCGACTTTCGGATACTGATTCGGGAGCCGGACGTTTTAAAGTAAAAACGATTAAGTATTATAAAGATGAACGTGAGAATTTTATTCAAGAAAGATGCCCAGGAGGCACTGTTTCAAGGGATAGACGAATTGGCTGATGCCGTGTCTTCCACTCTCGGACCGAAAGGTCATTCAGTAATCATTGATAAAGGCTACGGAGTTCCTCATATCACCAAGGACGGTGTAACGGTGGCTCGTGCCTATGATACGGACGACACCATGAAACGCATGGGTGCAACGCTTGTAAAGACGGTTGCGGCAAAGACCTGTGATGAGGCTGGTGACGGTACAACCACAGCAACAATCCTCACTCGTGCGTTGATTAAACACGGTATGGAAGTCCTGCCGAATGTTAAGAACCCCCAACGGTTCAAACAGGGTATGGAAGCAGCCAAATCAGAAGCCGTGAAATTCATGCAGGTGATGGCGAAGGAAATCGGTGAAGAAGATTTTGACCGTGTTCGTCAGATTGCTACTATCAGTTCAAATGGGGACGAGGAAGTAGGCTGCATTATCACCGAGGCAATCGGCAAAGTTGGAAACGATGGTGTGATTACCGTTGAAGAAAGCAGCAAGGGAAATGAAACGACGGTTGAGGTTACTACTGGATTCCAGTGGGAAAAGGGGTTGGTGAACCCGTACTTCGTGACAGACCCTGAAAGAATTGAAGCGGTGTTGGACAACCCGTATATTCTCATCTTCGGACAGAACATCAACTATCCCCAGGAAATCCTTCCTATTATTCAAACAGTTTACTCTTCAAAACGCAGCGTTCTGATAGTCGCTCCTAATGCGTCTAATGACGTTATCAAGTTCCTCGTAACCAATATTCAGCAACAGAATGGGTTGAAAGCCTGTTTCGTGAAAGCTCCCGGATACGGTCAAATCCAGAAAGACCTTATTGAAGACCTCGCTATCAAAGTTGGGGCAAAGGCTGTCGGGGACGAGTTTGGACGTCCGGTTGACCAGTTAGGAACAGACTGGCTTGGAGCGTGCGACCGTGTGGTCGTTTCTACTAATCGTACAGTCCTCGTTGGGGGAGTAGGTACGCCAGAGGATATAAATGTCCGAGTAGAGTCAATCAAACATCTATTAGAGGACACTTCGAACGCTTATGACATTGAGAAGTATCGTGAACGTATTTCGAAGCTAACAGGTGGCGCAGCCGTCGTTTATGTTGGTGCGGACAGCGAAGTAGAGATGAAGGAACGAAAAGACCGTGTGGACGACGCTATTGCCGCAACACGGGCAGCGTTGGAAGAGGGGTACGTTCCTGGCGGTGGAACTGTACAGCTACGAGCAGCCGAACATCTTAGAACTGAAGAGGCTGTTAAGAACGAACATCCTGACTTCCTAATTGGTTGGAATGTCGTTATGGAGGCTTTGCTTTCACCGTTCTATCAACTCTGTGAAAATGCTGGAGTAAACGCTGTCAAAATGGAAGTTGAGCTTCTTAACCAATCAACCGCTTGGTGGGTAGGTTATAATCCTGTATCTGAGAAAGTTGAAGATATGTTTGAAGCTGGTATCATTGACCCAGCCAAAGTATCACGTGTGTCTCTTGAAAATTCAGTGTCGGTTGCTATTCAGTTCCTGAATACTTCCTGCGCCATGTCTGCAAACGATGAACCAAATAATAAGTAAATGCCATGAGTCAAAAGCAAATCCGAAGAGGGGATATTGTCCGCATCCGCCATAATAATAGCGGTCATCAGTTCAAAGAGAACACGTTGGGAGTCGTTCTTGAGGTGTATCCTAAACGAGTTGAATATCCCGACAGATTCAAAGTAGCAACCCGCACGGAGTGGTGGTACGTTGATATAAAAGACATTACGTTATTCTCCCGTAACAAGAACGAGGATGACGATTATTAATCATAAATAAGAGACGATTATGTTTTTTGAAGTAAGAACAAAACGGTTGACCGTCACCGAACGCAATGCGTATAAGACCGTCAAGGAATTGTGGCTGTTTGAGGTTGAAACTTATACCGAAGCCGAAGCCAGAGTGACTGAGTTCATGAACAAACAATTCAAAGGAGAGGACTTTTCAATTCCTAAGATTCAACCGTCAAAGATACAACGTGTTGAAAAGACAGAAGGATGCGTTCCGGAAGACCCGTTCTACAAAGTTAAGATTGAACTCTTGAGCGAAAATGACAAGGGTAAAGTCGTAAAAGAACCGTTCTTCATTTTGGTACGTGCTGAAAGTCCTGAGGCAGCGATTACTGTTGCGGATGAGGTAGGTGATGAAGAGTCCCCGAGTCATGAAGTTGTTAAGACTGAAAAGACGAAATTCACTGGCGTGGTTGTGATGGAGAAGAAGCCGAAAACGGCTGAGGCAGCTCCTAAAAAGGAAGTCGACAAGCCAAAGGAAGAAGCGAAAGCTCCAGCCAAAGGAAAGAAGAAGTAACAAAAGTTGAACAGGGGTGGCTGGTATAAAAGAACCAGCCACTTTTATATACAGGAATCATGGCAGAAAAGAAGAAACCCGTTCCGAAGCGACTTATCACAGAACAGGACATAGAGCGTATCATGAGGACGGCTCCTGACTATATCAACGAGTCGACTGATGAGGTGAAAGACCTGTATGTTGCTGCCGAATGGGCAAAGGAAGAGCGAGACCTTTCTCCTAAACGATATTTCGACCTCGTTCTTAACGAGGGTACAGATGAGGAGAAGATAATCAATATAGACTTCCAACAGACGGTGAATGTGGGGGCAGTAGTGAAGACCCATGGTGGGGACATTACGGCTGTGCGTTCAGCTAATGCAAAGCGTCTTCAGTATCTTCAATTAGACCGTGCCTACAATCGTGCCGTCCTGGAGTTGAATAAGGCTATGGGAGTTCGTTCCCGGAAGCCACGTAACATCGTAGATTATACGGGAACCATCATGGAGCTGTTCGGGAAGTTTTACACCGTAACGGATGTCTCGAAAGTGATGGCGAAGGAATACAAGATTAAGGTTCCTGAAGATGAACTGAAGAAGTTCTACGTTGAGAATCGAGACTTGATTACCCGTCGTCGAGCCGAGTACGTGTTACAGAATAAGGACTTCAGAATAGCAACCGAAACAGGTCGTTTGGAAGTGCTGAACCAAATGCTCGTAGAGGTTGAGATAAAGAACAGAGCAGCAGGGGGAAGCAATGTCGATTACTGTAACCTTATACTCCGTATCATTGAACAGGCTCGAAAAGAGGTCAAGGGTAACGAAATAAAGATGACCGTTGATGGTCGTATTGACATCAATGCTACTCTTCACGCTGAGACGAACATCATGTCCGTAATGAAACAGATGTCAATCAATGCGTTGGTGGTTGGTTTAACGGCTGCGAAAGCAGGACTGAACCCGACTGTATTGATAGCCCAGTTGGCTTCGAGTTGGTACGCTAAATTCAATGGATTCAACGGTAACTTGATGGACGGTGAACAGGTTCAGCTCCCGTCAGCACTTATCAAGCAATACGACTGGGATAAGATAGAACGAGCCTCTAAGCAGTTCGTGACCGAGTTCACTCCTATCACGGAAATATTAGATGAGGAGGATGACAAGGCTCAAGAACAGGCTGAGGGCAATCGTACATCAATGCTGATGAGGCTTAAATCAATGAAGGCAGCAAAGGCACAGGAAGACGCCAAGGCGAATGCGTTCACCCCAGACGATACAAGTGTTGAGGAACTCAAAGATAATGGCGTTATACTCGCACCAGAGCCTGTCGAAGAAGATGAGCCGAAAGGGGAGTTCGAAATTGACTATAACCTTAACAAGCATTACAAGCAAAAGAAAGGTATGAGAGTCAAGGGAGCCATAGGTGAGTCTATTGCTCGTCATAAGGCTCAAAAAGAAGAGGGTGAGGTAAATATAAACAAAGCTGAGGCAGAAGCCGCAGCGAGACGCGAAAGACGGAAAGCACGTCGCGAGGCAAAGAAGAAAGGTAACAATCCCGACAAGGAATAAATAATTTCGTTGAACAATTTAATTCAAAAGATTATGAAGAAAGATTTCATGACAATCACCCCAGACTCTGGGGGGGGGTCACAGGAAGTGACCGTTGCGGTTCCCGCAAACACTGGTAATGCTCGTTCCTCTACGATAACCATTCAGGGGGGGGGTATCACTCGAACCATTAATGTAGCTCAAAGCGCAGGAAGAAGAAGTGTTACTGAGTTGCAATATAATTTTGACAGTTTTGCTGGGACAAGTAAAGGGTGGATAACTCCTTCTGGGACTATTGAGGCAAATTTCGCAAACCAATTCGTCACACCAGAATTTCGTTTGCGAAAAGCTGTTTATGAAGGAGATACTCTGATATCAGAAGATTTCAGCAAAGATGGAAATACACGGGTGACAGTTACTCCTACGAATACTTCGTATTATGATGTCACTAATACCAGCCAATATGGGACTCGGGTTCAGTTTGTAAAGAAATCTGGTGCTCCATCTTCAGTTTCTTGTTATTACGATATAAAGGTTGAATATATGGGAGCAGGTGGTTCCGCAACTGGAACTTTTCATTTGTATAATTAAAAAGAAAGGGGAGCTGATGAGGCTCCCCTGTTTTGTAGGTTGTAAGCGGTTACTCTCCCTCGGGAGTAACATTGTAGGAACGATTCATCCACGCTTCCTTTTCCATGCTTTCAATCATGTCCTCAAGGAAGTTCAGAGTGGCGAGGTCGTTCTGAGGGATTTGTTTGTGAATGTCACGAATTGAACGTATCATCCTATCCCAGTCGTCACGAATGATTTTCCACATATCAATTGCCTGAGGAACTCTTTCATCCATCTTAAACTCCTGAATGTGGTTGTTCTGTAACATAGCTTCCATAGAACCCAACGGACGTTTTCCGAGCGCACGGATACGTTCAGCAACATCATCAACACGTTCAATTTCGGCTTCATAAAGTTTCAGCATCCCTTCGTGATAGGAACCAAATGAGTCTCCTACGACGTTCCAGTGAAACTGCCATGTCTTCAGCAACAGCGTGAAGTGGTCGGCAAGCAAACCATTAAGCAAGAGAGCACTACGTTCGAGCTCTTCTGCGGTTAAACCAGTCTTAATCATTGTCTTTAATATTAAAGAGTTTATAAACAGTTATATAACGATTACAAAGGTACAAAGAATAAAATCTTAAGAAAAATATAAGAATATTCCGGATAAATCATTGGATATATCAAAAGAATGACTAACTTTGCTGCGTCAATCAAATTAAAACAGTCATGAAAACTCTGAAAGAATTAAAACAAGCTGCCGAGAATAAAGGTTTACGTCACGAAGTAAACAAGTGGGACCCGACTATACACCGTTGGGAAACAGATAAAGAACCCAATCCGGACTTCATGAAGATTGAAATAGGAATTGAGTACCGTCCTAATATTTGGGCATGGTTTGAGGGATACGTTCAGAAAGATGTTTCTGACGATGATTTAACCCTGTTCTTCCGGGAAACGTATAACTGTGTATGCGGTCGACAAAACAAATCTTTCAGGAGAGGTTGGAAAGTTGAGCGTCAATTATTTGGGGAGGCATGATTATGAGAACAACGACGTATGATAGCGGTTGGACGTGTTGAAAACATAACGACGACTGGTACATGGCTATCAGAGAAGTATAAACCAGAGGGAGCTCCGGCTCTCTCACTAAAATAAGTTCGTAATATGAAAACAGAAATGAGAAAAAGAAACTTGTGGGAACGTATTAAGCTGGCGTTCCGTTATTTGTTCAGTAACGATGCTCTCCTACCTGTATATCAGGAAGGGTTCGAAGATGGTAAGGCAACCGTCTATGACGATTACAGGGTGGTGAAAGAAGAGCTCGCACCTTTCATTAAACAAATGACCGATACCCGTTGGCATGGGGATAGAGGGATTGTGGTTCCTGGAATGTTACCACACGAACTGTATCAAGTTTCAGTCGTTATGGGTATGGATGTCTTGGGAGATTGCATACAGGTAGCTGACAGTCCCTACCCACAGCCAGAGCACGCTGTTCAAATGCTGACATTCCGCCAGGAAACGATACAGAATGCTCTTGATGTTGATGCACGTATGGCTCGTGAGATTGAGCGTTGGAAATACGAAGCGGCAAAAGGATTGGCTCGGTTCCTTGTCGATAACGGGTACATCAAGTGGCAGCAAATTGCTACGACTGAGCCGTACAAACAAAGAATCGTATTCTACATCAATGGAGTGAAACGCTGTTGATGGCGTTATATAATAGCGGTAAATCTGCCGTTGGATTGCATTAAATATTGCGAGGGTTGAGCCGGACTGGGAAGTTCGGCTCAATTTATTTCAAAGAATTCCCGAGGAAACTCTTTGATATCTCAAAAGGAACCAGTACATTTGTTCAGTCAAATCAATAAAGTCATAGATTATGGAACTAAAAGAACAATCCGTCCCTGCTGGTATTTTATTAAAAATCCGGAAATTACAGGCTCTTGCCGAAAGAGGTGTTGGTGGTGAAGCCACAAACGCAAAAATCCTATTGTCTGCTCTTTGTGAGAAATATGGTATAGAGGAATCTAAACTTGACGAAGAAGAGAAACAATGGTATGAGTTCGAGATGAGAACATCAGTTCAGAAACTATTCCTTCAACTGTACGTATCAGTCTATGGAACCACCGAGCGGTACATGAAAGAAGTGCAGCTATGGAAGCGTGGTCGTAAAAAGATAGTGAAATGTATGTTCACACGTGCTGAATATATTGAGTTCAGCCAAATGTGGGAATGGCATCGTAAGAACTACCTTGCTGAACGTAAACGCATGAGGGAACTGTTCCAGATAGCCTACTACGATAAATTCAAGATGTATGCTTCAGAGACCTGTGATGAGTTCGAGGCTCAACGCAAAAAGAAAGACAACGACCTCACGTTCGAGGATATATTAGCGATTAACATGATGGCAGCAGCCTGTAAGAACAAATCCTTCTACAAACAAATTGGAGAGGCAAATGACGACGAAGACGACGAGTAAAGAATTTCCCCGAAATAAATCGGGGATTTCTTTGATATGTCAATCTAAATATATACATTTACACCCGTTAAATCAAATATAAGAAATCATGAGACCTAAATTATCATCAAAAGAGAAGGACTTCTTTTTGGTTCAAAGAGCCTTATGTGGCGACCAGGAAGCCTATTCAGCAATCTTCAAGAAATACAGAATTATCTTGACTATTCAGATATCTGATATCGTAAACGATAGCGACCTTACAGCCGACATCGTAATGGAAACCTTTGAAAAGGCTTTTCAGCGGTTAAAGAACTTCCAGCCGGACTATCAACTGAGTGCTTGGTTAGTACGTATCGGAAGGAACTGTGCGATAGATTACTGTCGTAAGCGTAACAGAGTGAACATCGTTAGCATCGATGAAGGGTTCGACGATACCGAGGATGAACGACCTACGTTACAAGTAATAGATGACAGCCGTACACCGGAAGAAGCAATGTCGTTCAAACAGCGTTTGGAATTCGTTAGGACAGTCATGAATGAAATGCCTGACATATCAAGACGGGTGTTACAGATGAAGTTCTTTGATGACTTCTCCTACGAAGAAATAGCTGATGAACTGGACTTCACCGTACAGCAGGTCAAGAACGCTATGCACAAGGCAAGAAAGGATTTAATTGAGCTGGTTGCCTTGCGTGCATACGAAGATATTGAGAAACATTAAATATAAGGAAATCATGAGAAAAAGATTTAAAGCGAAAGTGAGTGGAGTGTTTGATATCGTACAACTATCAGACTCCACGTTCAGCGAAGTTCGTGACAAGCTGAAGGAGAACAATTATCAGATAGACCAACAGTTCACGAGTCGTGACGAATGTTACATAGAAGCCTATGGCGACAATGGTATGCGTTGCGTCAATCGTGGGGACATGGTGTTCACCGATGAGGGAGGAGAGTTATTTATCATGAGTGAGAAACGATTCAATTCAACGTATGAAGAAGTGGAAGAAGATTCAAAAATCCCTAATCAAGAAGTGGAACAATAAGCTCTGCGAATGGTTTGGGCATAAGCCTGTAACAGTCATAGAAGAACGTTACCGAGGTGCGCAATTTAGTTTAAGCCGTAAAGGAGGAAAGAAGCGAAAGAGCGGTCATTGGGTGACTGGGACTTATCAGAAGTGTTCGAGATGTGGTAAGAAATTGAGTAATTTTCAAAGATGTTGGTAGTATGTTAAAGATGAAGTTTTGGTTCGAAGGGAACCAATTACAGCCTGATTGCAACATTCATGGCGGTTGTAAGATAGGCAGTTCAGCCTGTCATGCGTGTTCTCACTGTGTAAAGGTAAACAGTAAAGACAAAGAGGTGCTTTGCCTCGGGGATGGTTCTGAGTATAAGGAAGTGAAACTCGATGAACTGAAAGTTGGGGACAGGTTCAAGACAGTGAAGAACGTGTATGGAACTCTCTATACAGTAAGAGAAATCAAGGGTGGGAAAATATTGGTTGATAGCGACGTTACGTCAATGTCAGTAATAAAGAACTTCGATAAGGTGTTCTTGCTTCCTATAAGCGAATAACAGTAACAATCTGAATGAGGTGTCAGCACGGGTGGCAAAAGTTTGTTAGAACGACCGTATGACGCCTCATTTAAAAGATAGAAAGGAAAGACGATTATGATTTACAAAGATTCAGCCGGAAAAGAAATTCATGAGGGCGATAGCCTAATGGATTTGACCCCAGGATTCGTTGGGGAAATCTCGGAAGTGTTTCTTGATGAGGACGAGGGCGAGTTGGCTGTCAATCAAGACGGCACGACCATTTACCTGTACGAAATAGATACAGAGGTGAGCAGCCTGATTGTCAATGAAGAAACGATGAACATCAATAAGGAAGAAACAGGTGGTGAAGAAAAATGCGCTGTGGTGGATACTACCACAGGAGTTGAGCCTTGGAACCTGTACCGTTATCAGGGAACACGTGAGGAGTGCCTTGCGTATATTCAGGAACATTCGAATGAACCTAATCTGGGAATAATACCATGATACACTTCGCTCAGAATAAAGACATCATTATCGGTGTGGACTTTGGTTACGGTAACGACTATGCGGTAAAGACCACAGCAAAGGTTCACGAGGATGGTAGGCTTGAAATACTCAAGTCAGAACGGATAGGAAGAACCCGTGATATCTCAAAAGAAAACAGGGATAGAATAATCCAGGAACTTAAAGACTTTAAAATGAAAGAAGAATGAAAAGAAATCTGTTTGTTTCCTACGAAAATTTTCGTGGTAGAACCTTAACTCAATTAGTTAGAGGATACGAGGGTCGAACCAACCCTGTACAGTTGAGGCGGTTTATGAATGATGAACTGTCGTTGGAAGTAGATAGTATCATTGGCTGGAGTATTTACGAAGACGACGATGAAGTAGTTCTGAGTCCTGATGAAGATCTTGATTTACATGAATGTATTCAGGAACTTGAAGAAGCTGATATCAGATACAATGTAAACGGTCAATCCATTGAGAATGGTGCAATACGGCTGTCGTACAATATTTATCAGCAAAATATCCTGGTGAGTAAAGTATGGTTGAATAAGATAGAATCGAAGGAATTGGTCAATCTGATTCAACGACATTTTGATAATCAATAAATAAGAAACAATGGAAGCATTTAAAGAAAGAATGATTGCCGAGTATGTAGAGCTCGACGAGAGAACAAACAAGTTGGATGAGTTCATCCTCAAAAATCCTAAATTCAATGAAATCCCTTCTGAGCAGAAACCCCTGATGTATGGTCAGATGAATGCGATGGATGATTATCGTCAGAACCTGAGGGCAAGAATGAGCCTGTTAGGAATAACCAATGACGACATCGCTGCTTATAAACACCCGTATCAGAACCTGTCATTCGGGGAAGCATTACAGGCTCTTGAGGCTGGTAAATGTATCAGAAGAGAAAGTTGGATTGGGGATAAGTTTGTGGTGAAGCAAATCGACAGCGATATCAGTGCTGAGATAGTTCCTAAGATGCAGTCCCTACCTGATTCAGCCAAGGAGTTGATAGGTAAGACAGCCGACAAGGACATTCACTATCGCAACCAGTGTCTTGTGATTAAACAGTTCCCCAGCAGTTCAGTGGCTACGAACTACGTGCCGGACTGGAATGATATGTTCGCAAAGGATTGGATGGTATTATGATTAAGTTGCTTATCATATTATTCATACTGCTGATGGCTGTTATTGTGCTGTCGGTGTGGGGATATACGTTGTTGAGCAAGCGGTTCAATTACGTGTTCAACAATCATGAGATATTATACTTGAAGATGTTGGAGACGGAAATTGTGACTGTCAGTATGTATCTCAAGATGCTCGAGACGGCTTATCATGAGGCTGTCAGGAATGAACAGTATGAGGTGGCTGGTGTGATTAATGATACGCTCAAGCACAATTCAAGAACGTTGAAGGAATTGCGCGAGGAGTGTGATGTGATACAGAGGAAGAGACAGTCGCCTCGATAGATTCAATGAACGGTTGTCGATAATCGACTTCGGGTTCTGGACAAATGTCAGAGGGATGTGATGAGTCAGTGGTGATGGCTTGTTACATCCCTCTGGACGTCTCGTACAGGGACGTCCACATAATCAATGGTATAACTCTGAGCCTCAATATGGTTAGCTCCTAATAGAATGGTATAGGAATAGGAATCAGGTTGGTGATGTTTTGTACCTACCAAATAGAAAAGTAGGGGTGATAATCACTGATGGGTATAGACAGACATATATAGCCTCTATACATAGTTGGGTCAGTATATGGGTATAGGAGTGAGGGGTATGGCTGAGGCTGGGTGTTATTGGGGTGTGGTATGGGTTGGTCAATGGAGGTTCAGGGTATTTCGAATCCGGACTGCAACACTCTCCTGCGCCAGAATCCTGCGCGACTCCCCCCGAAGAACCGTGTCCGATGACTGTTCCTACATTGAACCCAGGAGTCTGTACGGCTGTTATTGCGAGGATATCGTATGCCTCACTATCCGTTATCACGAGACTGACGGTTCTGACGCTGTAACCGACTCGAAAACGTCCCTAAAAACTCTCCACCAAGACACGGATAAATCGTTGCATCTACTCCGGGAAATAGGGTACAGAAGTATAATGGCTGTCGACAGGGGATTGTCATCACCCTAACATGGTCACCCCACAGCGAGTTATGTGCGAAATGACTGTCCTCGAATGTTAAATCTTGAAGAAAATCTGAAGAAAGTTGGATAATTTCTTTGGAGACTCATCAGAATCCACTACCTTTGTGTCATCAAAGTAAATCAAATGTCAAACAAATTAAAATTAAAGGATATGAAAACGGCTCAAGATTTTAACAGTAACTTCGAACAGTACAATGCTCAAATCGAAAAAGAGATAGCAAACCTCAATCGTATGCGTGAAGAACTCCAAGCCAACGGTGCTGTCGCTCAACAAATCATCAACGACCTCGAACCTGTCTTGGCAAAGTTACACCTGACAATCGGTGAATTCACAATGAGTCGCCCTGACAAAGAGAAAGCCTCTAATCGTGGAACCCTAAATCTGACGCTCCCGTCTGACGGAAAGTTCAGGTTCATCAAGTTCCGTGGCTATACTTCACGTGGCTCTGGTAAGAATGAAGACCGTCTATGTGAAAAGGCTGAAAAGATTAGTGAGACGGTTATGGCTGCTCTTCAGAACCCCGAAAACGAACTTCGCTGTTCAGTCAATCAATTCAGTCTTGAGACCCGTGACGACAAAGAAATAGGTCGTGTGCTTATGACGATTTCCTATAACTTCTGATAAAATCGAAGAAATCTTCAAGAAAATTCCGGATGGTTCATTGCTGAGTCATTCGGAATGACTATATTTGTATCAGTCAAATCAATAACATCAAAAAGTCATGAAAACAGTACAAGACATTCAGAAAGAAGTATTAGCAACGGCTCAAGTAACACTCGACGAGTTAAGAGCCTCTATCGAAAAGTTCTGGGAACAGGGTTGGAATACATACCAAGAGGCTCTGAGCCTGTATAAGTCATCAGAGTGGTACATTCACAATCATGAGTTGAGAGTCAAGGACTACGAAAGTATCAAGCGTCTTTATACGATGATAGCTGAGGGCACGACTCCTAACTGTATGGGCGAACTACCTGATGAGGCAAAGAAAGCCGACGCTCGTAAACGTCTCGAGGAAAATGAGGAAAGATACCCGAAGTCAATACAGACAGTTGAGAACACGGCTCTTCGTCGTCAGTATTACAGCCTGTGCGGGTACACTCATGAGGATGAGATAGTATGGGACAGAACCAAACCGACTTCCTATCGTAACCACCCGTCAATCAAAAGGAATGAGGAACTTCAGAAGTCAGGAATCCTGAACCTGTTCTTCTACTGCAAGACACGTGAGGAGTTCGAAGCAAAGCGTGAGTCAGAGGTAAAGTTCATCATCGCTGCTGCCACAGCTAAACTCATGGGTCAGGTGGAAAAGAAACTCGCTCCTATAAAGGATGAGATACAATCGTTCGACCTTATCTCTTTTCACGGTCAGCAGGGCAACTATGTAGGCGAGTGGATAGTAATTACAGCCGGAAGTCGTTATCTCTTTAAAACGAGCTGTATCTTGGCTGGTGGCTATAACATACAATGTCTTCACGCTCGTTACATAGCTCATCTCAAACAGTTAAAGAAATAAATCTTGAGGATATCCCGGAATTTCTTCCGGGATTTCTTTGATATGTCGATAGAACCCAGTACATTTGCTCAGTCATTAAAACTAACAGTCATGAGAATTAAAAGAACAATCCCGAAAGTATCCCGTGAAAGAGCGATAGAAATCGCCTCTAATCACAACTGTGTATCAATGGAGATAGCTCGTAACTATACGGACAGCGAGTTGAAAGAAGTCCTGAGAGTTCTTAAACTGAAAGCAAACTTTTGAGTTAAATAAATAAATCATCGTAATCATGGAAAGAGTAATTTGGACAATCATGAACTTCTTCTGGGGACGCTTCGGAAGAAAGGTTCTGAAAAAGAAATACAGGGTGTGGTGGCAGCGGTTTTGGATAGCCGTGTTCGTGTTCCTAATCCTGTGGGGAATGAAACTGTTCCTCGACTGGTGGGACGGTGTGGTAAGGTTTTTGAACTATGTAATATGGGGATAATTAATTAAAACTAAGATAATATGGAAACAAAAGAATGTAAAACGTGTCATGCAATTAAACCTATCAATGAATTTCACAAGCATCCCCAGTATGCGGATGGACATGATTCTACCTGTGGAGCGTGCAGAAGTGAGCAGCGCAAAAAGAGAAGACAGAAGCAGAAGAACGAACAGCCAGCGAATCGTCCCCCGAAGATTCACCCTGTTTATTCGAATCCTGAGTTGGCAAAGTTTACTCCTCGACAACTTATGGATGAACTCAAAGCAAGAGGATATAGTGGGGAATTACAATACACTCAAAAGATAAAGTTATGACAGTGGGAGACATCATTCTTGTAACCTGTATAGAAACAGGCGAGCAAGAGGAAAGGAGAATTATTGCCGGAGGGATGGGACTCTATTCAGACAATCACGGAATGTCGTGGTGGTCGAGTGGTGTACAGTGGACACCAAACATCGGACCACATCAGACAGCTCCTAAGACGCACACCTGTGAAGTCATCAAGACGGCTGAACAGGTACGTCAAGAAAGGCAGAAGGAACAACTTATGAAAGTTGCTCAGATGATATACGATGGAGTGAAGGGTGGCTCCTACTCTGTTGAGAATGTAGCCGAAGCAATAATGTATATAAGATGAGAACACTAACAATCCGAAAGATAGGCGAAACGGAAAAGGCTGTTCAATACTGCGTGACGTTTTGGATAGTCGAACATCCCGGACACCCTGTATGCGGTGAGGGGAAGGAGTTCTTCTTTAACAGGTGGCTCCCGAAACGTGTGGTTACTCCTATCGATGATACTCATATAGGTATCCCAAAGAAGTTCCTCGAGGAGACGCTGAAGATACTCGCTGACAAGCACCCGTTCCAGGAAGTGAGATACAATGCCCAGTTTTATCCGGAGCGGTTCAAATGGAGTGTAGAGACGATTTCAGAAAAATCTTGAAAATTTTTGAAGAATTTCCGGATAAACTCTTTACTGATTCAATTGAAACCACTACATTTGTAACATCAAAATCAATAATAAGTCAAATCTTTAAAACAATTAGTCATGAAAACAAATGTAATTAACACCGCTTCTGAGAATGTAACTTCTTTCGTAATCAACAAAGATATGTTGAATGAAAAGAAAGCTATCAAGTACATCAGCAAACCTAACATGGTCGCTGCTATCAATGAAATCTGTGCTGCTATCAAGGGATTGAACAGTAAGTTCGCTCCTCAGGAATACACCGAAGCCAACAGCAAGAAGGAACTCTTCGACGCTTATGGTCGCTTCTACATCATCTATACTGACCTCCGCGACGCTGCTATTGAGGCTCGTCACCGTGCTGAAGAAAAGGCTGAACGTGAAGAACGTCGTCGTCAGGCTGAAATCGAAAAGAATACCAAGGAACTCATCAAGCCAGCCCAGCCGTTAAAGAGCGAAGAGGAAGTCAAAGAAGCCTCTAAAGCCAATAAGAAGGAAAAGAAAGCCTCTGTAGAGGGCGAAAAGAAGTCTGCTCCCCGTGTTGGTGACGCTGAGGCTCGCCTCTCTACCTACTCTGCTGAACTTGCTGAGAAAGAGGCTTTGGTTGCTAATGCTGAGGAGTTCGCTAAACTGTCAAAGGAAGACGCCAAGGCTATCCGCCACCGTATTGCTTCTCTCAAGCGTAAAATCGAGCGTGCTAACAAGGCTCTTGGAACTAAATGAGAGCCAGTCATGAAAGAAATCCTGACATTCGTAGTGATTCTGATACTGGGAGCACTACGTTATTTCGAATATAGACATCGTGAATAATTAATCCAATATATCATGAGCAAACTAATCACCACAGAGGATGGGTACGAAATACGCTTGGGCAAGAAGAACCCATTTTGTTACCCGTGTGAAAACGAATGTCCGTATATGAAACAATTTATAAATGAAGATAACGATGGAAACATTGAAACCAATCATTCAGACGGAAGAGCCTGACAAGTATGGGCGAACCGTCAAAGTTGGAATTCAGGATGGACCGAATACCTGTTATTTCCAACTTATGTCAATCGAAGAGGTTGAACAACTCCGAGACGAACTCACGAAGTTCCTGTCAGGAGCCAAACAGCCAGGATGCTTCTGCATTCCGGAAGTGTCACTGAACGAAATGCGTGAACAGGTGAAAGTCGGAGATACTGTTAAGGTGCGGTTCGAAGAGTTCGGTATGCCTGACAAACACGTTCCTGGACGTGTGGTTCATCCGAAACGGGTGTACAAATATGTCTTGGTGAAGGAAAGACGAGGCAATCACCTGAAAGGGGAAGTCTATGGAGAGGGCGAAGTAAGGTTCAACGTGGAACAAATCATTCAGGTCTATGAAAGTAAATAAGCGAGCATTGATGATACGGCTCGTGAACCGTATCACTGACGAAAGAAACTATTGGAGAGCTAAATGTGAGGCTCTCCACAGTCATCAACCGTTCATCGAGAATGAAAGGTACGAACGACGTCGGCACAAGATAACCCGTATAAGCCGACCCCAGTAGCCTGTTTGGAAAAATTTTGACGAATTTATCGGGAAACTCTTTGGAATGTCAAATAATGCCACTATATTTGTTCCGTCAAACAATTTAAATCATTTGGTTATGGGACATAAACGAGTTTTCAACATCATTACAAGTCAGTGCATAAACGGTCAGTGGGGAATTGCTGATATAGCGTTCTAAATCACCTCTAAGGAAAAGGCACTGTGGCAAATGGATACTATCAACCGCCTCACTGAAAGAGGTGAATGGTTCGTGGGAAGTGAGTGGAACTACGAAATTCAGAAAGATGAATTGAACCCTGTCGACGGTCAGCCTCGTTTCGTACGGGACATCATGATAAAATGCGTTGAAACAGGGGTTCTCGTACTGTATCGTATGATAGAGTCTCCACTGAATAGTATGTACATTTCAAAATAATCCCGATATGGAAATCAATCAGAATAATAAGCCAGTGACCGTTACGTTCAGTGACGGCACTGTTAAACAAGTAATCTATGACTCGTTTGAGCTCCTTGAGGGAGGGCAGGTATCCCTTCGCGGACACTTATCTGACCTTGCTACTGAACAGGTCGTAGAGACGCCAATAGAGGCTCCTGCTGAGCCAACACTACCTGAGGATAGACCGTACCTGCGCTCGTACCTGTTTAAATCAGGACTTATCCGCTTCCTACATGAAGGACGTATGCAAACGGCTGCGATAACTCACTGCACCGATAAGGCTTGGAGAATTCTCAATAAAGAGCTTGGAGTGGCTTGGTTACCGAAGAATGTTATACGCTGGAGTGAAATCGCTCAGCAGTTCTGCGTGGTCGATGAACGGTATCAACTGAACTTCACGTTTGATGTGAAAAAGGGTATGGATGAATATCCGTCTATCTTCGACCCTGAGGACTTGGTTATTTATGAACTCGATTAATATAGAAAGATTATGATGGTAAACATGAACGGTCTGTCTAACCAGACTTGGCGAAACTTTGTGAAGTCATTGGAAGAGTTCGACCAGCCTGTTAAGTCAGCTGGCGACTATATCCTGAAGTTACAGGAAGTCTTCACTCCTGGGCACACTCGTCAGATACACGTACTTCCGAGACTCGGACAGGGTTCACTCGGGGAGGCTCAACGATATCTGAACGTCTCTGATGAATACTGTTGGGAAATAATCGTTTCGGATGACAGCCGTTTCGGTCGCCATGTAGCTGTATGCTCCTACTTTACTGAACCAGCGTTCGAAGTGTTCAGCCGGACACTTGGTTGGAGCGATGAGCATAAAGAACAGTATAGACGCTCCACTGACATTGAGAAAGAGAGGAAGTTGCAGGAGCAGTTTGCCTACGTTGTTCTTGAAACAATCTGGGGAGTAAAAGGTCAAAACATTCAGAGATTATGATGGGTCAAGAAGTGTACATTTGCAGCAATAACTTTGCTAAGAACTATAAGACGACATGGCAGGAGACCGATACCTGTGTGGCAGTCTTGGAAGAAAGGCTTGAACGGTTCCTGAAAAGTCAGGGAATCAGCTTCGCTGGGAACTTCCGTTGGATTCCTAAGACATTCAACGAGGAACTTCCTAAGAAGCACAAGAAGAAACCAATCGTGGAATTTTAAGGAGGAAACAATCATGAGACGATGTCGAAAATGTTCATGTAGGAACGAGGCTGCTTGCCGTGCCTGTCGTAGCTATTACAGGGGAAGAGTGAAGACTCAGATTATGCTGGCGTTCTTCCTACTATTGGGAGCGATGTGTGCGGGAGTAGTGATGGCGTTCATTGTGATTGGGTTCTTCCTACTATTATAAACTAAAATTTGAAATTATGCTTGAAACAAAAGAAATCTATCCAGGAGGGTCTCCTCCAAAGAAGAAGAACCTGTGGAAGAAGATTGAAAACAAGATTGAAAACAAGATGGAACAGGTACGAGCCGACGTGTTCAAAGAGAAGCCGTTCAACTGGTTCTCAATGCTCTGGTGGGGTTTGGTGTTCCTATGTGCTTTTATTGTAATGAAATCTTGCAGCAATCCTGAAGTACCAGCCGGAGGTTGCTATGCAGTAGAGAAAACGATGCCCGAGGTGGGTGATTCAGTTCCTGAAACGTTCTTTGATGAAGTGTACGACTATATCTTCAAGTTGAGGCTTGACCATCCGGATATTGTGATGGCTCAATGTATAGAGGAATCAGGTACGTTCACTTCGAAGCTGTTCAGGGAAGGACATAACTGTCTGGGGATGAAAGTCCCCAGCACCCGTCCAACGCTTGCAGTAGGAACCATGATGGGTCATGCCCGATTTAACTCCTGGCACGACTGCATTACTGATTACGCTATATGGCAAAGTACATTCTGTCGACGATTTACAAGAGACGAATATTTCGCCTATTTAGACCGAATATACGCTGAGAAGAAAGGTTATAGCGACAGGCTCAAGAATATCATTAAATCGAGAGGACTGTAATCGATAACCGGAGAAATCACGTAACATTATCAAACATCAAATAATTTCGAAAATGATTACATCAGATTTAACAACAAACAGCTCGAATCCAGTTGAACGAGCGTTGGATGAGTTCCGTAAACAGGTTCTCGAACCGTATGGGATGAAGTTCTTAATCGTGGGGTCTCTTGCCCTGTATAAGTTAGGAATGGAAGTTGATGAACCTCACGACATTGACATGGAGGTCATCTGTACACCTGAACAGGAGAAGAATATCTTCAAGCTCCTATCAGACTCTCAGGCAAACAATATGTATCTCATGAAAGATAAAGAGGATTATCTTTCGAACGCTGAACGGCTCATGGACAAAGTGACATGGAAGCATAAGCCGTACATCTTCAAGTGGGGAGACCGCTTAATCAATGTATGGGTGGTGACAGAATTCAGCCACACCTACATTCAGCTCTCGAATGGTATCTGTTATGCACAGGTGATGTCCGTGATTCGAAAGAAGATAGCATATCAGCGCAATAAAGACAGAGCATTTCTTGTCAATCTTGCCTATCGCTTCCTTGGAATGTGTGGGGCAAATAGCAAGAGAACGTCCGCTGTATTCACTCCCGACAGGTGAGAATCCTAATGATTACAGGGATGACAGAAAACCGATTGACGAAAACCGACGTTATATAAACACGTTTGAAAATTGAAACATTTATTTATCCATTAAAATTAAAACAAAAATGAGAAAGTCAGAATTCGTGGCAAAAGTTGCCGAAGTAGCTGGTATGACCCAGAGAGATACCGAAAAAGTAATTGACGCTCTTACTCCGGTAATCGTTGAAACTTGCGTTGAGAAAGGCGATGAAATCAGCCTTCCGTTCGGTAAATTCAAACAGAAAATCAATCCGGCAAAAACGGGTGTGAATCCGTTGACTCAGAAACCTATGAACGTGCCGGAGTCTCATACATTGGCGTTCAAGGCTTCTAAAACTGTGAAAACAGTGATTGAGCCGAAGAAAGGCAAGAAGAAATAACTCGAGAGAGCACTTTTTGTTCATAAGGTGAGGAAAGAGTTGGGCTGTAATGGTTCAGCTCTTTCTGATTTATAGGAGCCACTGGTGGTCGCTCTACGAGATTTACCTCTGTTGGCTGGTACAAATTACTCGTTTTATAATTATAATCGCTTAAATCGTCTAAAATGAACCAAAGAATGGAACATAGCTCATCAGTTACCCTATCAGGGTTCTGTGAGCACGTAATTAGTAAGACTCAATCGGAAGTGTACAGGCTGTCTGGTGAATGCTCACTCAAAATTCAGGATGGAAAGGCTCGTAGGAGAGAACGCAGAGCCGAATTGAGGAAAAATCGAAGAAAATAATCAAGAAATTCCCGAGGAACTCATTGGATATTCGAAAAGTCGACGTATATTTGCTCAGTCAAATCAAACAAGTGTACGTCATGAAAGGTTCAAGATACTACAAAAATTTAGACTTCAGCAAGCCAGTAGGGACTCACCGCTATGTTGATAACATTAAAGACCGTCGACAGTTAGCAAAGGTAGCTCTGGTGGCGATGGCTCGTATCAATCAAGCCGAACAGGGCACAATCACCTGTCCTTACGAACTCGCTTCTTCGTCTATGAAAGACGGACGTACACTTATTCAGACTATCTACGAGGATGGTTATGTTATGTATAATGACGGATGGTTTATTGTCGAGTGCGATGAGAGTGGTTGCCTCTACGTTGATGTAACAGGTACAGCCGTCAGGGAATGTCCGGAGTATGATAACATGGAATATGTCATGGACGCTGCCTGTAAAGAGGCTCACGAGGAGTGTCTGGCGGCTTTGGCTGAAGATGAAAATAATTAAGAAGAAATATATGGCAAAGAAATTTATCCCAGCAGGAATTGAGGTGAAGCGTCATCTTGACGCTTTCGTACACGTGGGCTGCATATCACGAGTGTTCAAGAATGCAGGCATCGACCCACACAGAACAAAAGGAAAGGAGCACAGAGTTTACTCACAGGATGGGAAGACGTATTGGTTACTCTTTGATGTACTCTGCCATGGCTTCCTAACAGAGTACAACATCAATGGACGGTATCTTCGAGCAGTCCTTGAACGACCGTCATTGAACCTGTACATTCTTGACCTGAGATTTCCCTATAAGATTACGGAAGAACTTGAAAAGGGTAATCTGACAGGAAATGAAACCTATCGGGAATTGATAGAACACTTCACTATCAAGTGGTGGGATGGAGCTGAGTTCTCTAAATTGATACATAACAATCAAGTTGAATTTAATGATATGTAATATGGAAACAAAAACAAGACATCTGATTATGAAGCTGGCTGAACAGTATGAAAAGCCGGAATTCGTAGCTGACGACCCTGTACAGTTCCCTCGAAAGTTTGGTTACAAATGTTCTCAGGAGATAGTGGGGTTCATCGCTGCGTGGTTAGCGTATGGGAACCGAAAGGCAATCCTCTCAACCTGTGAGAGCCTGTTCGCTGACATGGAACGATATACTCCCTATATGTATATCAAGAATATGGTTTGGAGAAAGTACGTTGGTTCGGAAGAATCCATGTATCGCTTCTTCAAGTGGGGCGACTTCGCTGAACTATGTAAGGCACTCAAGAAAATCTACGATGAGAACGAGGACATGGAAGAGGCTGTATCCAAAGCGTATTGTCGTTCCGGCTGCGCCACAGATTATCTTTATGCGCTGATAACCCTGTTCCCTGGAGTGAAAGGTATCCCCCAGGACACGAAGTCGGCTTGCAAGCGTCTAAATATGTTCTTGCGCTGGATGGTGAGAAAGAACAGTCCGGTTGATTTAGGAATCTGGAGTTTAATCCCTCCATCATGGTTGATGATTCCGCTTGACACTCACGTCGCAAACGTTGGTCGTCAATTGGGTCTCATAAAAGGTAAAGGCGATAGCATGAATACAGTGCTTGAGCTCACTACTAACTGTCGCGAGGTCTATCCGTTAGACCCGTGTAAATGTGATTTCGCTCTATTTGGGTACGGTGTAAACAATAAAGGAAAGAAAGATGAACAAATTTGAAAGGAAACTCAAAGAAACGACAGCCCAAACGACGGCTTCGCTACTCGCCAAGTTGAGAGCTTGGAAGAAAGACTGGAAGCGTGGCTCCCTGATGGGAAGCGGTTGTTTCGTAAACATTACGACGCTTGGTGGTAACCACGGATTCGAAGCCTTCCTTGACGGGGAAGCCTTTGACAAGTTCGTTCGCCCAGCTATTCAACAGGCTATGGAAATGAGCCTTCAGAAGAAGAAAGAATTCATTGATTACGAAAGTAAATCGATTGAGAAAGAGCTTCATTATCCTGAAGAGCAACCAAAGAAAGCAACTAATAAAGAAGAAGAATCATGAAGAAGCTCCTGCGTAAACTGTTCTTTTGGTTGTTCAAAGAGGACTTCGAAAGAATGAACAAATTGGAATCGGATTTAAAGGGATTACTCCACAGGCAAAAGTGCGCGACTCAGGAAGCTGAGGTTCGTGCTGAACGTATCAGAAAACTCCTGGGGAACATCGATGTTTCAGTTGATGTTCATCATCGTTCAGGCTCATGGGCGGTTGTATCCTTACAGGGTGGGAAGACCGATTACATTAAATTCATCGACCTCGACCAAAGAAGCATTAGGGAGATTTCTGCTTTCCTACGACAGTTTGACAGGCAGAATGTCAAGATTGACGCCAACCCTTTTGATAGACAAATGTTGGACAAAGAAATTTATCAGATATGAAAAGATTGATGATTATTACAGCCGTGTTCGCACTTCTACTTACAGGGTGCGGCACACGTGTCAACCATGACACACTCATAGAACTGTCGGTGAATTCTATCACCGAGTATCAGAACAGATTGAACGCTATTCATCCAAAGGATTTACAAGTGTCAATCAATGAACTGGCTCAGAAGGAAGGTCTTGAAACTCGTGTGGCTACTTCTGAATACAGCGGGAAGGAGTATCAATACTCAAGAGCCTATCTTGATGACGGGACTGAATATTCAATTTCAGCGAAAGACCACGGAGACTTCTTTTGGGTTCTTATAACGATAACCAACTCCAAGGATAATACAATTCCCCGAAAGATGTGTGAACGTATCCGCTCGCTCGCATTTGAGAGAGGCTTGACGCTGTCACGTAATAAACTCTCAGACAAAATTACGGGAGGGAATCTTGTAGTGAATGATATGCTGAATGGAGTTGTAATAAGTATAGAGAATGAATAAGATAGGTATCATCGGAGCCGGAACAGGAGTACTTCCATCAGAAGTTCTTAGAATGGCTGAGGAAGCGAATGTTGAGATTGTGGAACTTCCCCGAAGAAATTCGGGGATTTTCTTTGGATATTCGAATTTATCCACTAACTTTGTTGCGTCAATCAATTAAAACAGTAAAGTCATGAAAGCAACAGTTGAATCAGTTCTCCTAAACATGGAAAGTAAATCAGTTGAAATTTTCGCTGAAATCCTAAACAACATCACTTCTTCTGAAACAGAAGACGAACTTCGTTACTGTATGAAAATTCTTCAGGAACGCTACCCGTCTTTGAACCGTTATTTCTCCTTCGGGTTTGGTTCAACCCATATGTGGGTTTGCGAACCTGGAAGCAAATTTAGATTAATATTCGTGGAGTTCTAATCGAACTCCTTGGATTCCACGTATAATTATCAAACATTTTAAAAGAACAAAATTATGGACATTACAAAGAAGAAAGTCATCTTCATCGACTTGGACGGTACGCTCATCGATACCGTCTCCGGGAAAACCTTTCCGGAAGGAGTCTGGGATATGAAACTGAAAATGGAGGTTTTTGCGCAACTCAAGAAACTCCACCCACAGGCTGTTCTCATCGTATCTAATCAGGGTGGAATCGAACTGGGACACGTTCATCCCGCTATGTTCCAACCGAAATTCATCTACGTCATCGCATCGCTTCAATCGTACATCGGTTTGAATACGCTTGTTGCCGGACAGTTCTGTCCCTACAATGCTAAGGAATGTCCTGACCGTAAACCGAACCCAGGAATGCTTGAGAATATGCTGAAAGAATTTTGTGAGAATACAGGGTTGGAAATCAGCAAGGAAGAGTGCCTAATGATAGGTGATGCCTCCGGTTTGGAAGGACAGTTCAGCGACAGCGACCTGAAAACGGCTGAAAACTTTGGTTGTGATTATCTCGACGTTACAGAGTTCACTAACATGGAGCTTCCTGAGCCTCTGTTTAAGGTGATTGATATGCACTCTGGTGAAGTTGTTAAGGACAAGGACGATAATCTCTTAGAGGCTCTCAAAGAGAGCGAGGCGATGGAGAAAGTGGCTTTCTTGCAACAGGCTTCGCCCGACCCCAAGGCTCGCTTCACCTATGTTCCTCAACTGTGGGAATGCCCGAAAGAACCTGAACAGCGTCCCGAGCCACAACCGAAAGCAAAGATTTTGAATATGAACCCTAAAAAGTAGAACGACATGGCAATAATTGCAGAAGACACCAGATTAACGATTGCCACACGGTTGGCAAATCTGAACTACAAAGAGAAGCTCGACGCTCTCCAGGAAAAACTCAATGAATCTATTGAGAAGCGATTTATCGGCAAGACCCCTGATGATGTCTTGACCTGTTTCAAGGCACATAAAGAATTCTTCATTCGCTGTAATGAAGCGACGCTCTCTTCCTATAATTTGCCGAAAAGCTGGTTCCCAGAAGATTGGGGAAACCGTACTATCTACATTCGCCTGAAATTCTCCTGTGAAATACCTTATGGGTATGAAAAGATTGAATCGTATGTTGGTAAACTCAAGGACAATGATGAAATCGCTCTTTTAGTTCAGGAGTATCTCAAAGAAGAGAAGGAACGCTACCACATGGAAAAGCGTCTGAAGTGCCTGATGAAACAAACACGGTTCACACCAGCCAGACTTCAGGAAGAATTTCCGGAAGCGTATCTCATCTATATGGACATCATTACGGCTGATTGGAATGAAAAGAACGACAATGCTAAGAAACCAGCGTCGAACCTGTGTGACACTATCGAGAATATCCGTGCGACGCTGAAACCTAACTTAAAGGAGGCATTGAAACATGATAAAGAAGAGGAATAAATTGGGGTGGTTCCTGAGGTGGTATTACAGCCACCTCCTCTTTGCTGCTCAATACGTGTCTTTTAAAGACGCTGGGCTTGAGGAACTGTTCTGGAACATCGTTACGTGGTATCACTTCTTCCGTCACTTCGAAGAATTTACCTGTAAGATTCAGTGGTATGTTTCAAAGGATATGGTCGCCTACATTTACATTCGAAACCTTGCGGATTGGTCAACAAAATCCATTTGTTTCAATGATAAGCCGTGCCCGTTGGTACAGGTAACGGAGAATCTTGACTGTTACAAACAGGTGGACGGAGCGATTTATGAGATTTCCAATGGAAGTCCAGTCGAATAGCGTTTATTCAGTACATTCATTTTAAATCGAAAGATATGTTGATATTCATCAAATCATGGATTACTCCCCCACAGGACAGTCCTTCAAAGGAATCGCTCGTAGAGGTTCAGAAAGCCTACCGAGTTGAGAACATTAAAGAGGTGAGCGAAGTGAACGCTCTTACGAACCCCAAGGGGAAGTTTCGCTTCTCCATCCTATTAGTTACAGGCGAAAGGCTTTACTCTTCCTTATACGGAACAAAAGAAGAAGCCGAGATGGCACAGGTATCCGCCATCACCGTTCTGAATGCGATTGAACTGTATTTCGAACGTTTCAAGCATGTGCCGGAACACCACGCAACCCCTGTAATGTTTCAGGCTCCTGACGCAAAACAGAAAAAGTTGGTTCCGGGAAAGATATCGATGTTCGATACACCCGTTTACACAATTCAAATTTAATCATCAAATAATTTAGACTTATGAAAGTAGTTTATAATTTCATCTATTCCGACTCTGACGGAAAGATTCAAGAATTCAAAATGCCTGTGGGTATCACAGAAGACATTGATACTGACACTATGTACGACCTCTGCCTGTCATATCTTGAAGTTGGCAAGGTAAAGGGTACACCTCTTCATGCGATATCAACTTCCGGCAAGTATCCAAACTATTGCTTCACCTCAACCGCTTGCGATTCTGAATGCGAGGCTTGCCGTTCGAAGAAACTCAACGGAAAGAGCGCACAGGCTTATAAGCCTCAGTCGTTTGACGGGAAGAAAATTTACATTTACGAAGGCAAGTTCGGAAAGGTTGGACAATTCGGTCGACGCATCATTCAAAAATCCTACCTTTTGCCTGCACCAGCACTCCTCACCGACAATCTGATTGGCGACTTCAAAGCAGCCATGAATAAGGAAAAGGACGGTATGGGTTGGGAACTGTTAGGAATCACTTTGGTTCATGAACTCGACCCACAAGGAATGACGGATAAAGAAATTGAACAGTACGTCAAAACTCCGGAAGGAAACTTGTTTACCCCACCCCAGGAAGAGGCTGCGAAAGAAAGAATGGTTTGGGCAAAGGTCAGCGATGAACAGGAAGCTCGTACAGCGTGGATTCCGGCTCTTATGCGTGGGGAACAGGTATTGAGCGCAATTGGCGAACTTGATAATCCTGACAACCCCGAGGACGCTCGTGAATTCGATGATTGCCCCATTCCGGGATATCGTGTTGTGAAGGAGTCAGACCCGACTTCTGACCTGTGTATGGCTCGCATCGCTGTGTTGGTTACTCCTGTGAACTCTGACGATACAAAACGGACATCGTTCATGTATATCAATGAGTTCCCCATCCAGAAAGGTCTTACTGACAAAGAGGCAGAACGTTACCTGATGAAGATGGTTCAGAACTTCATGTTCGGGGAATATGAAATGCTTCCTATTTACTGGGAATATCTTTCATATCTGAACGGAGCTGAAAACCATCAGCCAAACGAATACATGAAGGAATTCAATTCTGACGATATGGAGGTTCCTCATTTCCTCGTAACTTATACGGTTACGGAAAACGAAAAGGAACAGCGTATCCGAGAACATTCCTGTGTGGTAATCGCTTCCGCACCTGTAACATCTCCTATAATGATGATTCCGTCGGCTGCGGATATTCACCAACGTCTTCAGAAATATATCAAGGGTGAAGTTCACATCCAAGATATTAAATACTTTGAGGACGTGGTATCAAGCCTTGCGGTCGTCTTATAAGGCTCTAAGCGACAATCAAAGGTGTGCTCCGGATAATTTGTTCGGGGCATACTTTTAACCTCTTAAATCGGCTATAATTGACGTCAAAAATAGCGCAAAACAATTTCGTTGAATTTATAGTGACATCAATCCTCTCAAAGATTTCCCGGAAGAATTTCCGGGATTTTCTTTGCAGTCTTCTGAGAATCCATTACCTTTGTTCTGTCAAATTAAATAATGAAATCATGGAAAAGATAAAGTTCACATCAAAGAGAGATGAGAAGCCGTCAAAACTTCAGCGTGCTGGCGGTGAACAAAGAAGTTCCTTAATTTATTACAAAGGGGAATCAATCATGTCCGTTACAGGCAATTCATCACTGTGCCTGTACTGTAAGCCAAAGAATATTTGTTTACGGCTTAAGAACGCTGTTGACCACAGAGAAGCCGTCAATTGGGTCAAGGAACACGCTCAAGAACTGTGGGAGAAATATCCGTTTACTTTGAAACTTAAAGAAGAGAAAGAATCATGATAGCACCTATTGAAATAAATCGAGTAACGGTAAAGGGTGGAGCTGGTATGCCCACATCAGAATATGCACAATTAGTTTACAAGGGTGAGGAAATAGGCTTCATCAGTGAACAGGGTATCTTCCTAAAGATGTGGCATCCGGAACTGAAAGCCGGAGTCTTTCAAAACATCAACACTTTCAACGATAAGTCTTTCACTCAGAAATGCAAACTCATCGAAAAGAACTGGGATGCCATCTATGACCGTTATACTACTATCATCAGAGGAAAATGAATTCTCTTTGTTGTGTTTCATATTTTGATTTATTGTTTGACGACAGGGAAGAGCGGAGCCGAAAACTCCGCTCTTTTTATTGAAACCTGTGAAGCAGTCTCCCTGTCGCAAGCTTCAAGAATAATATCTGGAACCATTAATTTTCAATCAAATTTGGGCATCGCTCATGCTTGGTTGTTTAATTCAAGTTCCACTCCATCAGGTTCCGCAAACACGTATAATGAAATGGATACAGGTATGGGAATGAATCCAAGCCCAATTTCATGGAAAAACTCTTTGCCTGTAAATAATGTTTCATGTGCTGGGCAAAATCAGCTAACATGAGTCCTGGGCAAACAGTTTATATTAAAGTTTCAAGCGGTTCAACTGCATGGGGAATGACAACTGTTCACAATTTCGTGCTTCAAGAAGGAGAACAAACAGTTACGATTTGTTAATTGAATGGAGTCCGGAATCCGGACTCCCCAATTAAGTGTTAATTTGCCCTTTAATTGAAACTGATGCAGTGTTTCCGGCATTCAAACTTACAGTTGCAGTTCCTTGACAATAATATCCTGGAACCAAAGCGGGACGACCGCCTCCGTCACCACCTGTTGCTTGATACCAATTGGCTGGCCATACCTTGAAAGTCCATGTATTATTTCCAGCCGATACAGGTTCAGACTTGCCGACGTCGCCCATCTGATATTTCAAAGTTCCACCATCAGATTTCATAGTCATGGAGACTGAAACGGTTGGTTTGGTAGGAGCGTTCGAAACGGTAATCGTAGTGGCATACGACTGACCAGTGTTCGGGCTTGACATGCTTGAGAATACGGTCGTGGGTGATACGGAGATTTTCTGGACGGCTGCCTGCGACAGGGAGACTGCTTGGGTCTTACCACTACCAGTCTGCGTATAGGTGGCAGTTCCGCTTCGCGTCGTCGTCGCACTGTTTGTTGCTGCCGTAACATTCGAACCGCTTACTGAGAAGCCTGTACCCGAAACAGTCGGTGTCCAATTCACATTTTCCTGGGTTGATGTTTCGACTCCGTTTATAACTTTCTTTCGGTACGATGTCACCGTTACCGACTTACTTTCACCACCCGCAACGAAACTCAGCGAAGTCGGAGTGACAGAAAAGTAATAGTTCCAAGTCACGACTCCCGCAGCTTGACTTGCTGCAACAGTACGTGTCATTCCTCCGCCAGCCACTGACAGGTTCACACTGCGTGCGGATTCTGTCTGGTTAGCAGACGCTGCGGCAGTCACGGTTGTGCTACCACTTCCTCCGGAGTCCGGAGTAGCTGTAATAAAATCTTTCTGCATAATTCTTAAAATTAGTTATAACTAAATGAAATTTCACCGCAAATTTAGCGGTTTATATCTCGAAATCAAAATCCTTTGTCGTTATCCTACAAAACGAGCCTTCCGGAGACAGGCATATCACCTCTGTTTGGTCGTCTAAATACGATACAGATAGGACGGGGAGATAAGTGTACCCCTCAATATAAAAAATGCCTGCAGGCTCCCCGTTAAGACCGTCAAACGTGGGAACGGGTATCTTGTTAGTAACAACCTGCCGTCCTGCGAATGGTCCGAAGTCCTTGACAGACATTTTCGGGCAGACCAAAACCTGTTCAAGTTCGGTGACGAACTTCCGCTTCATATTCAGGTAGGAGTTCAGGATTATGCCTGTTCCTATCTTTCCCTCGATACCGTATATCTTCCGAGTTTCGTTACGAATGACTTGGAGTTCTCCTGGGGAGAGTTCCTCGAAGTCCTTCTCGAGGATATCGAGAAGTTGCTTGTTTCTTTTCTCTTCTTTGTTCATGACTTCTCAATTTATATATGTATAACGTGGACGCAGTGGCTTTGCGATTGATTTTCGCCAGAAAATTCCTTTAACCATTCTTTCCACGAGTAAACGGAGTCGAAACATCAACCCAGGAAAATGTTGCATGGACGGCTACGATTAG
>ERZ780150.73-NODE-73-length-102363-cov-24.868251_pt1 | contig 102363 bp, 94 predicted proteins | sample MGYA00511019_ERZ780150 | MGnify/ENA primary metagenome ERZ780150 (study PRJEB29588, sample SAMEA2151633) | human gut metagenome | biome: human gut; feature: human-associated habitat; material: faeces | place: Denmark | collected 2008/2010 ...
ACGGCGGGCGCGGAATATCCGTTTGCCCGCTTTGCCCTGTTCACTGCGCGCCAGGGTGCGGCCGCGGCGCCCCAAAAGGCGAAAAGCGCGCGCAGAAAGGGGCTTTCCAGCCTGTCGGATATCAAGCCCGGCGACTATGTGGTGCATCAAAACCACGGCATTGGCGTTTATGCGGGCATCCGCAGGCTGGACCTGCAGGGCGTTGTCAAAGATTATTTAAAAATCGAATACGACAAGGGCGACAGCCTGTATGTGCCCGTGACGCAGCTGGACATTGTCAGCCGCTATACCGCGCCGGGCGACGGCGAGCGCGTAAAGCTGGCCAAGCTGGGCGGCGATGCATGGGCCAAAACCAAAACGCGCGTGCGCAAGGCCACGCAGGAAATGGCCAAAGAGCTGATTGAACTTTACGCCCGGCGCCAGCAGGCAGCGGGGTTTGCCTTTCCCGCTGACGGCGATTGGCAGCGGGATTTTGAGACGCGCTTTGAATACGACGAGACGGACGACCAGCTTGCCTGTGCGGCCGAGATTAAAAAGGATATGGAGCGCCCCCACCCCATGGACCGCCTTCTGTGCGGCGACGTGGGCGTGGGCAAAACGGAAGTGGCCCTGCGCGCGGCTTTCAAATGCATCATGGGGGGCAAGCAGTGTGCCATTCTGGTGCCCACCACCATCCTTGCCTGGCAGCACTACCAGACGGCCGCCGCGCGCATGCAGGCTTTCCCGGTCAAGATGGGGCTGTTATCCCGCTTTGCCACGCAAAAGCAGATGCGCGCCACCTTGCGCGGCCTTGCGGACGGCACGGTAGACCTTGTTGTGGGCACACACCGCCTTTTGCAAAAGGATGTGAAATTCAAAGACCTTGGCCTTGTCATTGTGGACGAAGAACAGCGCTTTGGCGTAAAGCACAAGGAAAAGCTGAAAGAGGCGTTTTTGGGCGTGGATATGCTGACGCTTTCTGCCACGCCCATTCCGCGCACACTGGGGCTGCTTTTGTTTGGCGATTTGGACATTTCGGTGCTGGACGAGCTGCCGCCCGGCCGCACCCCGGTAAAGACATATGCCATCACGGGCAGAAAGCGGGCCGATATGTACGGCTTTCTGGCCCGGCAGCTTGGCGCGGGGCGGCAGGCATATATTGTGTGCCCGCTGATTGAAGAGGGCGAAAGCGACATGCAGGCCGCCTCGGCGTATATTGACGAAGTGGCGCGTCCCCTTCTGCCCGGCAGGCGCATCGGCCTGCTGCACGGCCGCATGAAGGGCCCGGAAAAGGCGGCTGTGATGCAGAGCTTTAAGGCGCACGAGCTGGATGTGCTTGTATCCACAACGGTGATTGAAGTGGGGGTGGACGTGCCCAATGCAACCTGCATCGTGATTGAAAACGCCGAGCGCTATGGCCTTTCTGCCCTGCACCAGCTGCGGGGCCGTGTGGGGCGCGGCGGCGGGGAGGCCTTCTGCATCCTGATTTCAGACCATGTGACAGACAGTGTTAAAAAGCGCCTGTCGTTTTTGTGCCACACCACGGACGGGTTTGAGGTTGCCAAATTTGATTTGGAGACGCGTGGCCCAGGCGACTTTTTTGGCAGCCGCCAGCACGGCCTGCCCACCCTGCAGATCGCCGACCTGATGAACGACACCCGCACCCTGCACGCTGCGCAGGCGGAAGCCGTTGCCATGCTGGCCGACGACCCGCTGCTGGAAGCGCCGGAGCACGCACTGCTGGAACAGCAGGTGCAGCAGATGTTCGAGAAAGCCGGAGCCATGAACTGATCCGGAGATTTTTTGCGCACAAGCAACAGCAAATGCAAAAGCCGCTGCACGGCTGGTGCAGCGGCCCCTGTTATCGAACGGAACGCTTTGCGTGCCGTTCGCCCATGCTTATCACATCGCAGAACACGCAGCGGCTTTTGGTGGAAAGCTGGGTATCCTTATGGTAGCAGCCAAAAAACCACTTGTCGTAGGTCAGCTTCAACAAAATTTTATCCAGAAAGCTGTGCAGCTGGTTGGTCTCGCCGCTGGCAAGGGCGGTAAAATCCAAAAATCTGCTTGGCGCATCGTGGGTCAGCACATAATCCACTTTGTAATCGCACGCTGCAAGGTTCTCCTCACAAAAGGCGTATTCCTCCTCCGAAGGCATTTCTTCCCTCCACCAGTTCACGCCGGGTTCCCGATCCTCCACATCCTGGCTTTCCGCACCGCCAAAGCACAGGTATTTTTTGTTCTCCAATTCCAGCACACTGCCGCGGCACACATGGTACACATTGCCGCCCAGTGCCTGCACCTTGCCGCCAAAGCGTTCCTCGGTGGGATACTGCTTCAAAAGGTCGTAGTTTTCGTGGCTGCCGTCCAGAAACAGCAGGGTATACGGGCGCTTGCGCAGCCAATCCAGCTTTTTCTGTTCCTCCTTGCTGCCGTCCCACACAAAGCCAAAGTCGCCCAGTACCACCACGGTATCCCGTTTGCCCAGCCAGCGCAGCTTGCCGTGCTTGAAGCGGTCGATGTCGCCGTGGGTGTCCCCTGTCAGATATACCATTCCTGTCCTCCCTGACCGGATGTGAAATCGGCACAATAAGCCTTGTCACACCCCGCCAAACCTGTTATTATAAAGAATACAGCCTTCCGCTGTGATCTCGTTCTTACCCGGCGCACGGCGCTTGTGCCGTGCTGCCTGTTGTTTTATATTATCGCTTTTTAAAGGAATTGTCCACATGAAACGTATTTTTGCGCTGGTTTTGTCGTTCGCTGTCCTGTTCAGCTGCCTTGTGCTGCCCGCCGGGGCTATGTTCGACCCCACCCCGGTCTATCAGGTGCAGGCACAGAGTGCCTATATCGTCAACACCGATACCAATATCATCGTCTATGATAAGGACAGCACAAAGCAGGTATCCGCCGGTGGTCTGACAAAGTACATGACCATTGCCCTGCTGCTGACCAACTATGCCGACCATCTGGACGACACCTTCCAGATGCCCTTTGCCATCTCGGATTACGTTTATAACACCAACAACGCCGATATGCGCTCCAACGAGACCTTTACCTACCGCGAAGCCATGTACGCCATGCTGACCCGCAACGCCAACGAAGCCGCCATGGGCCTTGCCTATGCCCTTTCCGGCGGCGACCTCGCGGGCTGGGTGAGCCAGATGAACACCCTGTCCCAGCGCATCGGCACCACCGGCAGCACCTGGACGGATGCCTGCGGCATCGACAGCGGCAACGTGACCTGTGCCGTGGATATGTACCTGATCCTGCGCTATCTGATGAGCTTTGATGCCTTTGTGGAGGTTTCCGGTGCGCCCAGCTTTACCATGCCCGCCAAAGAAAAACACCGTTCTTCGTCTGTTCTGGTCAGCCAGAACGCCGCGCTGAGCAAATCCAGCGGCGGAAAATACTACCGCAGCGCCATGCAGGGCGGCATGTGCGATGTGACCGCATTCAAAAGCGACAGTGGCAATCAGAGCTATGTTTCATGGGCCAATAAGGATGGTGCCACCTATATTTTCTGCGTGATGCAAAGCCCGGACACCTGCGACGATTTCGGCTACGCCAACCGTCGCCCGGCCCTGTGCGAGACCGTGAAGCTGATGGACTGGGTGTTCGACAGCTTTTCCATTCAGGCCGCGCTGGACACCGACCTTACGCTGGCCGAGATCCCGGTGAAGTATTCCTCCGATACCAGCTCCCTGCAGCTGTATCCCGCCGACAGCATGATGACCCTGCTGCCCTCCACCGGCGACGGCAGCGTGACCCAGAAATATTTCCACCTGCCGGATTCCGTGTGTGCCCCTGTCCAGCAGGGCGATGTGGTGGGTACCGTGGAGCTGAAGCTTGCCGGTGAGACCATTGGCGTGGTGGACCTGATCGCCGGGCAGGATGTCAGCCGCAACCCGCTGCTGTTCACTGTGGCGCGTTTTCAGGAGTTCTTAGGCAGTCTGTACCTCAAAGTTGTAATAACATTGAGTATTATTTCCATCATCATCTACTTTGCGTGGGTCCTTTTGAACAACTGGAACCGTCGCAAGCCCACCAGAAAGATCCGCCGCCGCTGAGCTTTGCACCGTTCAGCCGCATTTTGTGGAAAAGTGATGCAAAAAGCCCCGTCAGCCTTTTCAGGATGACGGGGCTTTTGGTTGCGCCAGCAGGAGTCGAACCTACGATGGGGGAGTCAAAGTCCCCTGCCTTACCGCTTGGCGATGGCGCATCGTGCAAGATATTATACCATATTCTTTGTTTTTCCACAAGGGGAAGGTTCCACTTTTCCGCTTTTGCGGCGGCTCTGTGCCGCCTTTTGCAGCCTGCAATTTGTGAAAAACCAATTTTTTCATCATAACAACAGAATACGCCCATTTTGTTGCGCTTTTGTTACACTATATGTGGTAAATATAGGATTGAATAAACCTCCTCTTCCCGGCTTTTTCGTCTACTGCCTCATGGCGGGGACATCGAGGTCTGTTCTGGTGTTTCCGTTCCCGGCAGGCACCACATCCCAATTCGTCAGGAAAGCGAGGAGTCATATGAAAAAGATCTTGAAAATACTGGTCCTCGGTCTGCTCAGCGCTGCACTGCTCTGCTGTGCACTGCCCTCTGCCTTTGCCGCAGAAGACAAGGATTCGCAGGTCTACACCATTGGTTTGGATGCCATGGGCGGCAGCAGCTCCGCTGTGGCAGTCACCACCAATCTGAGCGGCAAACTCAGTGCCCTGCCCGCGCAGCCTGCGCTGGAAGGCTACACCTTTGACGGCTGGTATACCGAGCCGGTGGGCGGCACAAAAATCAGCACCTCTACGGTGTTTACCGGTGATACCACTGTGTACGCACACTGGACCGTGAAAAATGCCACCACTTCCACCAGCACATCCACGCCCGCTCAGCCGGAACAGACCGCGCAGGAATACGATGACGGCCCGATTTTGAGCGTTCTGACGGTAGCCGGTGCTCTGATCACCACGCTGGCCGTGGCTGCCTTTATTTAAGTCTTTCCACACACTGTATCAATTTTATCAATAGAAAGGAAAATCTCCATGTCTACTATGAAACTGCCCGCAAACTATGCCTCCATCAGCGAAGAGGAAATGGTCTATCTGGACGGTGGTGCCCGCGACGCTTACAACAGCTTCCTGAATGTCGGTAAGGTGTTCAACGCCATTGCCCGCATCTTCTCCGGTGCAAGCTCCATCATCAACAATGTCAACGTGATCTACCAGTCCTTCCTGACTCTGGGCGATCTGCTGAAGAGCTTCTGATCCGGCTTCTATTTTCATCTGTTTTTCAAGAACTGTCTCCGTTGTGGGGACAGTTCTTTTTGTTTTTAACGTATTTTCAGTCCGGTGTAATCGTTTACATTAAAAGAAACAATTTTTCTTTGGCAAAAAAATGCACGGAAAAGGCATTTTTGTTACGTTTCTGTTGCGCACACTGTGCTAACATATAATGTAGACGTTCATTCATCAAACTGGCGCTTTCACGCCGAAACCTGATATATCAAATGTGGTTTTGTGGTGCGAAAATTTTCGTATTTGTCGAAAGTTTTCGTTCGCCTAATCCGACCACTTTTTGCGGGAGAAATCGATCATTATGCCAGACCGTGAACTGCGGCACATGCGCCGCACCGAATTAGTCGAGATCATTCTGGCGCTCAAGCAGAGCGAGGACCGGCTCCGGGCAGAAAACGCTGCCCTGTCTGCCCAGCTGCAGGAACGGCAGATCCATATTGAAAACGCAGGTTCCATTGCGCAGGCTGCACTGGAGCTGAACAAGGTGTTTGAAGCGGCGCAGGCTGCGGCTGATGAATACGTTGCATCGGTGCTCGCAGCAAACAAAAACACCGATGCCGCCGCCAGCGCTCTGCGCGCTCAGGCGGAAGCCGAAGCCCAGCAGATCCTTGCACAGGCACAGACCGAGGCTGCGAACCTGAAGGCCCGCACCCAGCAGCAGTGCGACGCGGAAACGGAAGCCGCCGCACGCAAACGCGCCCAGACCGAAGCGGACTGCAAGGCAATGCTTGCCCGGACGCAGCAGGAGATCCAGCAGCGCCGGGCCGCTTTTGACCGCCGGGCCAGCGAACTGCTGGACGGCTATCACAGCACGGAATTCCTGCCGGAGGAGCGTGCCAAATGAAAGAGCAAAAGATCAGGTTCACGCCCATTCCATCCACAGCAGAGGTGGAAGCAGAGCGCGAACGTCTGGCCTACCGCAGCCGTTATATGCGGGTGCTGCGCAGCACGGTCTACACGCTGCTGGTGGTCGCGGCCGTTGCCGTGCTGCTGGCCACCCTGTTTCTGCCGGTGCTGCAGGTCTCCGGCGACAGCATGAACCCCACTCTGCAGGACCGGGACATCATTCTGCTGGTCAAGGGCAGCGACATGAAGACCGGCGACCTTTGCGGATTTTACTGGCAGAACAAGCTTCTGCTCAAGCGCATCATCGGCCTGCCCGGTGATGTGATCGAACTGGACGAGGACGGTGTGGTCACTGTGAACGGCCAGACGCTGGATGAGCCCTATGTAGATGAACTTGCTCTGGGCGAATGCGACATCAAATTTCCCTATCAGGTGCCGGAAAACCGGTATTTCGTACTGGGTGACCATCGGGCCACCTCCATTGACAGCCGCAGCAGTGTGATCGGCTGTGTGGAAAAAAGTCAGATCGTAGGCAAGGTTTTTTTGCGGGTATGGCCCTTGTCCAACTTCTCGTTGATCCACTAAGGAGGTTTAGGAATCATGCGGGATATTGTGAAAGAATATCAGAAAAAGTTCCGTCGGAACCACCAGCGCGCCAGACGCTATACTGCGCTGCTGCTGGCACTGGCGCTTACCACCAGCCTGTTCGTGAACTGGCAGCTGCACGGCGTGGGCATTGCCAAAACGGCCGAATATCTGTGCGGCGAGTTGGAGCACGAGCACACCGCTGCCTGCTATGAAAAGCAGCTGGTGTGCGGCTATGAGGAAGGCGAACCGGAGGACTGGAACGCCACCATGACGGACGACGGCATGTCTTTTGATGATACATTCGACATGGATGATGATGCGTTCGGCGTGGATGCGGATGATCCCGGCATTGCAGCCCATTCCGCAGAGCCGGAGTACATCTTTGTGCCCCATGAGCACACCGACGACTGCTACCAGGAAGTGCAGGAGCTGACCTGCCTGGAAGAAGAGCACACCCACGACGACAGCTGTTTTGATGAGGATGGTGTCACCTTCATCTGCGATAAATTCGAGCACACCCACGACGACAGCTGCTACACCACCACCTATGAGCTGGTGTGCGGTCTGGAAGAGGGCGAGCTTGTAGAAGAAGTGAACCCCGATTATGATCCGGTGGCCCTGTTTGAGGAGCCGGTGGCCGCAAAGCCCGTGGTGGTCGATCCTGTGATTGAGACCCCGGTGCACCACCACACTGATGCCTGCTACGAGGAAGTGCTGGTCTGCGGCCTGCCGGAGCACCACCACACGGTGAACTGCCTGTCCGACCCGCTGGACGGCACGCAGGACGAGGACGAATGGCTGGCACAGACCGGCACCACGCTGAGCGGCAACTGGGCCGACGACCTGCTGGCCGTAGCCGAGAGCCAGCTGGGATATGAGCAGAGCGAGCGCAACTTCCAGCTGGACGATGCCGACGGCGAGACCGTGCGCCACTACACCCGCTACGGCAACGACTACGGCAACGACTACGGCCCATGGGACGTGATGTTCCTTTCCTACTGCCTGAAATATGCCGATATCCCCCAGAGCGCTATCCCGCAGGTTTCCAGCGTGCTGTCTTTGCACAGCCAGCTGCGCAGCGCGCTGTACAACGAAGAGACCGGCAGCGGCTATGCCATGGATTTTGACGGTGATCTGCCGTCTGATGCCGCAATGCCCGGTGATATCGTCATTTACAATGGCACCGTGACCAAGGCTGTGGCCGCGGAAAGCCAGCCGTTGCAGGTGCAGGATGATTCCGCCGATGCCGACATTGCCCTGCTCTCCATGGATGCTGCGGCCACCACCGACACCGCGCCCCACATTGAGGAATACACCGTGGATGCCAGCACCGTTGGCATCGTGAGCGATGTGGACGAAGATTTCGGCACCCTGACCGTGATCTCCGGCGATGTGGATGGCAAGGTGGCTGAAGTCACGCTGAATGCTTCGCAGGTGACAACGCTGGTGTCTGTGGCAAATGCGCAGCAGGCCGATTATGGCGTTGCTACGCCGGATTACAAAGTTGAAGATGACGCAGGTGCCATTACCACCATCAAAGGTCTGGATGCACTGGATTACCTCACTGCTCTGGAGGTGCAGCGCAAGAATGGCACTGAATACGAGGATACCAACGTCACCACCATTTCGGAGCTTCTGCACAGCAGCCTTACCGTCACAGATATCCCGGTCAAAGAGATCCAGGACAACGATTACTGTGTCCATGTTAAGCTGCCCAAGAGCTTTGATGTGCTGAACGATGAGCTTATCTCCGGCAAACTGGAAGATACCGGCAATTATGACACCTGCGGCAGCTACCGGCTGCTCAAGGGGAATGACGGCTGCTGGTACGCCGTGCTGCGGTACGACCAAAACTATATCAAGCAGAAAGAGGAGGCAGCCGCAGGCGCGGATACTTCCGATGCCAAGGTCACCAGCAACGTTGCCTTCAATTTCCAGTGGAACCAGAGCGAGGTCACCAGCAGCGGCTTTAATCTGATCGAGGTCAACAAAGATTACGCCCTTGATATCACCATCAACCCGGATGAAACCCCCGATGAGGATCAAAAAGACGATAAGAACTATGACCTTAACCAGAGCGTGAAGGACCCGCGCTACAATGGCAGCGATGCCTACCTGGATTACACTGTTACGCTTGTGGTCCAGAACGAACAGGCCGGCCCGCTGACGCTTGCGGACAGCATGACCCTGCCCACCGGCGTAACCGCCGAATATGTCGAAGACTCGCTCCAGCTCAGCATGAAAGAAGACGATACAACGCTCCGCATCACTTGGGAAGATGATAATGGTGAGCGCAAGATCACCTTGGGTTCTGCCGGTTTCCCCATTGCCGCAGGCACCTATTCTATCTGCTACACCGTCAAGCTGAAGGACTTTGACAAAACGGCTGTTGACGGTGAAGTAATCAATAACATCAGGATTCTGGATACGACCATCAGCGATGATGCCGAAGAGTCGGTAAAAACCGACAGCCTTGTGATCACCAGTCAGGCCGATCCGTCCGACTACGAACTTCCCTCTACCGGCGGGGCCGGTACCAAACTGTATACAGCAGGCGGCGGCGCGCTGATGCTTGCCGCTCTGGTGTGCGGGGTTTGCAGAAAGCGCAGACGCGAAAGGAGGGCACGTTAAAAAACCTGCATCCTTCCTGACACGGCGGCAAAATTGATTCTGCGCCGGAAGCAGACCCTGAAAATAGGAATCAGAAAAACTTGAAAGGAGACTTTCGCAAATCATGATGAAGAAAACAATCAAAAAGCTGCTGGCCGCACTGCTGGCAGTTGCCATGGTGTGCGCCATGGCGATCCCGGCGTTTGCATACGACACTAAGGAGGACCTCAACACAAAACACGAGTACGACGCCTTCCAGATCTTCAATGGTGATGTTACGGGTAATGATACTGATGGCTTTAAGATTTCCAACGTTACGTGGGGCAAAAACATCCCTCATCCTGAGGATTTTCTGGAGAAATTGACGGAAGATTCTACCATCGGCGGTGAGTTTAAAACTAATTTCACTCCTCAGGAAGCTGTTGCGGCTATCAGCAAATGGCATGATTCCGATAATAACAGCATCGCTTTCGCGCGTTTTGTATGCAACTATATCTACACGGATGCCAATGCAGACTCGAACCCCGTCCTTCAAGGTGGTCACACCGGTGGCTTCGAACTTGATAAGGCAGGTTATTATCTGATCGTTGATACTAGCCCCTTTAGCGAGGGCGATTCCTATCATGCCTACAATTCCTTCCTGCTGAAGGTTAACAAAGACCACTATCACGTTCAAATTACGCCTAAGGTTGTAAAGCCCACTGTTAAGAAGGAAGTCTACGACAACGACGATGGAAGCTCTTCTGGTGACAATAACGGTTGGGGCAGTTCCGCTGACCATGCGATCAACGAAGAGTTCCAGTTCAGGCTGATCGCTACCTTGCCCGAAAGCGAAAACAATGGCCGTGCTTACGATTACTATAATAAGTACACTGTTCGCTTCAATGATACCTTGTACAATGGCATTACTTATGACAGACTCGATAGTGTAGTCATTAATTCCAATGGCCACACCTATGATATCCCCAAAGATTCTCCGAAGTATAACGTTGATGTTAGCCATCTTGAAAGTGATCACTCTTTTGTGGTAAGCATTCCTGATGTCAAAACCTGTGTTGAAGATCCAGAGTTCAATTTGAATAACGGCGCTACGATCACAGTCACCTACACTGCACACCTGAACGACAATGCCTTTGTCAATACTGCAAGTGGCTCTACCGAGAACAAAAACAGCGTACGGCTCCAGTACTCTAATAACCCCAGACCCGACGACGAATACTGGGGCTACACTCCCAACTACACTCCCGAAAGCGAAGTCCGTGTGTACACCTACCAGCTGAACAACACCAAGTATCACGATGATGATACCCAGGGCAACGAGTTGAAGGGCGCTGGTTTCAAGCTGTACAGCGATGCGGATTGTAAGAATGAAGTGAAGCTCTACCAAAAAGACAACTTCTACTTCCCCATCAAAGACGCAACCGATAAAGACGCTGTTGAGATGATGATCTCTGGCCAAGATGGTCAGTTCAATGTCAAGGGTCTGGACGCTGGCACCTACTACCTGAAGGAGACCAACCCTCCTAAAGATTACAGTGCCTGTGACGATACTAAAATCGTCATTTCTGCAACGCACGACGAACACAATGTTAATCTGTCCGGTGAATCCAACCTGAATAATAAAATCATCAACAAAAAAGCCGGCGGCATTACCCTGCCCTCCACCGGCGGCATCGGCACTACCATCTTCTATGTGGTCGGCGGCGGCCTGATGGTTGCGGCCATCGTTCTGCTGGTCACCAAGAAGCGCATGGAGAACAAGTAAGCTCCATTTCCCCCAAGAACCCGGAGCAAAGGGGCCGCAAGGCCCCCGCTCCTATCCTTATAACATTAGGGAGTAGCCCATGAAAAAGAACAAAAGCACCGTCATCCTGATCCTCGTCTTTTTCGTGGGTCTATCCGTGATGTTATACCCCACCCTCAGCGATTACGTCAACCAGCTGCATCAGTCCCGTGCTGTGGCCACCTATGCCGAGGATGTGGACAATCTGACCGATGCCGACTACAGCGCCTATTTCGAGGCGGCAGATGCGTTCAATGCGCAGATCGCCGCCGACCCGGATGCGTTGTATTTCCCGCAGCGCTTTCCCACCTACGAAAGCACGCTGGATGTGACCGGCACCGGCATTATGGGCTACATCACCATTGAAAAGATCGGTGTGGAGCTGCCCATCTACCACGGCACCAGCGATGGCGTGCTGCAGATCGCCGCAGGCCACTTGGAGGGCACCAGCCTGCCGGTGGGCGGCAGCAGCACCCACGCGGTCATTTCGGCGCACCGCGGCCTGCCCAGCGCCAAGCTGTTCACCAATCTGGACCAGCTGGAAGTGGGCGACACCTTCACCATCACAGTGCTGGACCGGGTGCTGACCTATGAGGTGGACCAGATCTCCATTGTACTGCCCACCGAGACGGACAACCTCAAGGTGGTGGACGGCAAGGATTACGTCACCCTGATGACCTGCACCCCCTACGGCATCAACTCCCACCGCCTGCTGGTGCGGGGACGCCGCATCGAAACGCCGGACAAGCTCAAGCACATCCGTGTAACAGCCGATGCCGTCAAGATCGAACCGATCATCACAGCTCCCATCATGGCACTGCCCCTGCTGCTGGTGCTGCTGCTCTGGCTGCTGTTCTCCAACCGCAAACGCAAATCTACAAGAGGTGAAAAACATGAAACGCACTGATCTCAAAAAGCACGCTGCGGCCCTGCTTTTGGTGCTGTGCCTTCTGGTAACAAGTGCGCTGCCTGCCCTTGCCACCAGCGCAAACATCAAGCTGGTGGACAGCAGCGGCAATCCCACTACCGGCACCATCCGCGTTACGCTGTACGACAGCGCCAACGATAAGGCGCTGAGCGGCGGCAAGCTCACTTTGTACCGTGTGGCCGAGGTAAAGCGCCAAAACGGCAACCTGAGCTACGAATACTGCGGCGATTTCTACGGCTGCGGCATTGCGCTGGGTGATTTGACCGACAGCACCCTTGCGGCCCAGCTGCAGGAGTATCTGCCCCAAAGCGCCGAGGGCACCACAAAGACCATTGATGCGGACGGCAACGTGACCTTCCGTGGTCTGGAGCTGGGCCTGTATCTGATCGTGCAGACCGAGGCTTCCAAGGGCTATGAGCCGATCAATCCGTTCCTTGTCTCTCTGCCCATGGCGGAGGATGGCAAGTGGAATTATGCGGTGGATGCCAGCCCCAAGGTGGGTGCTTACACTCCCACCAAGCCGGACACGCCGCCTACGCCCCCTACCCCGCCTACGCCGCCGGATACGCCCGATCATCCTGATACGCCTACCCCGCCGGACAACCCGGATAACCCGGTCTCTCCCGGTAAACCGGACAATCCCGTGGCTCCAGGCCATCCGGATCATCCGGTAGCACCCGGTAATCCGGACAATCCCGTGGCTCCGGGCCACCCGGATAACCCGGTAATGAGCGGTCTGCCGCAGACCGGTCAGCTGAACTGGCCCGTGCCGGTGCTGGCTGTCAGCGGTGTGGTGCTGTTTGCATTCGGCTGGGCGCTGGATCGCAAATGCCGCACAGTATAATTTTATTCTGATACAACAAAGAGGACCCGATGCATCTGCATCGGGTCCTCTTTTTCGGTTTCTTTTATGCAGTCAGGGTTTACTGCTGCTGTGCCTGCTGCTCGGCGCGCTTGGCTTCCAGCGCCAGAATGGCATCGCGGCGGCTCAGGTTGATACGGCCCTGCTGGTCGATGTCGGTCACCTTGACCACGATGGCATCGCCCACAGCCACCACATCCTCCACGCGCTCCACACGCTTGGTGTCCAGCTTGGAGATGTGCACCAGACCTTCCTTGCCCGGTGCGATCTCAACGAAGGCACCAAAGTTCATCAGGCGGGTCACTTTGCCCTTGTAGATGGCACCGATCTCGGGGTCCTCCACAATGGTCTTGATGGTAAAGATGGCGCGCTTTGCGTCCTCCTGATCCACAGCAGAGACGAACACATGGCCGTCCTCCTGCACGTCGATCTTGCAGTTGCAGGTAGCGCAAATGTCCTGAATGACCTTGCCGCCCTTACCGATCACGTCCTTGATCTTATCGGTGGGGATCATCATGCTGAACATCTTGGGTGCGTAGCGGCTCAGCTCATGGCGGGGCTCTGCGATCACCGGCTTGATGATCTCGTCCAGAATATACAGGCGGCCCTTGCGGCACTTCTCGAAAGCCTCAGCAATGATGTCGTAGGTCAGGCCGTCGATCTTGATGTCCATCTGGATGGCGGTGATGCCCTTGCGGGTGCCGCCCACCTTGAAGTCCATATCGCCGTGGAAGTCCTCCACGCCCTGAATGTCCAGCATGGTCATCCAGCGGTCGCCCTCGGTGATCAGACCACAGGAAATGCCGGCAACGGGTGCCTTGATGGGCACGCCTGCATCCATCAGGGCCAGCGTAGAGCCGCAGATAGATGCCTGAGAGGTGGAACCGTTGGAGGAGAGCACCTCAGACACGCAGCGGATGGTGTAGGGGAACTCTTCCAGCGAGGGCAGCACGGGTACCAGAGCACGCTCTGCCAGTGCGCCATGGCCGATCTCGCGGCGGCCGGGGCTGCGCGGTGCGCGGGCCTCGCCCACAGAGTACGGCGGGAAGTTGTAATGATGGATATAGCGCTTGGTCTGCTCGTCGGTCAGGTCGTCCATGAGCTGGTTGTCCTTGGTGCCGCCCAGAGTGCAGGTGGTGAGCACCTGCGTCTGGCCGCGGGTGAACATGCCGGAGCCGTGCACGCGGGGCAGGATGCCCACTTCGGCAGCCAGCGGGCGGATCTCGTTGATGCCGCGGCCGTCCACGCGCTTGCCCTCGTCCAGCAGCCAGCGGCGCACCACGAACTTCTGCATCTTGTAGCTGACCAGATCAAGGTCTGCAGCGGTCAGGTCGGGGTACTCCTCGGCGATCTTGTCCATGATGGGCAGCAGAGCGGCATCGCGCACATTCTTGTCGTCGGTGTCCATAGCGGCCTTGAAGTCGTCCAGATACTTGTTCTGGATGGCGTGGAACACGTCCATATCCAGACCCACCACCTGAAAATCGATCTTCGGCTTACCGCGCTCGGCCACGATGCGGTTGATGAACTCAATGGTCTTTTTGATCTCCACGTGAGCGGCCTTGATGGCGTTCAGCATGGTGTCCTCGTCCACCTCGTTGGCACCGGCCTCGATCATCACGATCTTATCCATAGTGGCGGCAACGGTCAGGGCAAGGTCGCTCACCTTGCGCTGTTCCTGCGTGGGGTTCAGCACGATCTCGCCGTCCACCAGACCCACCTGCACGCCGCCGATGGGGCCGTTCCACGGGATGTCGGACACAGCAGTGACCAGAGAAGCACCGATCATACCGGCGATCTCAGGGCTGCAGTCGGGGTCCAGACTCATGACGGTCATGGTGATGCACACGTCGTTGCGCATTTCCTTGGGGAACAGCGGGCGCATGGGGCGGTCCACCACGCGGCTGGTCAGGATGGCGCGCTCACCGGGGCGGCCCTCACGGCGCATAAAGCTGCCGGGGATGCGGCCTGCGGCGTAGAGCTTTTCCTCATACTCCACGTTCAGGGGGAAGAAATCCACGCCCTCGCGGGGCTTGGGGCTCATGACCACATTGCACAGAACGCAGGTCTCGCCGTAGCGGATCAGCGCACTGGCGTTGGACAGACCGCACATTTTGCCCATTTCTACCTTGAACGGGCGGCCTGCCAGCATGGTCTCGTAGACCTTGTAGTTCTCAAAGGTCTCTCTGCGGGAACCAAATTCAATTGCCATTGTTTTTGCCTCCTTGTTTTTTCGGATTTTTTCTATCCAAAAGGCGGTGGCACGCGCATCATAGCAATAAATCCAGCGTCCGTGCCGTTCACATCCGGTTTTGTTTGAGATATTTCCCCCACCGGGGGAATGTCTCTGCCGTTGATGTGAGCCGTCCGCGCCATGAAAAAGCATTCGGGGCACAGGCGTTCGATTTACTGCTGCAATACGCAGCCGCTGCCATTTGTATACAAAAGCAAAAGGCAGGCACCTTTGCGGTACCTGCCCTCTGTTTAAATTACTTACGCAGACCCAGAGTTGCGATCAGAGCACGGTAACGCTCGATGTCCTTCTTCTGGAGATAAGCCAGCAGATTGCGGCGGCGGCCAACCATCTTCATCAGGCCGCGGCGGCTGTGGTGATCGTTCGGGTTCTTCTTCAGGTGCTCGTTCAGCTCGTTGATGTGAGCGGTCAGCAGAGCGACCTGCACTTCGGGAGAGCCAGTGTCCTTCTCGGTCAGAGCGACTTTGGCCATAACTTCCTGCTTGTTCATAGTTACATACCTCTTTATAAAATTTTATGTGCCAATGGAACAGCGGCGGGAAACGGCATTCCCAAAAAAGCGGGCATACTCCCAACCCCGTACCACGGTAACAGATACAGTATACCAGAACCCTGTGCAAAATGCAAGGATATTTTTTGCATCCTGCCTTTATTTTTTTACGTACTGGTGCCAGTACAGCTGTACCTCCGGCAGCTTCTTTTTGCGCAGCAGAACTGCGGTGGGGATCAGATACAGCAGCACCGAAAGCAGCATGGATGCATCGTAGCCGCTTACCGCATCGGCCACGGTAGTGGTGCCGTACAGCCCACCGATGAGCATGGACGAAATATCCATGGCACCATGCAGGAATACCGTCACCCACAAATTGCCGGTGCGGAAGTAGATTGCCGCAAAAAGAGTGCCAAGCGATGCTGCAAACACGCACTGCATCAGCACACCGAAGGGTGCCGAACTGAGGATATTGGTCAGGTGCGCCGCACCAAACAGCACACCGGACAAAAGGCAGGCCTTCCACACACCGGCGCGGCTGGTGCCAAAGTGCTCCAGCAGGGTCTGGGCAATGACACCGCGGAAGATGAATTCCTCGGCCACACCCACCATGGCCATGCTGACAAGGAAGGTGCCGATGCGTGCCGCAGGCTGCAGCACGCCGTTCTCCGGCCGGCCCAGCACCAGCGACCCAAAGGCATTGTAGCCAATGAACACCAGCGGGTACATGCCCACCAGCAGGCCATTGAAAAAGCCGCTGCCGCGGCGGCGCAGCAGCCCAGCACGGTCTGTCCGTACCAGAAACAGCACTGCCACCATGGCCCCCACCAGCTCCTGCAGAGTGCTGTAGAGGTATGTATCAATGGACGCAAAATCCGCCCGAAAAAGAACCAATGCAATGGTAAAGACAAGATCTGTTACGAACAGGCTTGCCAGAAAGACCACTTCTGCCAGAACGCAGAATAAGATCGGGTGCGCTTTGCGCAGTCGTTTGAGCATGGGATACCCTCCTGAATCGTTGATGGTACTATTCTAGCACACTTTACCTTAAAACGATATAGCACGCGCAAAAAAGGCAGTTTTCCCTTCTGCTGTGCCGCAAAGCGTTCACTTTTTCAAAACAAAGATCTGTTCAAACTCCTGCGTTGCCAGCAGCGAAACATCCTCATAGCCGCCCTGTCGGGCAACGTTCCACGCAGTTTCCATGTTCTGGGCCGTGATCTGCTCCACCTGTTCTGCCGTCACGAACTGCCACAGCCCCCGGCCTCCAATGAACAGCACCAGCGTATCATTTTCGCCGGTGTTATACTGCACCAGCAGCTCACTGGAATCGTCCGGCACCACACAGACCTCCTGAAATTTGAGAAGCTCCTGCACGCCGGAAGTGAAACTGCCAAGGTCCCCGGTAATATCCACGCAGGCGGCCTGACTGTATTGTTCCAGTTCTTTGTCTATCTTATAAGTACCGCTGTACATGCGCTCCGGCTCGATCACAAATGCAAGCACGACCATTGCAAGGCACACGATCTGCAGAATGCGCTTTCTGGTGCCTGCACGCAGCGTATCCAGAATGGAGAAAAGGCCGCAGCCACAAAACAGCGCTTCCAGCGGCTGCAGATGGTACACATACCGCAGCGACTTATACGGCGAGATCACCGCGATAACCAGAAATGCAGCAAGCGCCGGGACCGTGATCAGCTTGACATCCCCGGGGATCAGCGTAGTGCCGCGCAACTTGCCCGACAGCCAGCGCTGCCCCAGCTTCGTCAGGATCAGCACGGCCATAATGCCTGCGCCTACAGCAAAGCCGACGATGCTCCAGCCGATCAGCTCCAGCGGGCCTTTGGGGTACTGCGCCAGATCAAAAAGATTGCGCGTTGTAGCATCCAGTGAGTTCGTATTCTGCGAGTGCAGCTGTGTATACCAGCACGGAAAGGTGAGCAGCATTCCGCCAACGCCCGCAAGTGCCGGAAGCGAAAATGCAGCAGCATTTTTCCATTCGCGCCGGAACATCAGGTAAAGGTCATATGCTGCGCACAGCAGGAAGGCATAGACCACAAAGAAATACTGGGTCATCATGCCAAGATAGATGGTTACACCGATCAGAAGATATTTGGGCACAGACGGCCTGCGAAGAGACTTTGCCACCAGCAGCGCAAGCAGGATCGTCAGCAAGGTCATGAGCATATACATGCGCACCATCGTCACATTCGAGATCATTTCACGGTTGAACGCATACAATGCACAGACGAACAATGCTTTTTTCCAGTCTGCAAACAGCTCCATGCCCAGCGCATACAGCGCTGCCAGCGTGCCGCCCAGCAGCACAAAATTCATCCCAAGACCCGTCCATTTTGTAAAGCTGCCCGGAAATAATGAGCACACCGTGTGCAGCAAAAAGTAGAACAGCGGCGGATGAATGTCCTGCGTCTGATTATAGTAGACCGACGCATAGTTGAAGCGATCATTTTTCTGAACCGAAATATAATTCACAAAATCCTGTTGTTCAAAAACTGCTTCCGGGAGATTTCCATCAAACGAATGCTCACCATTATAATACCAATTCAAAAACGGCGCATAGCTGCTGTTTGAAAGGCCGTAGGAGTAGATCTCATCCAGAAAGAACCCCTCTTTCCGCACAGCCCACCAGCCGCAAAGGCAGATCAGAACGATCACAAAAAGCGCGACCGCCCGTTTTTTCTTTTTTATTTCCTGCATAGTTTCTGTTTTTCCTCGCTTTTTTGTCCGTTCTGCAGCCAAATATGGCTTTGCTTTTCCAGTATATCATATTTAGAACACAAGTCAAAACTTTTCGGGTTGCAGATCCCGCTGCTCCTAGCAGCATGCACCCTGTTAGACATTCCTAGCCGGTGGGACCCACGGGCTAAACAAAGCCATACTATGGCTTTGTTTGCGGTGCTTCGCACCGCCGCCCTGTTCAAATCCCGCGCGGAAACAAAAAAGAACCAGTACACGAATGTGTACTGGTTCTTGTTGGTCGGAGCAGCGGGATTTGAACCCACGGCCTCCTCGTCCCGAACGAGGCGCGCTACCAACTGCGCTATGCCCCGAAAATACCGCAGCCAGTTGAGACTGCGGTTTTCTTGGTTGGGGATGAGAGAATCGAACTCCCACAAGTAGAGTCAGAGTCTACCGCACTACCACTATGCAAATCCCCATTATTCAGTTTGTCTGCCGCGCCGTGCGCTGCTGACAAGGGATATTATACTCAAAAGGCCCGCGCTTGTCAACCATTTTTTTATTTTTTCTGCAAAAGTTTTCCCGCTGTTCTCCTGCCCGCAGAAATGCACCGTGGAAGCGTGTAAATTTTCTGCGCTTCTCTTGACAGCGGCCCCCATCCGGAATAATCTTATACTATAAACAGGTAGGTCTCCGGGCAGACTGACTTTGAAAGGCAGAACGCGCGGCGCTGAATACCAAATGAAAGAGGGCTTTTGAATGAAAAAACGTGTTGGAATCCTGACTTCCGGCGGCGACTGTCCGGGTCTGAACGCCACCATCCGCGGCGTAGCAAAAGCACTGTATGCCCGCATGGGCGATAACGTGGAGATCATTGGCATCCTGAACGGATACAGCGGCCTGATCAACGGCGACTACAAGGAGATGTGCGAGGACGATTTCCGCGGCATCCTGACGCTGGGCGGCACCATTCTGGGCACCAAGCGCACCCCCTTTAAAATGATGCGTGTGGTGGAGGACGACAACATTGATAAAGTTGCCGCCATGAAAAAGACCTACAAAGAAGCCAAGCTGGACTGCCTGCTGTGCCTGGGCGGCAATGGCACCCACAAAACCGCAAACCTGCTCTCGCAGGAGGGTCTGAACATCATCGGCCTGCCCAAGACCATTGATAACGATATCTATGGTACCGACGTAACCTTCGGCTTCCACACCGCCGTGGACATTGCCACCGATGTGATCGACCGCATCCACACCACCGCAGGCAGCCACAGCCGCGTGATGTGCATTGAGATCATGGGCAACAAGGCAGGCTGGCTGACGCTGTATTCCGGCATTGCAGGTGGTGCAGATATTATTCTGTTGCCGGAACAGCCCTATGATATCGACCGTGTGTGTTCTGCCGTGGAACGCCGCGCAAAGAAGGGTTCCAACTTCTCCATCATCGCTGTGGCCGAGGGTGCCATCAACTGCGAGGAAGCCGGCATGAAACGCAAGGAATGGATGGCAAAGCGCGCCGAGGCAGGCTTTGGCACCACCGCCACCAACCGCATTGCACAGGCCGTGCAGAAAAAAACCGGCATGGAGACCCGTGTGTGCATCCCGGGCCACATGCAGCGCGGCGGCAGCCCCAGCGCCTACGACCGTGTGCTGGCCACCCAGTTCGGCAGCTATGCGGCAAAGCTGGTGGAGATCGAGCGCTACGGCGTGACCGTTGCCATGGTGAACCGCCATGTCACCGAGAACCGTCTGGCCGACATTGCAGGCAAGACCCGCAACGTGCCGGAGAACTGCGACCTGCTCACCGTCGCCCGCCGCATGGGCATCAGTCTGGGTTGATTACCATTTGAATGCTCTCCGCTTTGCTCTGAGCATATTTAGCGGAATAATTATTTTTTATTGGGGATTCCTGAAAATCTGCGGATTTTCAGGAATCCCTTTTTCACCGGAAGGGTCCCAACCGGCAGATGCTTCAAACAAACGGAATGCCGTTTTCCGCTGCACCCCATCCCGTGAAAATGCAGATCCCGGCAGACCACAGTCTGCCGGGATCTGCTCTATTCAGAAATACTGTTTCCATTGAAGATGGCCAGAGTGCAACGGTGGCCATTCAAAATCGTCCGCCGGACAAATCAAAGGTCCGTCACATCATGCCGGGTGGGCTGGCCTTTTTCAAAGGCAACCGCGCTTTCCAGCACACCGCGCACCATGCTCTCCACATCCTCGTGGGTGTAGAAAGCCGTGTGGTCGGTCAGGATCACATTGGGCATGCTGCGCAGAGCCGCCAGCTCCGGGTTCGGGATCACATCGCCCATGCGATTATAATAGTACAGGCCGTTCTCATTTTCCAGCACGTCCAGGCCCGCCGCGCCAATCTTGCCGCTTTCCAGCCCGGCGATCAGTGCATCGCTGTCGATCAGCTTGCCGCGGGCGGTGTTGATGATGGTCACGCCCGGCTTCATGCTCTCAATTGCTTTGGTGTCGATGAGATGGTGATTCTCCTCCGTAGCGTTGGTGTGCAGAGTGATGACATCGCTTTCCGCCAGCAGGGTCTCCAGCGGCACATACTCGGCGATCTTCTTTACCTCGTCGTTGGGGTACAGGTCGTAGGCCAGCAGGCGGCAGCCAAAGCCGGACAGATGCTGCAGCACCGTGCGGCCAATGCGGCCTGTACCGATCACACCCACAGTGCAGGTGGAAATATCGCGGCCGATTTTTCCCTGCAGGGAGTAGTCCTGCGCTTCGCCGCGCTTGAGGATGTGCCCTGCCTTGCGCAGGCTCATCAGCATGAGCATAATGGCAAAGTTTGCAACGCCGTTTGGCGGGTAGTCCACATTGGCCACCTTCATGCCCAGTTCCCGGGCCGTCTCGCGGTCTACGTGGTCATAGCCGATGGAACGGCAGCAGATGGACTTTACGCCCAGCTCGTGAAACCGCTTGACCATGGGCGCGCTCATATCACAAGGCGTTACCGACACGGCATCATAGCCCTTTGCCAGTTCAGCGTTTTCCAGCGTTGGATACTCCTGCGTAGAGCCAAACTCAACGTCCAGCTGCGGTGCCAGCCGCTGCGCGATGCCCAGCTCATCGTAGGGGCGCAGGGTGTAAAAAAAGACTTTTGTTGCCATAAAACTTCCCTCCCAGCTTATTTTGTACCTATTGTAGCACGTTCTGCACAGATGGATGCATTTTACTGCGTGAATTTTGTTCACCTTAAAAATGAGGATTCATCTTTCCATATGAATGCGCGCAAAACAGTTGTAAATTGTCGGAAAAGAGGGTATGATAAAGGAACTGAGAAGTATACATCACTGAAATATAAAAGGAGTGTGCCTTATGCGCGCTTATGAACGGCTTTTGAATTATGTCCGGGTGCATACCACCTCGGACGAAAACTCCGGTACGCACCCTTCCGCTGAACGGGAGTTTGACCTTGCCCGCCAGCTGGTGGATGAGATGAAGGCCCTTGGCATGGAGGATGCCCATGTGGACGAGCACTGCTACGTCTATGGCACCCTGCCTGCCACGCCCGGCTGTGAGGATCAACACGCTCTGGGCCTGATTGCCCACATGGACACTGCCGACGATGCCAGCGGTGAGAATGTGCAGCCCGTTGTGTGGGAAAACTACAACGGCGGCGACGTAACTCTGCCCGCCACCGGCATGGTGATGAAGCCCTCTGTGTTCCCCTTCCTTACTTCCATGAAGGGCGAGACCCTCATCACCTCAGACGGTACCACCCTGCTGGGTGCCGACGATAAGGCCGGTATTGCCGAAATTTTGACCGCTGTTGAAACCATTCAGGAAAAAGGCCTGCCCCACGGCAAGCTGTGTATCGCCTTTACTCCGGATGAAGAGATCGGCGAGGGTGCAGAGCTGTTCGATATTCCGGGCTTCGGTGCCGACTTTGCCTATACGGTGGACGGCGGCGATGCCGGCTCCATTGAGTACGAGAACTTCAACGCCGCTTCCGCCACCGTGACCATCCGCGGCTTCTCGGTGCACCCGGGCACCGCCAAGGACACCATGATCAACGCTTCCAATGTGGCCATGGAGTTTCATCAGGCGCTGCCCATCACCGCCCGCCCCGAAACGACCGAGGGCCGGCAGGGCTTCTACCACCTGTGCCAGATGTACGGCGATGTGACCACCGCAAAGCTGGGCTACATCCTGCGCGACCACGATGCCGCAAAGCTACAGTTCAAGAAGGACAACATGCTGGATATTGCCGAATTTTTGAACGGAAAGTACGGCGAAGGCACTGTGACCGTGGAGATCAAGGACAGCTACCGCAACATGCTGGAAAAAATCAAGCCGCATTTCCACTTAGTAGAGACCGCCCGCAAGGCCACCCGCATGGCCGGGCTGGAACCGGAAGAAATTCCGGTGCGCGGCGGCACCGACGGTGCTATGCTGAGCTGGAAAGGCCTGCCCTGCCCCAATCTGGGCACCGGCGGCTTCAATTTCCACGGCGTATGCGAGTGCATCACCGCTGAGCGCATGGACCGCTGCACTGAGATCTTGCTGAACATCATTTCTCTGTACGCAGAGTGATTTTCAGATACTGCAAAACCTTCCGTAATAGAGCAATGCCGGGCAACCTTCGGGCTGCCCGGCATTGCTCTATTAAAACCATTTTTCGGCAAACTGCCCGGTCAAACGGCAGCAAAAAGCGCCATCTGCAACAAACTGCAACTACGCTCTCGAAGATTTGTGTGATACATCAAATTTTTCTTTCTTTTTTTGGCCAAGCCGTCACTTACCCCCCCGTATAAGTATTGTATAATATCGATAGACGATTCTCGCAAAAAATGCAGCGTGTTGCCGCAAAGTCTGTACGGGCGGCTGCACAATGCGCCAAAAGAAAGGAATGTTCCTTATGCCTAGACGATTTTCCCTAAAGACCCGGCTTTTGAGCCTGTTGCTCTCAGCTGCCATGGTGCTGATGTTCCTTCCCGCATCCGCTTTTGCGGCTGACGACGAGCAGGTGCGTGTCGGCGACGCATGGCTGGGCAGTGCCACGCGCTCTGTGACTTGCGGCGAGGGTACTGCCGCGTATGACCCCGACACCAAGACCCTGACCCTGACGAATGTCACGATTAACCACGACTACAATGCCGCCATCTGGAATACGGTGGAAGGTCTTACCATTAAGCTGGTAGGTGAAAACAGCATCAACTCCGGCGATCAGACCGGTATTCTGAGTATGCAGGGGTGCGGCCTTCTGACCCTGACCGGCGAAGGCAGCCTGAACATCACTGCTGCTGATGGTCATGCTATTTACGCCAACACAGGCAGTCTGCTCGTTAAGGACACCACCGTTAAGGTGTCCAGCGATGCTCTTGCGGTCTACGCCGATTTAGGCATCGAGATCAGCAACAGTACTTTTGAATCCGCTACCCCCGACGGCAACGCCATCTGGACGCCCTGCGATCTGAAGATCGAGAATTCGAACGTCACCACCTCCAACGACAACCAAAGCAATAAGGGATATCCTGCCATCTGCTGTGACGGCGATATCACTATCAACGGCGGTCGGCTGAAGTCCACCTGTAAAGGTGGCGATGCCCTCGGTGTCGCTGGCACCCTTAGCATCACCAACTGCAACGTGGAAAACAAGGGTGACTATACCGCACTGTATTCAGGAGGCAAAATGACCCTGACCGGCGGCAGCATTACTGCCGAGGCCGAGAATAGCGCCATTATGAGCAGAAGTGCTATGACCATTACCAACGCTACGGTCAAGGCTACCGCGCAAAAATACAATGCCCTGCGTGCATCCGATGTTATGAAGATCGACGGCGGCAGGGTAGAAGCAACCACCGTACGCTATGATGAGAAGCCATACGCGATCCACATGGACGATGGCAATGACGGTCGTATGGAGATCGGCGGCGGTGTCGAACTCTATGTGAAGGGTTATAAGGGCATCTCTGTCGGCGAGGGAGCCACGATTGAGGACGCTCACATCGTCATTGATAGCGATGACCGGTCTATTGATATGCCGGTCAAGTTTGCAGAAGGTTATGACATTGCCCTCGCGCTTGGCGGCGACTCCATGGAAAGTGCGGAACCTTTTGATTGGTACAGCATGGAACCGTTCACACCCGGTGCCGGCAAACAGCCCGGCTCCTTCCCCTATCTGGAGCTGCTCTCCGGTGCCAAGCACACCCTGCGCGTGACCAATGGCACGATCTCGGAGATGAACGGCAAGCAGTACACCGGCAACGAAGCCGAAATCCCCGCTGGCAGCCCCGTGACCCTGACCCTGACTGTGAATGAGGATGCCTTTACCGCAGGCGATGTGTTTAGCAGCTGGACCCTGTCCCCCACGCCCAGAGATCTGCGGATTGATGGAAACGTCATCACCTTCACCATGCCCGCAGAAGATGTTGAGATCAGTGCAACAAGCGATATTCCTCCGGAGCCCACCCCCGATGCGGAAGGCAGCCCGCTGCTCGGTCTTGCTTTGGTCGCTGTCGGCGGCACACTCGTTGGTCTGACCCTCTATGCCGCCCATGAGTTCGGCATCACCCAGACCCTCAGAGAGACCCTGCCCGCAGGTGCAGCCATCCCCGCTAACCGCGGCGAACTGGCTCTGCTGCTGTGGAATGCAGCCGATAAGCCGGAGCCCGAAAAGCAGCCCGCCTTTACCGACGTGTCTGACCTTGAAACTGCCAAGGCAGCACAGTGGGCTATCGAAGCTGGTCTGATGGAAACCGAAAGCAGCGGTAAATTTGCTCCCGCAAAACGCGTTACCCGCCTGAAGGTTTTCAAAACCTGGAAGGCCGCAGGCCACTAAAGCGTTTTACCTTTAGCACCCACCAAAGCCTGACCCCCTGCCCCCGGAGAGCGCCTCCGGGGGCTTTTTGTGTGCAGCAGCGTTTATCCCCTTGTAAAGAGCGCGGTCTGCCTCAGCGGATGGCGGGGCTCGGACAAGCTCCGCAGACGCACCGTCAGTCCCGAAAATCAAAGCATAACCTTTCCTTACCAAAAAACAGGCGGCTGCACAGTGCTTTGTGCAGCCGCCTGTTTTCATTTAACCTACGTTGATGTGCCCCACCGGCATGATCTTCCGTTTGTTGTCGTCCGGCTTTGCCGTCAGGCTCATGGCCAGCGACACCGGGCCGACACGGCCCATGAACATGACCAGCATATACAGGATTTTTGCGCCCCGGTTCAGCTGAGTGGTAACGCCCACCGAAAGGCCAACTGTGCCAAAGGCAGAGCAGGACTCGAAAATAGCGTCAATGACCGACACAGCGTCCGAGGTGTTATAGAACACCACCACAGCCGAGCCAACCGCCGCCAGCCCGCCGAGCACGATAATGGTCAAAGCACGATAAACCGTCTTGGACTCGATGTGGTGCTCTGCGATCACACAGTCGTCGCGGCCCTGAGCCACACTACGGATCGTCAGGATGATCACAGCGAACGTAGTCACCTTCACGCCGCCGCCGGTAGAGCCGGGTGCCGCACCAATGAACTGCAGCGCGCTCATCAGCAGTTTGGTGATGGGGCCGCAGGCCGCAAGGTCGATGGTATTCATGCCCGCAGTACGAGTGGACACCGACTGGAACAGTGCCGCCATCAGCTTGCCGGGCACAGAGAGCCCGCCCATGCTGGCAGCATTGTTCCACTCCATCAGCGCGATGAGCGCCGCGCCGCCGAGCCACAGGATCACCGAGAAGCTCAGCACCACCTTGGCCTGCAGGGAAAGCCGGTGCTTTTTGCGGTATTGACCGATCTCCACCCATACCATGAAACCCAGACCGCCGGAGATGATCATGAACATCACAACGGCCTGAACATAGTAATTGTTCACATAGGGTGCCAGTGAGGAATACTGGCCGAACCGGCCAAACAGATCAAAGCCCGCGTTACAGAAAGCCGAGATGGCCGTGAACACGCTCACCCAGATGCCTTCCAGCCCGAACTGCGGCACAAAGGCGAACAGTAGCAGCACAATGCCAATGCCTTCAAACAGGCCAGCCAGTCCCACCACGATCTTCAGCACGTCCTTGGCCTGCGCATATCCGTCCGCTGAGACGCTTTCTCCCAGCAGCCGCAGATCGCGGAAGCCCATACGCCGCCGCATAGCCAGCGCGAAGAAGCTGGTGAGGGTGACCAACCCCAGACCACCCACCTGAATGAGCAGCAGGATCACCGCCTGCCCAAAGTAGGTGAACTGGGTCCAGGTATCCCGCACGATCAGACCAGTAACGCAGGTAGCGCTTGTGGCGGTGAACATGGCATCCAGTACATCCAGCCGCCCGTGCTTGCTGGCAACAGGCAGGCTGAGCAGAAAGGTGCCCAGCGCGATCACGATGACAAAGCTCACACAGATGATCTGCGTAGGCGTATACATCCCCTTGCGCTTGCCCGCCGGGCGGTAAAACAGCTTTTTCCCTTTTGCCTTTTCCATAAGTTCCTCCGCACGCGGCAAAGCCTGCCGCGGCTATTTTCATTTCCTCTATAGCATACACCATTTTGCCCTCCGGTTCAACTTGATTTTATCCGCAAAATGCTGTATTATAATAGAACATCCGTCTCCGTAGCTCAGATGGATAGAGCGCAAGCCTCCTAAGAATTCGGTCAACCTGATACCTTGGGTGCAGAAGTGATTGCTCTATTCAAAAGCAAAACCGAGAATCACGGTTTTCTCAACAAATTTTGATGCAACAAGTTTAACACCGTTCCGGTTGCAACGCAGTCGGTCACTTCGGTGTGAAAATCATTCTGCATATTCGTTTCCAAGCGCGTTGAATTTCAAAAAATCAACGATAATACATAATATGCCTCAGTAGCTTAGCTGGATAAAGCGCCTCCCTCCTAAGGAGGAGACCGCAGGTTCGAATCCTGTCTGGGGTATCCCTTTATGAAAATGCGAAGGTCATTTTTCCATGTGAAAGACGATCTTCGCATTTTTCATTTTGAACCTATCACCAAAATTAGCCAGCTAATGCCATTAGCAGAATTCTCGGTTCCAGCTAATAAAATCAGGTTTCCAGCTAATAAAGCCCCATAAAGCACCTTTTGAACTCTGTTTTCCGGCTCTCTGCTAAAATTGGTAGCCGCTTTCCTGTAAATCCATGTAAATACAAGATAAACTGTGTAAATCTATTTTTCACATTCCTACCAGAAACCGTGCAAAACACTTTTCTTCATACATAGCGCGTTCACTCGCTGTTCTCTCGGAACAGAAAGAGGAACGCGCTTTTTTGTTTTCGGGCTGAACTTCCCGAATCCACCAAAGGAGGGTTTACCGATGAAAAAAGTTCTGACCGTCACGATGGACGGTATATTGCAGGTGGTGTTTGCTACTTTTTATGGGAACGAGATTCTACTTGTGATGAATGTCAAGTTACAAATATTTCAGGAACATCAGTAACGACTGAAGTTCGAGCACTGAATGAATTTGAAACGCTATTTGTTCGTTCAAACAAATCCATCGATATAATAAAGAAGGTTCTGCATAAAAGCAATCGTTTCATGCCCGAAATTGTGTCATCTATCGATACCTTTGGCATTCGACTTTGCGCTCAACCGTGCTCTGCGGCAGATCTCCGATTATAGCTGCCGTCTGAACATCCACGAGGGCAACCCGGAAAAGAAGGTGGCGGAGTTCATCAACTTTTTGCCGGTCATCGCCTACGATGGCAGTTCCATGCGACAGATCAACGCCGGGGATATTCTCGATATTGCCATGGCTGGCACCTCTGCCACCCTGCTGGCAAAGCGCTGGGAAAGCGTACTGCTGGTGAACGTGGACAACGAGACCCTCTCCCGCCTCATCGCCAACAAGGACGCTATGGATGCTTTGATGAAGATCGAAGGCTTCCGCAGCCTGAACTCGGACATCGAAACCATCATCGCCAAGTCCGAAAAGGTGAAGAAAGCAAAGAAGGAAGGCACCAAAGACCTTACCCCGAAGCAAAAGAAGGAGCTTTCGGACGAGGAAAAAGAGTACAAGTCCAAGCGTAAGCAGATTCAGGAAAAGCTCATCAAGTTCGCCACCCGCATTCCGGTGTTCATGTATCTGACGGACTACCGGGAGCGCTGCCTGAAGGACGTGATCACCCAGTTGGAGCCGGGCTTGTTCAAGAAGGTCACCGGTCTGTCGGTGAAGGACTTTGAGTTGCTGGTATCGCTGGGTGTATTCAACGATTCCCTGATGAACGATGCTGTGTACAAATTCAAGCGGTACGAAGATGCCAGTCTGAGCTACACCGGCATTAATCGTCACGAGGGCGAGGATCGTGGCGGCTGGGATACGGTGCTCTCGGATGCCGACTACAACAAGATGTTTACCTTGCAGCAGGCATCTATGGAAGCCCCTGCGCCCGCCCCGGACGATCTGCCCACAAAGCCCTATTTCACTCCGGACGAGGACGAGCCAAAACCGACTCCTGCAAAGAAGCCTGCGCCACAGCCCACAAAACCTATCGTTAGCTATGGCGGTTTTACGCCCAAAACCAACACGGCGCAAAACACACAGGCTTCCGGCAGCAAAATCCACAAGCCGATCAACAGCTATACACCCCGCCCGGCTTCCGGTACCCCCGGCAGCTTTACACCGCGCCCGGCTGGGTCGAGCGTTGGCATTGGAGTAGCAAAGCCGAGCTTTGGTCTGAACAGCCAGCCTGCCGCTCAGCCAAAACCGCCTGTCAAGGTGGATGTTTCCAAAATCAAGGTTGGTGTCAAGGTCAAGCATAAGGCGTTTGGCATTGGCACGGTAGCAGCCATCCAGCCCGATATGGTCACGGTACGCTTTGGCAGCGTGGAGAAGAAATTCCTGCTGCCTGCGGCGATTGTGCAGGGGTATCTGAGCTTGATGGAGAATTAAATAAGCGTAAAAGAGAATCCTCGTCCTGCAAAATAGCAGACCGAGGATTTTTGATAAGTCACTATGGAAGTCCCCAAAATCATTTTTCTATCCAAGACTGTGTGCTGCAATCATAAACTTTGAATCCGTAGTTTTGAATTAACCGAAAATCTGTATCATCAAGTGACGAATTAGTAGGAGTGGGAATACCTATGGCCAAGAACTGTTTTGCTCTGGAAAAAGCAACGTATGCGAGTCGCGTTGATTCGGTTGTTTCAGATTCTCCCTGCGGAAACCAGTTTTTCCAATAGCTCGCAGAATCGCAACTCTGCTTCGCAGAAGAAACAAATAGAACGGACTCAAATCCTCTGCCTTTACAACCATGTATGGTTTCAATCTTTAAATTACAATTTTGTGTGGAATTTGTGCTTTGGTGAAATGTTGCTATAACCTTTTTATTCTTTACTTTATTTCTCAATTTCCCGATATGATATTCACCGATAGATTTATGGTGAGCATTTGCAAGAGAATCTGATAATGCATTCTTCCACGAGCCCCATGAAAGTTCCAAGTTGAGAGTATCTTCACTACTAACGAGCGCCTTTCTGATGCATAATAAAATTTGCCGCCAAGTTTCTGAAGCGACACATTGTGGTTTATATAGATTTATGGAACTTTCATGCTCTTCTGCTGAAAAATACGATTGTTGGACCGCTCGACTAAGATAGTGTAATCCTTCCTGGAAGGATGCTACATCTGTATTTCTTTGCAAATAAACAAAATGTGCAAAATCCTCTATGATATTGGGACTCATATTGGGATTATCGGATTTTACTCCTAAAAGCTTTCTCTTGAGCGCCATGTTTCTGACAATTATACAGCAGTCTTGAAATTGAATGCTTTCCTGTAAAAGAAGATTTTGGTATGATTGTATTAACTTTTCTTCCTTTCCTCCATTATACAGTAATGCAACGAGCGGAGTATTAGTAGTTTGTTCTTTTTTTCCAACTATGTAGCTTTTTCGATTAACTATTCGTCCCGAAACATTTACAATTGCTTGATTACTCCGGAAATTTTCAATCAAATGCATTTCTTTAAAATGATTCTGCATAATAAAGTTTTTCGTATCACTGGGTTCAATGCTACGAAACCCATATATCGCTTGATTCAAATCTCCCACAAGGTGTATTTGAGTACCGTACCTATGGAGCTCGTTAAGAATTGAAAGCTGAACATATGATAAATCTTGGCATTCATCAATGATAATAAAAGGAAACCGTTTGGCAATCAAGCTGGCAATATTGGAGTGAGTTTTTAAAAGGTAATCAACTAAGCACTCAATATCCTCATATACGAAAAAGCCACGTTCTCTAAATTTTTTCTTGGTTGCTTTCAAATCAGCCTTTATATGTTTCTTTCCCTGATCACATTGTTTTTTAAATTCTTCTTTTTCGGTACTAAGTTTATCACCACAATAACAATATTTTTCGGATTTTATATCATAAAAGAAGTGATTTGCGGGAATGTTTCCAAGCCTTCCATAAGAATAGTTGGTTTTAAATGCGTTTAAAAACTCACTTTCACATGAAGAATCCACAATTTTCAGGATGGAATCAGATTCCTCAGATAGCTTTTTTACGATGCGATTAAGAAAGGGATTGGCAATATATCCATGAAGCCAACTTGTAAATGTGCCAAGGAAATGGGGGTATTGTATCTGATGCCGGAGATATGATACAGTTCTATTTCTTATTTCATCTTCCGCCGAATTTGTAAATGTCAAAATCGCAATTCCACTCGTTTTAGATTGCCAATGTGATAGTTCATAAGCGACCTTGACTCCAATCACTTCTGTTTTTCCGCTTCCTGGACAGGAATTCAAATAGATGTCAGATCCAATATCTGATAGAACATAGTTGATTTGATCATCAGTAAGATGAAATAAAGCACAGCATTGATCATGGCGACACTTGTTTGATAGTCGGCCTGAACAAAGAGAATGATTTTTTATATTTACTATTGTGCCGCAGAGATCAGGAACAAGCCAAATCATACTTTCATTCATTTTTCAATTCCCAGCATAAAGTCAATAGCTTCTATTATGTATAGCGGAATGTCAAATTCATCATCAATTGCATCAGAGAGTAATTGTGCAAATAATCCCTTCCCAATTTCTGATGACTCGATTTGCGTAAGAATAAAATATGACATTTGAGCATCATCGCTTACCGTATCGCTATTGATCATATCAATATATTCCTTGATTTTATCCTGTCGTATTTTAGAGGAAATTTCAGATAAAAGAGTTTCCAACATAATTTTAGCATTGTGATGGCTTTCGATTGCAAGATCATACTCAAAAGTTTTACTGTTGACAAATACTCTGCAATTATTTGTCATTGCCGCAGACTGATCTTTATAGTAGAGAAATGGATTTTCGCCCTTCAAATGCTCACCTTTTTGTGGAAGAGCAGAATCTTTTGGCGGATCATTATCTGTTAAGGCAACACATCTTTGCGGAATAGATGAAACCTTTGTGTATTCAGAAGGTTCATATGAGCCTTCTCGTTTCATGAAAATTTTTATACGCTCGGCATATGTGGTTTTTGATTCTTTTTCTCCTTTAGATGGAATATTAAGCTTATATCCATTATATAGTTGCATAAAGCGTGTAAAATATATTCCATTCATGTTTATAATGGATATTCCGGCTTCTTCTAGACTGGATACTTTACACTTTTTTGCCGAACACATTCTTTTTAAATATATCTGGGCTAGTTTTGGAACAACAATCGCTTCGGCTATGCCCTCTACTAAAATATTACCTTTGGAGAAAAGGAGCGTGGATTTTGTGGCATCCAGCCATCGATTTATAAATTTTCTAGTTTCATCATCCAGACCACAGTCACATAACGGAACAATCACGCTGCCAGAATCTGTTTGATTGAAAGAAATAATATTGTCAATTGAAACAGACGATGCCAACGAGACAGAATGTGTGGTTATTATTACTTGAATATCATTTTTCTCTGCCTGTTCCTGTAAAAACTTCAACAATTTTATCTGGAGCTGGGGATGAAGATGCGCTTCAAGTTCTTCAATTAAAAGAATTCGTGGAGTTGTATATTTGTCTTTTAAGCCTTCGAATTCTGCAAGAATTGTAGCAATATAAATCAAGTTATTATAACCAAGACTATTTTCCGAGAGACTTCTGAACAAATCAATTGATGGTTCCGAAGTGCTATTCGGAAAGAATAATAGTTGAAAAGATTCAATGATTCTTTCATATTTCAAAGGGTTGAATTGAATTGCTGTTTTCTGACTATATACTGTGCCAGCTGCCTTTTCTAAGCTTTCGTTGATTAAGTTTTTAGCATGTATAATTTCTTCCTCTTGCGAAACGGCAGAATTAAAATCATTGAAGTCCTCTTCCAAAGGCATCAGTTCAGAACGATCACGAATTTCCTTTAATTTTTCTTCAGATAAGTTTGCAATCAGCCTTGATAATCTTGATCCTCGTCCGGATCTCAATGCTCGTTCTGCGTCTCGGAGAGGTGGCAAATAAACACATTGAATATCATTTAATGGCTCCCAATCAAATATACTGCCGGATGATTTTCCACCCCATCGATTCTGCTTGTACACATTTCTAATATTTGTTATATGCTGAATCTCTAAATTGAGCTTTGCGTCAAACGTATCAGTCAACCATGTCAGATATTCAACTTTTTGAGCCTCACTTAGTTCTGAAAAAATCCCGGAGATTTCAATGCAGTCCACCGGTTTTGAAGAAAGCGTTTGGTAGTCAACATGAAAATCTTCTTCGGATACTCCTTTTCTCGAAAATTCAGACTCGCTAAGAAGAACACGAATAGCATCAATTACGGTACTCTTTCCGCAACCATTTTCGCCTACGAGCAAATTAAGCCCTTTGGAAAATTTGACTTCAATTTTGTCAGAAAACATTCTGAAATTTTGCATTGATAATTTCGAAAGATACATGGTTATCTCCTCCAGCACTCATAAAAGTTGCTATATCGTGCATTCTGACTTCATTATACAATTTTTACTAATACATATCAATTCAATTAGAAATTTATTTATGCCAAAGGAGCGTGATGCCATTGACCCAACCTAAAACCGATCTTGCCTACCTCCGCAACGAAAAAGCCAAAGCAGAGCAGAAGCTGCGCTCTTGCCAGCACTGGGAGAAGATCCTTGAACGCAGGATGTCGGAGCTGAACCGGAGAGAGCGTGTGCATCGCCTTTGCACTCGTGCCGGAATGCTGGAAAGCTTTTTGGTCTGTCCGGGAGAACTGACCGACGATCAGGTGATGGAGCTTTTGAAGATCTCGTTCCGTCAACCGGAAGTCGTGCTGGCTCTTGCAAAGATGGTGCATGATGTTCACGAAAAGCAGAACGTTCCGAACCCCCTATGAAATAGGGCGCAATTATACACCTCGTCGTCACTTGCTGCGTATCGTTCGCATCTGTGCAAAAAGCACAAATGCTCATTCACTCCGCAGTTCCTCCTCTTCCCCATAAAATCATCTTCGATGCTTTTCCGGGGACCCCTTTGTGTGAAATTGCGGTCTTGCAGACGGCTCGATGAAATCGAAGCTGGCGTTTATGCGCCAGCCCGATTCCATCCCAAGGAAAACTGCATTTTCCTTGCGCTGCTTTGCAGCTGTCCTTTTGCCCGCTACCATAAAACACGCATAGAAAAAGCCGATTGGAAACAGAAACATTTCCAATCGGCTTATCTTTTTGTTAGGCAGATTTCTTTTCAGCTAATGCCCGGACTTCCTCAATTGAAAGGTCGGTGTACTTTGCCACCTTTTCACAAGGCACACCATCTGCCAACATTGCCAATGCGTGTTTGACCGATGTTTCATGCTCGGTTTCATCCCGCATCTTTTCCATAGCTCTGCACATAGCTGCCACTCCCTTCGTGTCTTCTTTAAAATAACGAACCCTCTGTGCCAAAATGGAATAATTCATATCCTTCGAGTTGGTACAGAAAAAGTCGTGCATCAGTTTTCCTAATGCGGTCTCGTCCTTGATTTGTGAGTTCACATAAACGATGTGCGCCTGATCGTTGAAAGCCGTTCCAGTTTCCCGAACCGTACGGTCAACATGATAAATTGGAAGGCCTGCCTTTAATACGTCATTTTCCGTGATAAAGATAACGTATGTTTCGTTCAGCGCATCGTAATCATCGCCCGCATCAGTCAGGTTTGCATCCAACAGACTACTGTTATACCGTGCACGTTTTTCACTCGCACCACGGTCACTGCGCTGCACCTCAATATTATATGCACGGTTTTCCCGATCTACCGCCAAAATATCCAAACGAACGGAACGGCCTTGCAGATTTTTAATGCTGTACTGGCCATGAACCTCTTTAACGGTCAAGTCATCACGTTTCAAGATGATCTGCAAAAGGAACTCAGCACAAGCACGCTCTTCAAACACCGCAGCCATGAAATCATCATCAATCAACCGCAATCCACGCAACCGCTGCAAATCTTCTTCATGTTTCCGTTCAAAATCCAGTTCCTGTTGTGATTTTCTTTCCGACATTGGCTCACCAGCTTTCTGCTTACTTATCCAAAATAATAGTACCATAATTCCGTGATTTTTACAAGAGAACGATTCAAATGTCATCAGGGGGTGATGCCTATTCCGTGTCCGCATTTCAAAATCACCATTGTCAAGCGCAGCCAAGGACAGTCCGCTGTTGCCGGGGCCGCTTACCAGAGCGGCGAACGGCTGTTCAGCGAGTACGACCAGAAAACAAAATTCTACGACAAGAAGAAAGAACTTGTCCACGCTGAGATCATGCTGCCGTCCCATGCGCCGCCCGGATATGCAGACCGGTCGACCCTCTGGAACGCCGTGGAAGCCGTAGAGAACCAGTGGAACTCCCAGCTTGCCCGGCGCATCGTGCTGGCGTTCCCGGTAGAGGTGCCGAAGGAACAGTATCTTCCCATGCTCAAAGAATTTTGCAACGAGCAGTTTGTTTCCAAGGGCATGATTGCCGACTTTGCCATTCACGACAAGGGAGATGGAAACCCACACGCCCACATTCTGCTGACCATCCGGGCAATGGACGAACACGGCAGGTGGCTTCCAAAAGCCAGAAAGGTTTATGACCTTGACGAGAACGGTGAGCGCATCCGGCTCCCTTCTGGCAACTGGAAATGTCACAAGGAAAACACGGTGGACTGGAACGACCAGAAGTACGCCGAGGTCTGGCGGCATGGCTGGGAGACCATCACCAACCGCTATCTGGAAGCTGCTGGCAGACCAGAACGTGTTGACCTGCGCTCCTTTGAGCGGCAGGGCATCCAGCAGATACCGACCGTCCATCTCGGCCCCGCTGCACACCAGATGGAAAAGCGTGGAGTAGAAACCGTTCTCGGCAACCTGAACCGGGACATTCGTGCAGCCAACAGCCTGATGCAGTCCATCCGCAGAGCAATTCGTGGGCTGCAACGCTGGATCGCAGACCTGAACGAAAAGAAGCAGCTTCTTCTGGACGCTCTGGAAAAGGCGAAAGAACCCACGCTGTCCGACTTGCTGGTGGATTACTTCAACATTCGCAACGAGCAGCGCAGTGATTGGTCTGGCAAGGCAAAACTGAAATGCACTGTCCGAGACTTTGAGGAAGTCAAACAGGCGGTGGACTACCTGAAAGCCCATTCTCTGAACACCATCGAGGATCTGGATACCGCAATTTCTAACCTGAACCAGACCGCCGCCCCACTTCGCAGACAGTTGAAGCAGAACGAAAACCGTATGCGGGCAATCGCCCAGATCAAGGACGCTGATACCATCTATGTCAAGCTAAAGCCCATCCATGACACCTTTATCAAGAAGAACTTCAAGCTGACCAAGGACGCTTACGCCGCCCAGCACAAAGAGGAACTGGACACCTTCAATAAAGCTGTCCGCACCCTGATGAAGCTGAACGGCAGCACAGCGGTGGATTTTTCGGCATTGGATGCCGAATTTTCTGCGCTGCAATCGAGCAGCGCAGAACTGCGTACCCAACTGGAAACCTTGCAGCCGGACATCTCCGCACTGAAAAATATCCGCAAGTATATCGACATGATGCTGAATAAGCAGCAGCTTTCCGCACCGGGCGGCAAGACCCCGGAGAAGGAATCGGTGCTGAAAAAGTTGAACGATAGCAAGGCAGCGCTTGAACAGAAAAAATTACAGCCCCAGCAAAAGGCAACTGAACACACATTGTAAAAGGAAAAGCACAAATGAGCAAAACTATCACTCTGACCGAACATCGCCCCGCTGACGGACTGTTGGCCATGCGAGTCAGAAACACAACTTACAACGTCAACATCTTTTTCAATCCGAATGCAAAGAGCACATTGGATACTCAAATGCGAAAAATCATCCAAAAAGAAGCGAAAGCTGGCAATTTTTAAATTTGCAGCAGCATCTTGATTTTTTATCTTGACAAAATGCAGCCCAAAGGTAGTATCGGCGTGGAATGTGGAGAAGCCCTGTTAAAGCACGGCTACAAGCTAAAGATTTTCAACACCATCAACTTTTCCAAGAGTATGCGCTATAACCCCATGGCGTACATCCACAGTGAAAAGGACATTCTGAAGCTTGTCACCGCACTGATGACCAACACCAAAGGTGAGGGTCAAGGTGGCGACCCTTTCTGGGACAAGGCTGAACGGCTTTTGCTGGTTTCACTGATTGCGTACCTCCACTACGAAGCCCCTGTCGAGGAGCAAAACTTCGCAACATTGCTGGAAATGCTAAACACTATGCAGGTGTCTGAGGACGATGAAACTTATCAGAATCCGGTAGACCTGTTGTTTGAGGATCTGGGCAAGAAGAAGCCAAAATCCTTTGCCGTGCGGCAGTACAAACTTTACAAGCTGGCTGCCGGCAAAACGGCCAAGTCGATTCTTATTTCCTGCGGTGCCCGGCTCGCACCCTTCGATATTCAGGAAGTCCGGGATGCCACCATGTACGATGAGCTGGAACTGGACAAGCTGGGTGACCGGAAAACGGCGCTGTTCCTTATCATGAGCGATACGGACAGTACATTTAACTTCCTGATCTCCATGATCTACACACAGCTTTTCAATCTGCTCTGTGATAAGGCAGATGACCAATACGGCGGCAAACTGCCAGTCCATGTGCGGTGCCTGATCGATGAGTGTGCTAACATCGGTCAGATTCCGCAGCTGGAAAAGCTGGTGGCTACCATCCGCAGCCGTGAGATCTCGGCGTGTCTGGTCTTGCAGACCCGCAGCCAGCTGAAAGCCATCTACAAAGATAATGCGGATACCATCGTGGGCAACATGGACAGTCAGATATTTTTGGGCGGCAGTGAGCCTACCACCCTGAAAGATCTTGCCGAAGCACTCGGCAAGGAAACCATCGACAGCTACAACAATTCCGATACCCGTGGCAATAGCCCAAGCTATGGCACCAACTATCAAAAACTCGGTCACGATGTGCCATAATAACTCGTGATGAATTCAGTTGCCCTAAATTCATACGAGCAGGGACACGACCAACTGGATTCAGAGAATGAATACATACAGGAGGTTCTAGTATGAACAAACTGCTTTCTTGCCATTATAACATGGACACCAACCGAGTGGAAGCCCGGTTCGCAGATGGCACTACCCTTGCCATTGACTGCATCGCCATCGAGGATGAGTACGGAAACACTCCCGCACAGCGGGCAGAACTGGACTGGCTGCTGTATAATAAGCCCCTGGAGTATGCCCAGCTTGTGCTAGGTGGAGAGATTGAGCATTATCTCTTGCTCGGCTGTGACCACGGCAGACTGGAAGATTGATCTTTAATTAAAATACCCGAAGCAAAACAACAACCCTCTACTTGCAGTCGTTGCAGATAGAGGGTTATTGTTTTGATTTGATAATTAGTATTCTTTCAGGTTCAAATGAGATATACTTGCTTGATACTCAAGAAAACGAATCGTCCGATGTTCGATATCAAAATCACTTACTCCTCTTGCGATGGTAAGTTCCCACTGGAGTTTAGCACAATTAGAAACCATATAACCTGTTTCCTGTTCAAAAACCACATATATGTATGAATCTGAATCTGGAATATTGTAATATGGCGCATTTTGATCGGTATTTCGCAAATGATACAAACGAAACTTCAATTGGGTAGAATCAGTTATAGCTCCATTATTGAGAAGACAATTTAGTGCATTGTAGTTCAACATCTTGGCAAAAGCATCTGAAAAATCCGTCAATTTCACTTCTTCTATATCTGCTTTTTTGTTTAGCCATTCTTGAAGTTCGCCAACACTAAGAACATTATGATTAGAAGCCATCGTTATTTAACCCAAACCATTCCAGAAAATTCGATGCTTGACTGCCATGTCGCTTTGGTTAAGTTATAGGCTTGTAAGCTAGAAGACTTGACAATGACTTTGTTTATATCGCTGCTCAGTTTGAAATCACCAATTTTAACACTTCCGGTCATTCCCGCAGTCGCGGGACGTGTCACAAAATGTCTTCCCGTACCAAAAGTCGCATACGGTTTTTCATCACCCAACATACTAGTAGTTTTTACCGTTATTTGCTTATACCGGAATGAACTATATACAGCGTTTCCATCCCACTCGATATATAGTTCGCAGTCTTCACTACTTCCGCTTCGAACAACGGCTGCAGAGATAACGGCATTTCCATTTGCATGAGTGGAAACATCCGACTTCAACTGATTAAGATGCCGTTCATACGCTTCCGCACTATCAAAGTATAGCGTAGGAATTTCAACTGTGGAATTTTCTGCTGTTCTACTATCAAATGCAGCTGATGCCGCCAAAGCAGTAGAGATAGCCAGAACAATGGCCATAAGTGCCGATAAGAATTTCTTCATATTGATTTCTCCTTTTAATTTTTTAAACATATTTGAAACTTTGTAATAAAATCTCATTACCATGCATCGAGGAACATACCAACGATAAGCATTAACATTCCCAGAATAACTCGTGCGCCAAAAAGAGCACCATCTGCTTCATTTTTGTCGGTACTTTTAATTGCTTTCACTAAAAAACCGGGGAACATTGCGCCCAAAATTGCCATTAAAACAACTAAAACGTAGTGCATGACTTTCCTTTCTATGATATAAGTCAAACCGTTCCAGCGGTCTGATACCCTTGGCCGTTATATTTAAACGTTGCATTGCCTCTTGCAATAATTGTTGTCTTTTTTTGAGGAGTAAAGTTTATCGACATTCCAACTTGTTTCCACTGAAGCGCAACATCAGCGGAAAACGTTACGCTTACAGTTGAATGTGCATATGCAACGAAAATCTGAATTGTTTCCATATTTGAAGAATTCGATTGAGTACCCACGCCAACGGTTCCACTTATATGTTTTCCATAGGTAGATGTGTTCTGGTGATTGATAATAACAGGAGTTCCAACAACACCCCCACTTTGGCTTGTGTCCATATCCACACTACTGCTCAATCCAGCACTGTTTCCCGTGCTTGCGTAACAGTAGGATACTTCGCCTACAGCACTAGCCGTTTTCGTTGCAAGTTGATGTGAACTAGAGTCAGCTGCTATCCAACCGATGCCAAAACTATCAATGCCTACGTAGATAGGTCTCTCCGACCATTTTATATCATATGCAATTGTTACCTTCTGCCGACTACCACTTCCTGCAAGACCATAAAGGAACTTGACTGTTGCACTGGATCTTGCAATACCGGTTCTTTCATTTGGCGCATACAAATAATCAAATGCGTCTTCGATGCCATCGTACTCTTCAATTATCGCAATTTGCGATTCAGAGAATCCTCGCTCAACCAGTACGGAACTTGGCTGCTCAGCTAATTCAAGCAAATGTTGTTTCAAGTCCTGTGGCGTGAGTTCTCCAGAAGAAAGCATCTCCTCAATCATATCTTTTTCCGAGCCAAAGACTTCTTGAACATCATCAACATATTGTGTTATATCCGTGTTCTCAAAATCGAATATTCCGTCTTTGAGCAAAGGATAATCCGACAAATCTGTTGCCGATGCCGATGCGATAGGAAGTGACTGCAAAATTGGGATAGAAGCACTTACGCCGACCAGTTTCAAAAAATTCCTTCGTGCAATTTTTTTCATAGGAATACCTCATAAAAATTTGTCCCAATAGATGGTCTCACTTACATATTTTTGCTTTCTGCATCGGTAACACCTACTTTCAACCTAACTTTATTTTTTAATGTGTAGTCGTAGATGTGATAGTTTCACTCCGTCCATCAGAATAATTAAATGTTGCGGAATACTCCAGCTTGTAAGATTTTCCCGGTTTGGTATTGTAGTTACTGCTTGCCATGCAGTTCGAGGTCGTGCTTGTATTTGAACAGTTGCTTACTCTCTGCCATGTTCCAAAGGTTCCTTTTTCATAGAGAGTACCGGAAACGCTGATACTTTTTATGCCAGTTCTCGTTTGAGCATCAACCTGATAGTAGGTCTGGTAGATTGAACCGTTAACTGTGCTGTTTCCAATATACCGACCAGACTGCCCTACAGCCAAGGCAGAGCACGCTAGGCTCAAGATCATCACCGCTGAAAGAACAATAGACAAGAAACGTTTTTTCGACATAGACAATGTACCTCCAATTTTTTGCTCCCAATAGGAGCTTTTGCTTAGTCAACGTAATTCGCCTTGTATTTGTGACAGCTTTTTTGAAAAATTTTCTGGTTTTTGTTACATTTGTACACTTATATAAAAAAGCTCCATGCTATTTGTTAATTTCGACAAACAGCATGGAGCTTCATATTAAAATATGTTTTCAGCGATTCTCACGATCTCATCTCGTGAGATGTTTCCCATAATCGTGTTTGAAACGCCTCCTTGCTCCCAGCTTAAAATATAAACGGTATCTCCGCTTTCTCCTACGCTCGTTTCCAAAGTTGCGTCTGCATCTCCAACTTTTACATTCTTATATGTTGTATGCTCATTGTCAAATGAGGACTGTTGCCCCGGCTGTATAATGGAGCATCGAACGGTATATCCCTCACCGCTTTCTTTTGACGAGTAAACGTGCAAAAAGTTTTCAGCTCTTTCAAATTCCTGCTCACGATCTCGTTCAAATCCATCCGGCACATAATGGTCGCTGTATCCATTCGGGAGCTGTTCCAACGGCTCGCCATCTACCTGATATGTCAGCTGCATCTCAATGGGCAGGAACTTCTGAATCATCGTATAAACTGCCTTGCGGAAGTCTGCGCTTACTGCAAGCGCACCGAGGGTCAGAATTACCAGCGTCAGGGCCGCAACAAGCACTCGTTTTAGCACAGGGCGGCGTTTATGCAACGCCGCTTGCAGGCGAGCATCCCATCGGGAAGTATCCGGGTAGCGTTCTTTAAGCTGTGCCGGAGTTGGCAGCTCGTCCAGTTCTTTTTGTGCATCTGCACGGAGTGCCATCATCAACGCTGCATCAAAAGAAACTTCTGTCTGCTCACTCATGGCTGTTCAACTCCTTCCACAATAGTTTTCTTCCACGGAAAAGCCGCATCCGAACCACTTCATCCGTCAGTCCAAGCGATTCGGCAATCTCCCGGTTGGTATAGCCCATTGCCAAAAGGCGCAGTGGATCACGGTACATCGGTTTTATCTGCCCAATCAGTTCTGTCAGATGTTGGATGTTATCGGTGCTGACTACGGCATCATCCGGCACCGGGGCATCATCTGGTGCGTCCGGAACTTCTTCCAGTGGTTCTTCTCGCTGCTTGCGAAGCATATCGTATGCACGGCTTCTACTACAACTAACGAGATAAGCGGCGAGTTCGTGACAGTTTTCTCGATGAATTTTAGAAAAATTTTTGGCAACGTACAAAAACACTTCTTGCAGTACGTCTTCTGCCAGATACGAATCGCCCATAATTTTGTAAGCGGTATGGTAGACCAGCCGCTTGTAGGTATTATATACATCTATAAATTGTTCTTCGCTGCTCCGGTCATCCAGAACTGCCAGATACATTGCCAGCATTTTTGCTCACATCCCTCTTATCCGGAGGAATTGGGTCAATTTGACACAATTCCTATCTGCCCATTCAATCAAACCACCACGGCAGTTCCAGCCACAGATTATCCATAGCCTGTTCCTCCGTCTTTTTGGCGCGGCCTTTCGTCAGGTGAAAGTATATCGCCGTGCCGATCAGCGGATGTTCCTCGCCATCGGTGAAGCCATAGCGGTACAGCAGATAGGTCTGCTCCCGTTGGGTCAGCCGTTTCAGGCCATCGTACAGTTCCCGGCGCGATTCCTGCTCCTCCATAATGCTCTGCGGCTGCATGGCGTAGGGGTCGGCTATGGCTTCGATGCGCCGCAGTTGTTCCTCTCCCGGCAGAACATCGTCCAGCGAAACGCGCTGGTAGCAGATACCGTCCTTATCCTCCGTCACCATCCGCTGCTCAAAAGCAGTAAAGGCATCCCGAACCATGTCCATCATGGCGTTGCGGATGGCAGGAGCCGCGTAGGTCAGGAACTTCATGCCGCGTGCTGCATCGAACTTTGGCACGGCCTTCCACAAGCCCACATTCCCTGCCTGTTTCAAATCGTCCGTGTCAAGGTTCAGGCCGGACTGTGCCAGATTCATGCTGCGGAAAAGGTCATTTGCCACCTTGCCAATAAAGGACTTGTTGTTGTCGATCAGGCTGTCCAGCGCGGCAGCATCGCCTTTCTGTGCCAGCGCACAAAGCCGTTCATTCGTCTGCTTCATGGGCGTTTTCCTGCTCTGCGGCAGACTGCAAGATTCCCCGCAGACCGCTTCGCAGCTGTTCCAGTGCTTCCGGCGTGGCTCCTTCCATACCCGAAACGCTGTCCAACATTGCATCTGTCAACTGCTCTGCCGTGATCGTTGGGTGCTGCACATCCTGCCCCTTGGTCAGTTCATTGAACATCTTCTCGGCCACTTTCTTGCTCATGGCTTCCTGTTCGGCGTAATGGCTCCCGATACCCTTTTTGATTTCCTTGATTGCCGCCATGAAGTACATTTCAATATCATCAAGGTCGCCTTGGTACACCGGCTTTCTCCGAAGGCTGATGTCCTTTGCGGCTTTGGCTGCTTCCGGGGTCTTGACCTTTGTGCGCAGCAGGGTGCTCAATGTCGTGAGCATGGCGTTCTGTGCTGCGATGCCGGAAGCAAAGGTATCATCAAAATACTGCGCTATGCGGTAAGTAAGTTCTGCAAAGCGGGCGTTTTCCAGCAACAGGTTGACCACCTCTGTATTGACACGCCCTGTGTAGAGGTTCTTTGCAGCTTCTACGGACAAGCCCAGCTCGGCAATGTCGTAATTTTTGCGGTCGGGGATATTGGTTTCTCCAAGCAAAAAATCCGTGGACACGTTGAACAGCCTTGCGATCTTCAGCACCTGCTCATGGGTCAGGGTTCCTTTTGCACCGCTGATAAAGCGGCTGATGGTGCTCTTGGAGCAGCCGATCTCCTTGGCAAGCTCCGGTTGGCTGATGTTGTGCTCTTTCATCAAGTCCGCAAGACGGATGTTGGATGGTGCAGGCAGATATTCCTGTGCCATGTGGTCGGCCCTCCTTTTTGAGCTTTTTCCTCATTATAATACGCTCTGCCGTTTTGTTCAATATACGGTTTCCTCTCTGCCCTTGCTGTTGCAATTCTGCAACCAGTAAGGGCTTTTTTCTTTTTCCGTTGCAGTTTTGCCGCTTTTTTGCCTTTCCTCCAAAATTTTCCGTATATTCAGGCACAAGGCAAAAAACACCATAGTTCCCACTTTGGGGTCGCTGGTGCAGTATATAACATCGCCCTGCCCGGTGGCCGCAGGGTGCGGGGTTTTGTAGGCATCGAACCGCTTGTCCACCCCTGTCCGTAAAAAGTGCATTTTTTCACGGAAGAAGTTCGTACAACCTGTACGGTCTGTACTTGTACGCACCTGTACGGCAAATCGGTGCAAATTAAAGCGTGTCATCGTTTATATTTTTGATTTCCGTACACCGTACAGACCGTACGGGTTATTTGAAGTCCGTACGCAATTTTTTCAGATGCGTACGGAGCAATCAAGTTCGCATTGTGCGAACTTGTCGGGGCGAGGCCCCTCCATCTTGCTGGCGCAAGACCGTTCGGTCACTTAAAAGCCCCACTGGGGCTTTCATTGCTTCGCAAACGTGAACTCGATTAACTCTCCCGCAGGAGACGTTCCCCCTCGGAGAGCCCACTACGCTTTGCAGCCCATAGGGATGAAAGTGTTATAGTGGGTTATTACACTTCCGCAGAAGTGCATCTTCGTTCCCGTCACCTTCCTCTGAACCCCAAAAGGAGGGATGCCCTTTGGCAAGAAATGATGGTATTGACCGCACAAGTGTCCGAAATCTCGCCGTTTCGGACAAGGCCGTTGGCAACACCCAGCAGCACAATGAACGTGAAAAGGACAGCTATCGGAACCCCGATATTATCCCCCAGCGCACCGCATGGAACGTCCATTTCAAAAAGCCTACCGCCAGCTACACCGACCTGTTCGCCCAACTGGAAGCCGCCGGAACCATCTCCACGCGCGGCCTGAAACCGGATGCTACCCACTACTGTGAACTTGTCTTTGATGTCAACTCTGCCTACTTTGACAATCACGGCGGCTACGAGTTCGCCAAGCAGTTCTATGAGGATGCCTACCAAGCTGCCGTTCAAATCGTGGGCGGTGAGCAGTATATCCTCTCGGCAGTCATGCACGCCGATGAGATCAACCGTGCCATGACCGAAGCATTAGGCCGTGAAGTCTACCACTATCATCTCCATGTGGTCTATGTGCCTGTGGTGGAAAAGCAGATTCTCTGGTCGAAACGCTGCAAGGACAAGGCACTGGTCGGCACAGTCAAGGAGACCGTCATGCAGGTCAGCCGAAGCAAGAAGTGGGCTTCCAAGCCCCTGCTGGACGATGCCGGAAAGCCTGTCCTGCAAAAGAGCGGCAAGCCAGTCCTGAAGAAGTCGTACAGCGTCCTGCAAGACGATTTCTTCAACTATATGCGTACTGCCGGGTACACCGATGTGGAGCGCGGCGAGCGTGGCAGCACCGAAGAACACCTGACTGTCACGCAGTTCAAAGTCCAGCGGGAGCAGGAACGGCTGGACAGCCTGACCGCCCAAGCCGACCAAAAGGCGCAGTCGCTTGCCAAAACCAGTCAGGCCCTCTCCCAAAAGGAGAAAGAACTTGCCTCCATTCAGAAAAAGACCACGCTCACGAAAGAAGCTCTCATTCATGCGCGCGATCTGGATTATATCGGCAAGCGCACCTTCCTCGGCAACTACTCGCTGACCGAAGAAGAATTTTCCAAGCTGAAAAAGCAAGCCGACCACGGCTATATGATGGACGTGGAGAACCGCCGCTTGAAAGAAGAACTTTCCACCGCCAAGAAGGAGGCCGTTCGTTGGAGCAACAAGTACCACGACCTTTGGTATGATGTGAAGCCTTATCTGGATGCTCTCCACCGTGCGCCCGAACTGGTGCGCGGCTTTCTGGAAAAGATTCTTGCCCCCAAGCAGGAGCGCATCATGAATGTGCCGCAGCAAAACCGCAAGCATGGGCAAGATATGGAACTTTGATTTTCGGAGGATACCATTTGAACAAAAAGAAGAAGTTAAACAAATCCGGCTACCCGGATGAAGCAATCAAGACCCTTGCACGTTGCTTTTATCCCTCCATGGTTGAGTTTTTCAACAGTGAAGAAGGCCAGCGTGAATATGAGGAATGGCTGAAAGAGCAGGAAGCACTACAAGCCTTGCCTGTTGCCGCATAAAAACAGCAGGACGCTCCCAGAGAAGGGAACGCCCTGCTTTACATAGATGTTTCTTACCGGGGTGTGTCCGCTTGGGCACACCTCTTATTTTTTTGCCCTTAATCTTCCAGTCCGTGGCTTCCGGCTGCGTTTTTCAGATACTCCTTCGGGTTTCCGTTCAAAATCAGTTCGGCATACGCCAGCGGGTCGTTATAGATGAGGTAGTCCAGTTCTGATCTCTGCTCCATGGTAACATCCAGAGCATCATCAACCCCGGTGCAGTCAATGTAGATCATTCTCCTATCCCGGAGCAGCAGCTCCACGCACCCGGTGTCCATGTTGAAATGGCAGGCTCTTGCATCGTACTTCATAATCATACCCTCCAAATCTTGTGATTGTCTTACGGTCTATGACAAGGTATCGGAGTTTTGCGCCGTCCACGGGAGCCTTCATTGTTGTACCCGAAGAAAACGAAAAATCCGAACCCTTCTCCAATCGGAAACAGGTTCGGATTTTTCTTGTTTGGTGGGCGCGGGTGGATTCGAACCACCGAAGCTGAAAGCAGCAGATTTACAGTCTGTCCCCATTGGCCACTCGGGAACACGCCCATATTCACTTTTTGTGTCCTTCGCCGGACGACTTGTTTATTCTATCATGCAGAAAGGCTTTTGTCAACTGTTTTTTTACCTTTTTCTTCAAATGCGTTTTCCGTGCAGAGAAACGGCAGGAAAAGCCCTGCAGCTATGCAGGCACGGCAAAGTCGGAGAAAAAAGCCAGCCGGAAGAAATTGATAGGCAAATTGCAAGAAAAACTCGGGACAATATGTGAAAAGTGCAAGACTTTTTGTCTCTGCATTGAAAAACGCAGGAAGGCGTGATATATTAAAAACGCAACAAAGTGCAACAAAATGGATGGCGCTTTTGTCACTCTGTGGCAAATCAGGCGGGATCAGTAGAAAAAGAAAGGCATAGCGACAAACCATGACGATTCAGGAATGTTATAGACAGATGGGCGCAAATTATGAGGACGTGCTCAAGCGGCTTTACAACGAAGGTATGATCTGCAGATTTACGCTGATGTTTTTGAACGACGACAGCTATCCGAAACTGGAGCAGGCATTGAAGGAAGGAAATGTGAAGGAAGCATTCCGTGCGGCACACACGCTCAAGGGCGTGTGCCAGAACCTGGGCTTTACCAACCTGTATCAGCCCACCTACGATTTGACCGAGGTGCTGCGCACAGGCACACTGGAAGGTACCAAGGAGCTGTTTGACAGCGTGACCTGCCAGTACAAAATCACCATCAATGCGATCCGTGCGCTCCAGTAAGCTCCGCATTTGGCTCGATCTCCAAACGGCATCCTTCCTTATAAAAAGGCAGGATGCCGTTTTTTATTGCATTCTGCGCAGTTTTATGATATAATGCCGGACGAACTGAACAGAAAAACAGCAGGTGCCTTTTGCCGATGCACTGCACGGCGGAAAGGGTAAAAGGGAAGCGGGTGCAGATCCCGCACGATCTCGTCACTGTGATAAGGGAGTCCGCATCAGGGTGCTTTGCACCAGCCACTGGAGCATTGCTCCGGGAAGGGGATGCCGGGCGGCGATCTTTCAGTCAGGAAACCTGCCTGCTGTTGGTACGGGGGTGCAAACCCCAGATCACGAGGAATTGGTTGTACCAAAAAGCCCTGAAACAACAGAGGTCTTTTTGTCATGCCATCCGCAGGACAGAAGGGCCTCTTCTTTCATCTTTCTTTCCTGTACCCTTTGTTTGGTTCAAACCGCAATTTATCCAGCAGGAAAGGACAAGAACAATGAGAAAGATCGAAACCAAAAAGCTGGCCGCAGCTGTTACGGCTCTGGCTCTGTGCGCCGGCGTGCTCACCGGCTGCGGCGGTGCTGCTTCCGGCACTGCATCCAGCACCGCTGCGTCTTCCGCTTCCAGCGAAGCGAGCAGCGAGGAGGCTGACGAAATGGCAGCAAAGAACGTGGCAGACCTGATCGATGCCATCTATGTGCAGGAGCGCAATGAGGATACCGATGCCCAGTGCGAAGCCGCCAAGGCTGCATGGGATGCCCTGACCGACACCCAGAAGGAACTGGTGGAAGGTGAGAATGCCGACCCCGACTACTTTGGCCGTGACACCGGCGATGCTTCCAAGGACGATGCCCGCAATCAGGACGACATTGGCGACAACGAGCTGCTGGTGGTCTCCTTCGGCACCTCCTTCAACGACAGCCGCGTGAAGGACATCAAGGGCATCGAGGATGCTCTGCAGGCCGCATACCCGGATTGGTCTGTGCGCCGCGCATTCACCGCACAGATCATCATCAACCATGTGCAGGCTCGTGACGGCGAAAAGATCGACAACATGCAGCAGGCCATGGACCGCGCTGTGGAAAACGGCGTGAAGAATCTGGTCGTCCAGCCCACCCACCTGATGCACGGTGCTGAGTACGACGAGATGATGGAAATGATCGACACCTACCGCGACAAGTTTGAATCTGTCGCTGTGGCTGAGCCCCTGCTGGGCGAGGTCGGTTCCGATGCCACCATCATCAATCAGGATAAGGAAGACGTTGCCAAGGCTGTCACCGCTGCTGCCGTGAAGGAAGCCGGCTACGACAGTCTGGATGCCGCTGCTGCGGACAAGGTCGCCTTTGTCTTTATGGGCCACGGCACCTCTCACACCGCAAAGGTGAGCTACAGCCAGATGCAGACCACTATGCAGACTCTGGGCTACGACAATGTGTTCATTGGCACCGTTGAGGGCAAGCCGGAAGAGACTGCCTGCGAGAACGTGATCGAGGCTGTTAAGGCTGCGGGCTACACCAAGGTCATCCTGCGCCCGCTGATGGTGGTTGCCGGCGATCACGCCAACAACGATATGGCCGGTGAGGATGCCGACTCCTGGCTGAGCCAGTTCAAGGCTTCCGGTGCTTTCGACAGCATCGACTGCCAGATCGCTGGTCTGGGTGAGATCGAGGATGTCCAGAACCTGTATGTCGCCCACACCAAGGCGGCGATCGATTCTCTGAACGGTTGATCAAACGAACCCTCTCCGTCTCGCGGCCGCTTTGCGGCATCCGGTGGAGAGGGTTCATTTTTTATCTGAACAATGGTATAATAAAAACTGATTTCTTATAATGTAGAGGTATTTCCTATGAAACGCGTTTTTTCCTGTGTTGTCGCTGCTTCTCTGGCACTGAGTCTGCTGGTGGGCTGCGGCGCTTCTTCCACGGCATCTTCTGCAGCTTCCAGTGCTGCCAGCTCGGAGGCTGCTTCTTCCGTGGCTTCTTCTGCCGCTGAGACCGCCGCTTTGCCGGATGGCGTGTATACCGCCGAGTTTGACACCGACAGCAGCATGTTCCACGCCAACGAAGCCTGCGACGGCAAGGGCACCCTGACCGTGGAGAACGGCCAGATGACCTTCCATGTCAGCCTTGCTTCCACCCATATCGTCAACCTGTATCTGGGCAAGGCTTCCGATGCCGCCGACCACGAGGCCGACTGGCTGCAGCCCACCACAGATACCGTCACCTATTCCGACGGCACCTCGGAGGAGGTGTACGGCTTTGACATCCCGGTCACTGCTGTGGATACGGACTTTGACCTTGCCATTCTGGGCACCAAGGGCAAGTGGTACGATCATGTCGTCAGCGTGCGTGATGCCGTGGAAAAGGCTGCGGAAGCCGAGACCCCGGCAGACGGCACCTACACCTGTGATGTGACGCTGGAGGGCGGCTCTGGCCGTGCCACCGTGGAGAGCCCCGCAGCCCTGACCGTGGCGGATGGCAAGATGACCGCCACCATCGTGTGGAGCAGCCCCAACTACGACTATATGCTCGTGGACGGCGAGAAGTATCTGCCCACCAACACCGAGGGCAATTCCACCTTTGAAATTCCGGTATCGGCGCTGGATACCGCACTGGATGTCACCGCCGACACCGTTGCCATGAGCACCCCCCACGAGATCGAGTATACGCTGACCTTTGATTCTGCAAGTCTGAAGGCTAACGATTGAGAATGCCCTCCGCTCACGCTCTGGGCATACTCAGCGGAAAATCAATTTTTTATTTCGCGTTTGTCGCGGCCCCGACGCTTGTCAGGGCAAAGCCCTTCCATCTGCTATCGCAGATCGCTCGCCTGCTTGAAAGACCCACTGGGGCTTTCATTGCTGCGCAACCGCAGGGCCGCTCCAAACGCCTTTTCACAAGAGGGGTCGGAACGACAAACGTCCGGATATTTGAATGAAAATCACTCGCAACCAATTTCTGAAACTGATCTCCGCTGCGGCGCTGACGCTGACCGGCTGCGGCAGCAAGGCTCAGCCTGCCAATACGGAAAGTCTTGTTTTCTCCCATCATTACAAGCTGGACTATGCACAGCAGTTCACAGCGGACTGCTATGAGGGCGGCTATACCATGCTGACCATCGCGGAGTCGGATGCACGGTTCCTTGTTGTGCCGGAAGATGCTGCGGAGGTGGACGGTCTGCCTGCTGATGTGACTGTGCTGCGCCAGCCGGTGGAGAATATTTATCTGGTCTCCACCTCGGTGATGGATCTGCTTTTACATCTGGACGCACTGGACAGCGTGGCCTTTTCCGGCACCAAGGCCGAGGGCTGGTATCTGCCCGCGGTGCAGCAGGCCATGGAAGAGGGAAAAATCGCGTATGCAGGCAAGTACAGCGCCCCGGATTACGAGCAGATCCTGGCAGCGGGCTGCCGCCTTGCCATTGAGAATACCATGATCCTGCACACGCCGGAGGTAAAGGAACAGCTGGAACACTTTGGCATCCCGGTGCTGGTGGAGCGTTCCAGCTACGAGAGCGACCCGCTGGCCCGCATGGAGTGGATCAAGCTTTACGGCATCCTGCTGGGCAGGGAAGAACAGGCCGAGCAGGTGTTTTCCGCGCAGGAGACAGCCGTTCAGCCCATCCTCTCGCAGGAACCCACGGGAAAAAGCTGCGCCTTCTTCTCGCTGACCACCAACAACCTTGCCACTGTGCGCAAAGGCAGTGACTATGTGGCCCGCATGATCGAGATGGCGGGCGGCAGCTATGTCTTTGCGGACCTGACGGACAATGGCAACAGCCTTGCTACCATGAACCTGCCGCTTGAGGACTTCTATGCAGGTGCAAAGGATGCCGATGTGCTCATCTACAACAGCGCCATCGAGGGCATGATCGCATCGGTGAGCCAGCTGACCGAGCGTTTCCCACTGTTGAACGAGTTCAAAGCGGTGCAGAACGGTCAGGTGTGGTGCACCACCCAGAGCCTGTTCCAGCAGAGCATGGAGCTGGCAGACCTGATCGTGGACATGAACCGGGTGTTTACCAAGGGCACACCTGCCGCCAGTACCCTGAAATTCCTAACCCATGTGGACTAAAGAAGGAAAATTTTACAGAAAGGAAAGCCTATGACCCGTACCAGACGCCTTGCAGCCGCCTATATTGCCCTTGCAGCAGCCGTGGCGGTGCTTTTTGCGCTGAACCTGTTCTGGGGCAGCGTATCCCTTGCACCGGGAGCGGTGCTGACGGCACTGCTGGGCAAGGGCGGCGATGCGCTTGCGGGGAACATCATCCTGCAGCTGCGCCTGCCCCGCGCGGTCATGGCGGCGCTGTTGGGGGCAGCCCTCAGCGCGGCAGGCTACCTGCTGCAGACTTTTTTTGCAAACCCCATTGCCGGGCCATTTGTTATGGGCGTTTCCAGCGGCGCAAAGCTGGCGGTGGCCCTGACCATGGTGGTGTTTCTGGACCGCGGGATGCTGACCAGCTCGGCCACCATGATCGCGGCTGCCTTTGCGGGTGCCATGGCTGCCATGGCCTTTGTGCTGGCGGTGGCCCGGCGGGTGCAGCGCATGAGCATTCTGGTCATCTGCGGTGTGATGATCGGCTATATCTGCTCCGCCATCACCGATATCGTGGTGGCCTTTGCGCAGGATTCTAACATCGTCAATCTGCACAACTGGTCGCAGGGCAGCTTTTCCGGCGTGACATGGGCCAATGTGCAGGCTGCGGCACTGGTGGTGCTGCCTGCACTGGCGGCATCCTTTCTGCTTTCCAAGCCCATGGCCGCCTACCAGATGGGCGAGGAGTACGCCCGCAGCGTGGGCGTGAATGTCAAGCCTTTCTCGGCAGCGCTGGTGCTGCTATCCAGCCTGCTGGCGGCCTGCGTCACCGCCTTTGCGGGGCCGATCTCCTTTGTAGGCATCGCGGTGCCGCACCTTGTCAAGCAGCTGCTGGGCAGCGCAAAGCCGCTGCATGTGTTGCCCGGGTGCTGTCTGGGCGGTGCGGCTTTCTGCCTGTTCTGCGACCTGCTGGCCCGCAGTCTGTTCGCGCCCACGGAGCTGTCCATCAGCTCGGTCACGGCCGTGTTCGGCGCACCGGTGGTCATCTGGCTGCTGGTGCGGCGCAATTCAGAGCGGGAGGGCGCATGATGAACGAAAAAGCACTTTGCACTGCGCGGGAGCTTGCCATCGGCTATGGCAAGACACCACTGCTCTCGGATATTTGCCTCGGGGTGCAGCCGGGCCAGATCCTGACCTTGATTGGCCCCAACGGCGCAGGCAAATCCACCTTACTGCGCACACTGGCGGGCCAGCTGGCCCCCATGGGCGGCACAGTGCTTCTGGCGGGGAAGGATCTTACTGCCTATACCGGTACCCAGCGGGCGCAGAAGCTGGCTCTCATGGCTCCCCACAGCCGCCGGATGGAGCTGACCACCTGCTTTGACTTTGTTTCGGCGGGGCGCTATCCCTACACCGGACGGCTGGGCATTTTGTCTGCCGAGGACAGGCAGCAGGTGCACAGAGCTTTGGAGCTGGTGGGCGCGGCACACCTTGCAGACCGGGATTTTAACCGCATCAGCGACGGCCAGCGCCAGCGCATCCTGCTGGCCCGGGCACTGTGCCAACAGCCGGAAGTGATCCTGCTGGACGAGCCGACCTCTTTTCTGGATATCAAGGGCAAGATCGAGCTGCTCACCATTTTAAAGGAGCTGGCCCATACCGGTCAGCTGGCGGTGATCCTGAGCCTGCACGAGCTGGAATTGGCTGAAAAAATAGCGGACACGGTGGTGTGCGTTTCGCCCGGTGGTGTTTCCGGCGTGCTGACCCCGGAACAGGCGTTTCAGCCGGAGAACATCCGCACCCTGTACGGCCTGACCGAACAGCAGTACACGGCTCTGTTCGGCACACCGGAGCCGGAAGCCGAAAAGGCACCCGCCGGAAAACCTCAGTTTGAGCATTACGTCCGCAGCGGGCAGAAGTTGCTGCGCTGCGGCTATACCACCGGCACCTGTGCCGCGCTGGGGGCTGCAGGGGCGGCGCGTCTGCTGCTGACCGGCCGCGAACCGGAAACGGTGGCTCTGCGCACGCCCAAGGGCATTGTGGTGGAGGTGGCTCCCCTCTGGTGCCGCAGCACGGACACAGGTGCCGCATGTGCCATCCGCAAGGACGGCGGCGACGATGTGGATGTGACTACGGGCCTGCCGGTGGTCGCATCAGTGGTACTGGAACCGGATGCCCCCGGCGTGCGCATCCTTGGCGGCGAGGGGGTGGGCCGGGTGACGAAGCCCGGCCTTGACCAACCCGTAGGCGAGGCCGCCATCAACCATGTGCCCCGCCAGATGATTGCCGAAGCGCTGGAACGGGAAGCTGAAAATGCTGCCTACACCGGCGGCTTTGCGGTGACCATCTCTGTGGAAGGCGGTGCCGAGACGGCAAAGCGCACCTTCAACCCGCACATCGGGGTGGAGGGCGGGCTTTCCATTCTGGGCACCAGCGGCATCGTGGAACCCATGAGCCAGCAGGCCATTCTGGATACCATCCAGCTGGAAATGAATCAGGCCGCACTGCGCGCAAAAAATGCCCCCGGCCCCCGGCGGCTGGTGCTGGCCCCCGGCAACTACGGGCTGGATTATCTGGCCAGCGCTCTGCCGCAGTTCGAGCGGTTCCCGGTGGTCAAAACTTCAAACTTCATCGGAGATACGCTGGATATGGCCGCCACGGCCAAATTTGAGGAAGTGCTTCTGGTAGGCCACGTGGGCAAGCTCTGCAAGCTGGCGGCAGGGGTCATGAACACCCACTCCCACACGGCGGATGGCCGTGCCGAGGTGTTCTGTGCCCATGCGGCGCTGTGCGGTGCCGCGCATGAGGTGTGCGCCGCCCTGATGGATGCCGCCACCACCGATGCCTGCCTTGACATTCTGGACGGCGCACAGCTGCGTGCACCGGTGCTGGAAAGCATCCTTGCCGCCATCCAGATGCATCTGGACCGACGGGCAGGCGGGGCCTTCCGGGTGGGCGCGGTGCTCTTTTCCAACCAGCACGGCCCGCTGGGCGAGACAAAAACGGCAAAGGAGCTGATGCAGGAATGGCAGAACTGAAAGGTACATTTTACGGTGTCAGCGTCGGCCCCGGCGACCCGGAGCTGATGACGCTGCAGGCTGTGCGGCTCATCCGGCAGTGCCCGGTGCTGGCCGCGCCGCAGACTGCTTCCGGCCAGATGCTGGCGCTGGACATCGCCCGCAGTGCGCTGGGAAAAGCGCTGGACGGCAAGACCATCGTCCCGCTGTACTTTGCCATGAGCCGTGACCCGGCCGTGCTGGCGGCTTCGCACGAAAAAGCCGCCGCCGCGGTGCGGCAGTATCTGGATGCCGGGCAGGACGTTGCCATGCTGAACATCGGTGATGTTTCCATCTATGCCACCTTTGGTTACCTGCAGGAGATCTTGCAGGCCGGGGGTTATGCCACCGCCATGGCGGCAGGCGTGCCCAGCTTTTGTGCGGCGGCGGCGCGGCTGAATGTGCCGCTGACCGGCGGCATGGATACGCCGCTTACCATTGCGCCCGGCGGCTGGACAGACCGCGTGCTGGAAATGCCCGGCACCAAGGTATTGATGAAAGCCGGCAGGCAATTGCCTGTCTTATTGGATACCCTGCAGCAGGCAGATAAGCTGAAAAAAAGCGCACTTGTGTGCAACTGCGGTCTGCCGGACGAGCGGGTCTACCCGGATCTTTCCCTTGAGCGGCCGCAGGAACAGGCCGGTTATTTTGCCACTGTTTTGGTAAAGGAGTAACGTTATGGTACATTTTGTTGGTGCAGGCCCCGGCGCACCGGACCTCATCACCCGGCGGGGCGCGGCCCTGCTTCAGAAAGCCGACTGCATCATCTATGCGGGCAGTCTGGTGAACCCGGCCCTGCTGGGCCTTGCAAAGGCAGATTGCGCCATTTATAACAGCGCTGAAATGACGCTGGAGCAGGTGCTGGATGTGATGCGGCAGATGGAAGCTGCGGGTAAGATCACCGTGCGCCTGCACACCGGCGACCCCTGCCTTTACGGTGCCATCCGGGAGCAGATGGATGTGCTGGATGCCGAGGGCGTTCCCTACGATGATACCCCCGGTGTGTCCAGCTTCTGCGGTGCAGCGGCGGCACTGAATGCAGAGTACACGCTGCCCACCGTGAGCCAGACCGTCATCATCACCCGCATGGAGGGCCGCACCCCGGTGCCGGAAAAAGAAAAGCTGGCAAGCCTTGCCGCCCACGGGGCAACGATGGTCATTTTCCTATCCATCGGCCTTGTGGACAAAGTACAGCAGGCGCTTCTGGCAGGCGGTGCCTATACGCCGGATACCCCGGCAGCGGTGGTGTATAAGGCCACATGGCCGGAAGAAAAAACGGTGCGCTGCACCGTAGGTACGCTGGCGGAAAGTGTTCATGCAGCGGGCATCACCAAAACGGCGCTCATCGTGGCAGGCGGCTTTCTGGGCCGGAACTATGAGCGCAGCAAGCTCTACGACCCGGCCTTTACCACCGAGTTCCGCAAGGGGACAGACCGGTGACCCGCGCCTATCTGGCCTTTACGGCAAAGGGCCTTGCACTGGCCCAAAAACTGGCGGCGGCATATCCCGGCAGCGTGGCCCGCTGCGGCCATGAAGCCGGGCAGGTGCACCTTGCCGATTGGACGGCCCGCCAGTTTGCCGGGAGCGATGCCCTTGTTTTTGTAGGTGCTGTGGGCATTGCGGTGCGGGCCATTGCGCCCCACTGCCAAAGCAAGGCACAGGACCCTGCCGTTGTGGTGCTGGACGAGTGCGGCCGCTTTGCCGTGCCCATCCTCTCAGGCCACCTGGGCGGTGCCAACGACCTTGCCCGGGCGCTTGCCGCTGTGTGCGGTGCGGTGCCGGTGATCACCACAGCCACCGACGCAAACGGTGTGTTTGCGGTGGACGAGTGGGCAAAGCACCAGAACTGCACCGTGCTGGAGCCGGAGCGCATCAAGCTTGTCAGCGGTGCACTGCTGGCGGGCAAAACGGTGCAGTTTGCATCCGACTGGCCCATTGCGGGTGCACCGCCTGATGGGATCACGGCGGGAGATGCCCCGGACTTTGCCCTCACCCTCTGCCCGGCGGGGGATGCGCTGCATCTGGTGCCGCACATCGGCGTGCTGGGCGTGGGCTGCAAACGCGGCACCAGCGCCGAAACGCTGGCCGAAGCCTTTGCAGCTTTCTGTGCCCAGAACCGCCTTGCGCCGCAATGCATCACGGCGGCGGCAAGCATCGACTTAAAACAAAACGAGGCGGGCCTGCTGACCTTCTGTAAGAGCCACAGCTGGCCGGTGCAGTTTTTCACAGCGGAACAGCTGCGTGCCGCTCCCGGCAGCTTTACGCCTTCGGCCTTTGTGCAGAGCGTTACCGGCGTGGACAATGTCTGTGAACGGTCGGCAGTGCTGGCCGCAGGCGGGACACTCGTTTTTCACAAATATGCCCATACCGGCGTGACCTTTGCGCTGGCCGTGCGGCCCTATGCCCCGGACTGGAGGTGGCAGAATGTTTGACCCGATGGAATTTGAGATCGACGAACCGGAAAAGGTAGTCTACGTGGTGGGCATTGGCCCCGGAGATGTTTACTACCTGACGCAGGAAGCCCAGAACGTTCTGGAACACGCAGATGCCATCTGCGGCTATAAACTTTATCTTGACCTGATCGAGCCGGAGTTCCCATGTGAGGAATATTATTCCACCGGCATGACCAAGGAGATCGACCGCTGCCGCTGGGCGCTGGAAAAGGCGGATACCGGCAGGCGCGTGGTGATGGTGTGCAGCGGCGACGCAGGCGTTTACGGTATGGCCAGCCCTGTGCTGGAACTGGCGCAGGATTACCCGGACGTTGCCGTAGAAGTGGTGCCCGGCCTTACGGCCGCCCTCAGCGGTGGGGCTGTGTTGGGCGCGCCGCTGGCCCACGATTTCTGCGTGATCTCCCTTTCCGACCGGCTTACCCCGTGGGAGGTCATCGAAAAGCGGCTGGCCTGCGCAGCGCAGGGAGATTTCTGTGTTGCACTCTATAATCCTTCCTCCAAGGGCAGGCCGGACTACCTGCAAAAGGCAGTGCGCATCCTGCGCGCAAACGGCAAGGCGGATGATACCGTCTGCGGCCTTGTGCGCAACATTGGCCGCGAGGGCCAGAGTGCCCGGGTGCTGACGCTGGCCGAGCTGGAAAACACGCCGGTGGATATGTTCACCACCGTGTATATCGGCAACAGCAATACCCGCGCCCTTTCGGGCCGGATGGTCACGCCGCGGGGGTACCGTAAGTGAAGGCGGTCGTGTTCAGCGGCACCACCGAGGGCCGTCGCTTTTCCAAAAAGCTGGCAGAGCTTGGCGTTGCGGTAACGGTGTGCGTGGCAACGCCGCTGGGTGCCGAGGAGCAGGGCGAAATGGCGGGCATCACGGTGCACGCCGGGCGGCTGCAGCCGGATGCCATGGCGGCATTGCTGGCGGGAGCTGATCTCTGCGTGGATGCCACCCACCCTTATGCAGTGGATGCCACCAGGAACATCCGCGCTGCAGCGGTGCAGGCGGGCGTGGAATACCGCCGCCTGCTGCGTGCGCAAAGCCCCTTGCCGCCCGGCTGTGCGGTGTTTGAAACAGCAGCGCAGGCTGCAGAATATCTGGCCGGGACAGAGGGCAATATCCTGCTTGCCACCGGTGCCAAGGAGCTGGCTGTGTTTGCCGGGCTGGAACCGGCGCGGCTTTACCCGCGCGTCCTGCCCACGCCGGAGGGCATTGCCGCCTGTGAAGCGGCCAATGTCCCGCACCGGAATATCATTGCCATGCAGGGGCCGTTCAGTCTGGCGCTGAATAAGGCGTTGATCACACAGTTCCAGATCCGGTACCTCGTCACCAAGGACGGCGGCGCAGCGGGCGGCTTTGCCGAGAAGGTGCAGGCCGCTGCCGATACCGGCGCACAGCTGGTGGTGCTGCGCCGCCCGCCGGAAACTGGCGAGACGAAAACACAAATTTTAGCGTATTGCAAGGAGATTTTGCAATGGTCACACTGATCGGCATGGGCAGCGGAAAATGGGAAGCCCTTTCGGCGCAGGCGCAGCAGGCTGTGCGCAGCGCGGGCCTTGTGTTCGGTGCAAAGCGGCTGCTGGCGGGCCTGCCTGCAGACTGCACGGCCCGGCAGTTCGCGCTCTACCAGCCCGCTGACATTCTGGAAACACTGGCACAAAACCCCGGGCAGGATGCTGCCGTGCTTTACAGCGGCGATACCGGATTTTACTCCGGTGCGTCCGGTCTGCTCACGCCGCTGCGGGCGCTGGGCATCCCCGCGCGGGTGTATCCGGGCGTTTCCAGCATCCAGCTGCTTTCAGCGGCGCTGGGCCGACCGTGGCAGGACTGGAAGCTGGTCTCGGCCCATGGCTGCGCCTGCGACCCGGTGGCCGAGTGCATGATGAACCGTTCGGTGTTCTTCCTCACCGGCGGCACTGAAACGCCCGCCTCTCTGTGCCAGAAGCTGACCGATGCCGGTATGGGCGAAGCCCACGGCGTGGTGGGCGAAAACCTTGGCACCGAGGCGGAAGCCATCCGCTACGGCTCTGCTGCAGAGCTGGCGGGGCAGAGCTTTGCACCACTCAGCGTGCTTCTGGTGGAAAACTTTGATCTGCCGCAGCTGCGTGCGCCGGGCTTCCCGGACGAAAGCTTCATCCGGAGCGAGGTACCCATGACCAAGCAGGAGGTGCGCGCTGCTGCGCTGGCAAAGCTGGCGGTAATGCCCACCGACACTCTGTGGGATGTGGGCGCAGGCACCGGCAGTGTGAGCGTGGAGCTTGCGCTGGCGGCACCCAAAGGCCGCGTTTACGCCGTGGAGTGTGAACCGGATGCCTGTGAACTGATCCGTAAAAACCGGGCAAAGTTCCATGCTTGCAACCTCATCCTCATCGAGGGCCGCGCACCGGATGTGCTGGCAGACCTGCCTGCGCCGGATGCCGTGTTCATCGGCGGCACCAAAGGCGGCATGGAAGCCGTGCTGGATGAAGTGCTCGGCAAGAATCCGAACGCACGCATCTGCATTTCGGCCATTGCGCTGGAAACGCTGGGCGCTGCCATTGCCGCCCTCACGGCCCGGGGCCTGACCGCAGAGGTAACGCAGATCGCCGTCAGCCGCACAAAACCGGCTGGCCGACTGCACCTGCTCATGGCCAATAACCCCATCTTCCTCATTACGGGTACACGCAAATGATGCAATTCCTCATCGCCGCGCCTTCTTCCGGCAGCGGCAAGACCACTGTTGCCTGCGCAGTGCTGGCGGCGCTAAAAAAGCGCGGGGCCGACCCCTGTGCGTTCAAAAGCGGGCCGGACTACATCGACCCCATGTTCCACCGCTCGGCTCTGCAGGTGGACAGCCACAATCTGGATCTGTTTCTTTCCAACAGGGAGATGGTGCGGGCCATTTTTGCCCGCTATGCCGCCGGGCATGGTGCCGCCGTGTGCGAGGGCGCTATGGGCTTTTATGATGGTCAGGGCCTGACCACCCGTGCCAGCGCTTGGGAACTGGCGGATACGCTGGGCCTGCCGGTGCTGCTGGTGGTACAGCCCAAGGGTGCCAGCGTGACGCTGGCCGCGCAAATTCAGGGCCTTATGAACTTCCGCAAAAACAGCCATGTTTCGGGCATCCTGCTCAATGATTGTTCCGAAAAGCTGTATAAAATGCTCAAGGCCCTGCTGGAAAGGGAGACCGGCCTGCCGGTGCTGGGTTATCTGCCCCATTTGCCGCAGGCAGCGGTAGAAAGCCGACACCTCGGCCTGAAGACTGCAGATGAAATTGTCGACCTGCAGGAAAAGATCGCCCTGCTGGCCGATGCACTGGTGCTGGATTGGCAGCGCCTTGCCGTGCTGACCGAAAAGCCTGCGCCGGAGGCTTTGCCGGGAGCAGCTGCACCCACATCCGTCCGCATTGCGGTGGCAAAGGACGAGGCGTTCTGCTTTACCTATGCCGAAACGCTGGACGCACTGCGGGATGCCGGGGCGGAGCTTGTGCTTTTCAGCCCGGTGCAGGATGCGGTTTTGCCGGAAAATATAGGTGGGCTGTATCTGCCCGGCGGCTACCCGGAGCTGTACGCCAAAACGCTGAGTGAAAACAAAACCATGCTGGCTTCCATCCGGCAGGCCGTGCAGGCGGGCCTGCCCACAGCGGCCGAATGCGGCGGCTTTTTGTATCTGGGCCGGAGCCTTGAGGATGCCGACGGTAAGGCGTGGCCCATGGCAGACGTTCTGCCGGGCGATGGCATCCGGGTGGGAAGGCTGGTGCGCTTTGGCTATGCCGAAATGACCGCCAAGGCGGACAGTATGCTCTTCTGCGCCGGAGAAACGCTGCCCATCCACGAATTCCACCACTGGGATTCCACCGCAAACGGCACTGCATTTACTGCCTGCAAAAACGAAAAAATGCAGTGGGAATGCGGCTTTGCAAACGAGAATTTCTATGCGGGGTTCCCGCATTTATACTGGGCGGGCACGCCCCTGCCGGGCCGCTTTGTGCGCGCGGCAGAACGATACAGCAAAACAAAAGGATGACCTAAATGACCGAAACGGAACTGAATGCACTTTTGGCGGGTATCACCCCTGCCAACGAAGCTGCCCGCGCGGCGGCACACGCCCACTGGGCCAGCCTTGCAAAGCCTCTGGGCGGGTTGGGCCGGCTGGAGACCATGCTGGAGGATGCCGCCGCCCTTACCGGCAGTGCGGAGCTTGATCTTTCCCGCCGGGTGGTGGTGGTGCTCTGCGCGGATAACGGCGTGGTGGCGCAGGGCGTGAGCCAGACCGGGCAGAAAGTGACCCGTGCCGTGGCCGAAAACCTTGCCATGCGGCGCACCAGTGTGTGCCAGATGGCCCGCACGGCCCACTGCGATGTTCTGCCCGTGGATATGGGCATGGCAGGCGAACCGGTGCCCGGCGTGCGCAGCTGCCGCATTGCCGCAGGCACGGCGGATTTTACCCAAGGCCCTGCCATGAGCCGGGCCGAGGCCGTGCAGGCCGTTGGGGAGGGCATTGCCCTTGCCCGGGAACTGGCAGAGGATGGCTACAGGCTCATCGCCACCGGTGAAATGGGCATTGGCAATACCACCACCTCCAGCGCGGTGGCGGCAGTGCTGCTGGGCCAGCCCGTGGAGCTTATGACCGGGCGCGGTGCGGGCCTCTCGGACGAAGGGCTTGCCCGCAAGGTGGATGCCATCTGCCGCGGCATCCTTTGCAATGAGCCGGACCCGGAAGACACATTGGATGTTCTTGCAAAGCTTGGCGGCTTTGATATCGCGGGCCTGTGCGGTGTGTTTCTGGGCGGTGCACTGGCCGGTGTGCCGGTGCTGGCAGATGGCTTTATCAGCGGAGTGGCCGCGCTGTGCGCCGTGCGGCTGTGCCCGGCGGCGGCAAAGGCTGTGTTTGCAAGCCACTGCTCGGCAGAGCCTGCCGCGCGCATCGTGCTGGAAGCACTGGGCAAGGCACCCATCATTACGGCGGGGCTGCATCTGGGCGAGGGCACCGGCGCGGTGGCCAGCATCCCGCTGTGGGATATGGCGCTGGCCGTATACGGCGGGTGCTACTCCTTTGCGGAGGGCGGCATTGCGCCGTATACGCCCCAATGTTGACGCTGGTTCTGGGCGGCGCGGCCAGCGGCAAAAGTGAATACGCCGAGAGCCTTGTGCTGAAAACCACCGGCCCCCGCTACTATCTTGCCACCATGCAGGTGTGGGATGCCGAGTGTGCCGCCCGGGTAGAAAAGCACCGCAAAATGCGGGCCGCAAAGCAGTTTGTGACGGTGGAGTGTCCCTTGCATCTGGACAATGTGCGCCTGCCTGCGCGGGGCACCGCCTTGCTGGAAGACCTTGGCAACCTTGCCGCCAACGAGCTGTACGACCCGGCGGGAGCAGGGGAAAACGCGGCCAAAGCCATCCTGCACGGGCTGGAAAGCCTTGCAGCCCAGTGCGAAAACCTCATCGTTGTTTCCAACGAGGTGTTCAGCGGCGGGGCCGACTATGCCGGTGACACAGGCCGCTATCTGCTGGCACTGGCGCAGGTGAACAATGCCTTTGCCGCCCGGGCCGACAATGTGGTGCGGGTGGTATGCGGCATCCCGGTCTATCATAAAGGAGTGGAAAAATGATCGTTTTGCAGACCATTGCGGTGGCCTTTGCCATGTTTTCGGCCATCCCGGTGCCGCAGTTCGAATGGAACGAAAAAAATATGCGCTACGCCATGTGCGCCTTCCCGCTCATTGGTGTCGTTATTGGTGCGGCGTGGTGTGTGTGTGGCGCGATGCCCCTGCCGGGCCTTGCCAAGGCGGCGGGCTTTGCGCTGATCCCGGTATGGATCACCGGCGGCATCCATCTGGACGGCTATGCCGACACCTGCGATGCCCTTTCCAGCTACGGCGACCGAGAAAAGAAGCTGGAAATATTAAAAGACCCCCATTGCGGTGCCTTTGCGGTCATCCGACTGTGCAGCTATTTTCTGGCCTATTTTGCCCTGTGCACCTGTGTGAGTTTTACACCCTGCGTGGGTGTGCTGTGGGTTCTGGCACTGGTGCTGGAACGGGCGCTTTCGGGCCTTGCGGTGGCATCGTTCCCCATGGCAAAAAACACCGGTCTTGCACACACCTTTGCCACTGCAGCAGACAAAACTGCGGTGCGCCGGGTGCTGGCGGTGCTGGCTGCAGTGCTGTGCGTGGGTATGGCGGCGCTGGGCGGCTGGGCGCTGGTGCTGGCAGCGCTGGCGGTGCTCTGGCGCTACCATGCCGTGAGCCGGAAACAGTTCGGCGGCATCACCGGCGACCTTGCCGGATGGTTTTTGCAAAAGGCCGAGCTCTGGATGCTGGCGGCGCTGTGTGCCTGCCAGTGGGGAGGGCTGCTATGATCTTTATTACCGGGCCGCTCTACAGCGGCAAGCGCACCTTTGCGCAAACACTTCCCGGCAAGCGTCTTTCGGACGTGCAGGTATTGGCTGCCGATGCCGCCGACCTGCCTGCCTTGGCAGACAAGCTTGCCCATGAATACGATATCCTCATCGCCACCGAGGTAGGCGGCGGTGTTGTGCCGATGGATGTCAAACAGCGCGCAGACCGCGAGGCGGCGGGCAGGCTTGCCTGCCTGCTGGCCGCACGGGCAGAGTGCGTGGTGCAGATGTTCTGCGGCATCCCCACGGTTTTGAAAGGAGAATTGTCTCAATGCTGATCTATCTTCTGCGTCATGGCCAGACGGAATACAACGCCCAGAAGCGTTATCAGGGCCAGCGCGACATCCCGCTCTCACCCGAAGGCGCTGCTCAGCTGCGCCGGGCAGATTTTGACCCCGATGTGGTCTATGTTTCCACCTTGCAGCGCACCAGCCAGACGGCGCGCATCCTGTTCCCGGAGGCAAAGCTTGTGCCGGTGGACGGCCTGAAAGAGATGTGCTTTGGCAGCTTTGAGGGCCGCAATTTCATCGAGATGGAAAAGGACCCCGAGTATCAGGCATGGGTGAAGGCCAACTGCGAAAGCCCCTGCCCGGATGGAGAGCGCAAGACGGATTTTTCAGACCGCATCTGCCGCACCGTGGCAGAGCTGATCGATAAAGCCCTTGCCGCAGGCGAAGAGCGGCTGGTCATTCTGGCCCACGGCGGCACCCAGATGGCCGCCATGGAGCGGTTTGCCGTCCCCCACAGGGACTATTACGCATGGTGCGGACCCAACGCGGGCGGCTTTGTGCTGGATGCAAAGGACTGGACGGAAAAGCATCTGCTATATCTCGTGAAGACCGTCCAGTACACAAAGGAGAGCAGGGCATGATCCTTCAGGCAGTTGTCGGCGGTTTTGTGCTGGACGCGCTCTTCGGCGACCCGGCGTGGCTGCCGCACCCGGTGGTGCTTATGGGCAGATGCATCTCCCGGCTGGAAAAATTCCTGCGCGCCCGCCTGCCCGGCACCCCGCAGGGCGAGCTGCTGGGCGGTGCCGTGACGGCGTTCTGCCTGCCGGTGGGCACCTTTCTGGTCACGAGCCTTGTGTGTCTGGCGGCGGCAAAGCTCAGCCCGTGGCTGGGCCTTGCGGTGCAGATGTTCTGGTGCGGGCAGGCGCTGGCGGCAAGGGGCCTTGCGCAGGAGAGCACAAATGTGTATAACGAGCTGGTCCGGAACGACCTGCCCGCTGCCCGCAAAGCCGTGAGCCGCATCGTGGGCCGCGACACCCAGGACCTGACCGCCGAGGGCGTGACCAAGGCCGCGGTGGAAACGGTGGCCGAAAATGCCAGCGACGGCGTCATTGCGCCGCTGCTGTATATGCTCATCGGCGGGGCACCGCTGGCGCTGACCTACAAGGCTATCAATACCATGGACAGCATGCTGGGCTACAAAAACGAGAAGTATCTTTACTTTGGCCGCGCAGCCGCGAAGCTGGACGATGTGGCCAACTACATCCCCAGCCGCCTTGCCGCCCTTTTGTGGGTGGCGGCTGCGGCCTTTACCGGAAACGATGCCAAGGGCGCATGGCGCATCTGGCGGCGGGACCGGCGCAACCACGCCAGCCCCAACAGCGCCCAGACCGAAAGCGCCTGCGCCGGTGCACTGGGCGTGCAGCTGGCCGGCCCGGCTTACTATTTTGGCGAATATTACCCCAAGCCCACCATCGGTGATGCCCTGCGCCCCATTGAACCGCAGGACATCCTGCGCGCCAACCGCATGATGTATGTGGCAAGCGGCTTTGCGCTGGCATGGGGTGCAGCAATACGGGGGTTCCTTGCATGAAACAATTGACCCATGGCGGCGACTGGGCGGGCTACCGCGCCGAGTTTGGCCGCGACCCGCTGGATTTTTCGGCCAATGTCAGCCCGCTGGGTCTGCCGGAAGGGGTGGCAAAGGCCATTACGGCAGCGCTTGCCACGGCCGACCGCTACCCCGACCCGCTGTGCCGGGCCCTGCGTGAAAAACTGGCGGTGGCTGAGGGAGTGCCCGCCGAATGGCTGCTGTGCGGCAACGGCGCGGCAGACCTCATCTTCCGGCTGGCGCTGGCTGCAAAGCCCCGCACTGCACTGGTAACGGCCCCCACTTTTGCCGAGTATGCCACCGCCCTTGAAACGGCAGGCTGCACGGTGGAACGGCATTTTTTGCGGGAAGAAAACGATTTTGCGGTGACGAAAGATCTCCTGAACGCGGTGCACCCGGGTACAAATATGGTGTTCCTCTGTCAGCCCAACAACCCCACCGGCCAGCTGGCAGAGCCTGCCCTTGTGGAAGCGCTGCTGCGCAGATGCGAGGCCGTGGGTGCGGTGCTGGCCGTGGACGAATGCTTTCTGGATTTTCTGCCGGAGGGCGAAGGCCTTTCGGCAAAGCATCTGCTGAAAAACAGCAAAAAACTGATTATTTTAAAAGCCTTCACCAAGCTTTACGGCATGGCAGGCGTGCGTCTGGGCTATTGCCTGTGCTCTGATACAGAGCTGCTTGCCCGGATGCGGGCAGCGGGCCAGCCGTGGGCGGTTTCCAGTCTGGCACAGGCGGCGGGCATTGCTGCGCTGGACGAGACGGAATATGTGGCGAAGGTGCGTGCATTGATCGAAGCACAGCGGCCTGTGCTGGCAGACGGCCTGCGGGCGCTGGGCCTGCGGGTGATCGAGGGCCGGGCTAACTATCTGCTGTTCCGCGCGCCGGAAGCGCTGGGCGAAGCGCTGCGCCGCAAGGGTGCGGTACTGCGCAGCTGCGGCAATTATCCGGGCCTTGATGCCAGCTGGTACCGCACCGCCGTGCGCACAGAAAACGAGAACCGGCAGCTGCTTGCACTGCTGGCCGAAACCCTGCCGGAGGTGGCACAATGAGCAAGGCAAAATGCATTATGGTGCAGGGCACCATGAGCGGTGCGGGCAAAAGCCTGCTGTGCGCGGCGCTGTGCCGCATCTTTGCGCAGGATGGCTATCGCGTGGCCCCTTTCAAAAGCCAGAACATGGCCCTGAACAGCTTCGTCACCCGCAACGGTGCAGAGATGGGCCGTGCTCAGGTGGTGCAGGCACAGGCTGCAGGCGTGGAGCCGGATGTGCGCATGAACCCCATCCTGCTCAAGCCCAGCAGCGATGTGGGCAGTCAGGTGATCGTGAACGGCAAGGCCCGGGGCCAGATGCCTGCCGCCGCCTACTTTAAAATGAAGCGCAGCCTTATCCCGGACATTCTGGAAGCCTACAACAGCCTTGCCGCCGAGAACGACATTATCGTGATCGAAGGCGCGGGCAGCCCGGCGGAGATCAACCTGAAAGCTGACGATATCGTGAACATGGGCCTTGCAAAGCTGGTGGATGCGCCGGTGCTGCTGGCGGGCGATATCGACCGGGGCGGCGTATTCGCGCAGCTGTACGGCACTGTGGAGCTGCTGGAAGCCGACGAGCGTGCCCGCATCAGGGGGCTCATCATCAACAAGTTCCGGGGCGATGTGGAGATCCTGCGGCCCGGCCTTGCCATGCTGGAAGAAAAAACGCAGCTGCCCGTGCTGGGCGTAGTGCCGTACCTGCGGGTGGAGATCGAGGACGAGGATTCTCTCTCGGATCGTCTGGAAGCAAAAAGCGCCGTCAAGCCGCTGGATATCGCCATCCTGCGCCTGCCGCATGTATCCAACTTCACCGATTTTATCCCGCTGGAACAGCACCCGCTGCTGGGCGTGCGGTATGTGCAGCGCACCCGCCAGCTGGGTGCACCGGATCTCGTCATCCTGCCCGGTACCAAGAACACCATGGACGACCTGCGCTGGCTGCGGGAAAGCGGACTGGAAGCGGCGGTGCTCAGGCTTTCGGCAGCCGGTACGCCGGTGCTGGGCGTGTGCGGCGGCTACCAGATGCTGGGCGAACAGCTCTGCGACCCGGCAGGGGAGGAGAGCGGCACCCCCTGCACCCTGCGGGGCCTTGGCCTGCTGCCCACCACGACGGTGTTCGGCACCGAAAAGCACCTGACCCAGACCGCAGCCTGTGTGACCACAGAACCCTTTGCAGGCGCAAAGCTGACGGGCTACGAGATCCACGCAGGCCGCACCGAGGTGCGGGGCAGTGCGTTCTGCATCCTTGCAGACGGCACGCCGGAGGGCTGTGTGCAGGACGGTGTATTCGGTACCTACCTGCACGGCCTGTTCGACACCGGCGAACTGACCGAAAAACTGACCGCATTTTTGTGCAAACGGAAGGGCATCGATCCGGCCGGGGCCGAGCTTATCCCCATGGAGCAGTATCGTCAGCAGCAGTTTGATCTGCTTGCCGATGGTGTACGCGCGGCACTGGATATGCCCGCCATCTATGCCGCCATGGGAATGCAAAAAGGAGACAACACATGACACCGCAGCATCATCTGCCCGCCGACATTGAACGGACGAGCATCTCCATTATCACAAGGGAACTGGACGAGCTGGGCCTGACCCCGCCGCCGGAGACGGCTGCGGTGGTCAAGCGGGTCATCCACACCACCGCGGATTTCGACTATGCCAAAAATCTGCGCTTTACACCCGGCGCGGTGGAAGCCGCAGTCAAGGCCCTGCACGCGGGTGCTTTCATCGTTACCGACACCAATATGGCGCTGGCGGGCATCACAAAGCCGGGCCTGAAAAAACTGAACGGTGAAGCCATCTGCTACATGGCAGACCCCGCTGTGGCCGAAGCCGCAAAGCAGGCGGGCACCACCCGTGCCGTTGCCGCCATGCACCGTGCTGCCCGGGAGCACCCGGGGGCCATTCTGGCCATTGGCAATGCGCCCACGGCCCTTTTGACCATTGCGGAGGAAATGGAAGCCGGTCTGCGGCCTGCACTGGTCATTGGCGTGCCGGTGGGGTTTGTGAATGTGGTGGAAAGCAAGGAAGTACTGTTTGCCGCCTGCGAGCGATACGGCGTGCCTGCCATCGCCGCCATGGGCCGCAAGGGCGGCAGCAATGTGGCTGCAGCCATCTGCAACGCCCTCATTTACTCTGCCGCCGAAATGCTGGACCCCTCTGCCAGAGGGTGGAACGGATAAGGTGGAAATAGCATAATATCAAAAACCCGGAACCCTTTTTGAGCCGTTTTGGCCGAGAAAAGGTTCCGGGTTTTGTTCATGATTTTTTCAGAGAGCTATTTTGCAACAGCCCCATTTTCACGGAAAAGGTCCGAACCGAGCACGGCATCCACACTGCCGGCATCAGGCTGCGGGAAACGCCTTGTTCCACACTTCGATCACCTTGAACTTCGGGGTCCAGCCTTCGGGTTCAAAGCGGTCACCCTTGGCACCCATGGTGCCCTGCTCGGTGCACCACTGTGCGGCCTTGGCCATATCAGGGTCGGTCACATCCGTAAAGGCGGGTGCGCACTCGCTCAGCACCATGCACAGCGCCACGAGGGCCGAAAGCAGCCTTTGGGTCAGGGTCGTCTGCTTCATATGGAATTCCTCCTTTTTGCTTACGGGGGGGGGTATGCGTCCGCCTTGAAAATACCATATTTCACCTTCTTTTTCAATAAAACCTGCGTGAAACGCCCCAAAACCTGCGTGAAAAACGTTTTGCACCGCTGTGCGCGCCTTTGCCCCCTCTTGCAATTTGTGCGCAAAGGGTGTAAAATACAGTCACAATCAAATACAGGGGAGCTTGTGAAGCAGGCTGAGAGGAAGTACCTAAACTTCGACCCTTTTACCTGATGCGGATAATGCCGCCGTAGGAAGTCAGAATGGATGATTTTTTGCAGGAGGCACCGCGGAAGGTGTCTCCTGTTTTTTTGTTGTGTACCTATTACCATTAAGGAGGATGCCTTGTACTTTTCTGCGGAAGTGCCGCAGCGGGCTGAGGGGGAGCGCCCTGAGCTTTGTGACCGTCAGCGATGGGAAGCCGTGTTCCGGCGTGAGAGGAGACCAGAAAGTCTCGACCGCTTCTTATAGTTCCTGCGCCGGGTCTGGCACCGGGTGCGGGCTGTTTGCGGAGGCGCTGTATGGTTTTTGCTGCTTCCGCAGGTTTGGAAAGGAGCCTTGCCTTATGAAAAAAATCTCTGTGAAAAAGCTGGCGCTGGCCGGCATGCTGTGCGCTCTGTGCGTGGTGGGCAGCGTATTCAGCTTCCCCATGTTCGGCAGCAAATGTGCACCCATCCAGCACATGGTCAATGTGACCTGCGCGGTGCTGCTTGGCCCGTGGTGGGGCGTGGGCGTGGCCTTTGTGGCCTCGCTGCTGCGCAATCTGCTGGGTCTGGGCAGCCTGATGGCCTTCCCCGGCAGCATGTTCGGCGCTCTGCTGTGCGGCCTTGTGTACTGGAAGACCAAAAACATCCTTGCCACCATGGTGGGCGAGGTGTTCGGCACCAGCATTCTGGGCGGCCTGTGCGCTTACCCGGTGGCCATCTTCCTCATGGGCAAGAGCGCCGGCGACATCGCGTTCTATGCCTACATCGTGCCGTTCCTCATCTCCACTGCAGTGGGTTCCATCATTGCGGGCGTGCTGGTGTACAGCCTGCAGCGCTCCGGCGCTCTGCACAGCATGCAGAAGAGCCTTTCCTGACGGAGGGGCACCCGAATGTTCAAAACAGAATTCGAGAACCTGCGCCGCACCTGCCCGCTCATCCATAACATTACCAACTACGTCACCGTGAACGACTGCGCCAACATGGTGCTGGCCTGCGGTGCTTCGCCCATCATGGCCGACGATGCCGCCGAGGTGGAGGACATCACCACCATCTGCGGCGGTCTGAACATCAACATCGGCACCCTGAACAGCCGCACCATCACCAGCATGCTGCTGGCGGGCAAAAAGGCAAACCAGCTGGGCCATCCTGTGGTGCTGGACCCGGTGGGTGCGGGTGCATCCCGCCTGCGCACCGACACGGCTTTCCGCCTGCTCCGGGACGTAAAGTTCACCGTGATCCGCGGCAACATCTCGGAGATCAAAACGCTGGCCTCCGGCGCGGGAACCACCAAGGGCGTGGATGCCGATGTGGCCGATAAAGTTACTGAGGAAAATCTGGATTCTGCCGTGGCCTTTGCCAAGGCCTTTGCAGCCCAGACGGGTGCCGTTATTGCCATTACCGGTGCCATCGACATCGTGGCCGATGCGCAAAAAGCCTACTGCATCCGCAACGGCAATGCCATGATGAGCAGCATCACCGGTACGGGCTGCCAGCTTTCGGCCCTGACGGCGGCGTTCGTTACCGCCAACCCCGGTCATCCGCTGGAAGCCGCTGCAGCTGCAGTGTGCGCCATGGGCCTTGCGGGCGAGACCGCCCACAAGCGCCTGACCCCGCTGGACGGCAACTCCACCTACCGCAATTATATCATCGATGCCATTTACAATATGACCCCGGATCAGCTGGAAGAAGGAGCAAACTATGAAGTGCGATAAGCAGAACATGCTTCTGTATGCCGTCACCGACCGCGCATGGGTGGGAAAACAGTCCCTCTATGAACAGGTGGAGAGCGCCCTGAAGGGCGGTGTCACCTGTGTGCAGCTGCGTGAAAAAGAGCTGGACGACGAAGCTTTTCTGAAAGAGGCTGTGGAGATCCATGCTCTGTGCCAGCGCTACGGCGTGCCGTTCTTTGTGAACGACAATGTGGACATTGCCATCCGCTGCCATGCCGAAGGTGTGCATGTGGGGCAGGAGGATATGGCCGCAGCGCAGGTGCGCGCCCGTGTGGGCGAGGGAATGATGATCGGCGTTTCCGTCCACAGTGTGGAGGAAGCACGGGAAGCCGTCAAGCACGGCGCAGACTGCCTTGGCGTGGGCGCGGCCTTTGCCACCCATACCAAGACCGATGTGGACGTTCTGCCCCACGAGACCCTGAAGGCCATCTGTGATGCCGTGGACATCCCGGTGGTGGCCATTGGCGGCATCCACAAGGAGAACATCCTGCAGCTCAAGGGCACCGGTGTGGATGGCGTGGCCCTTGTGAGCGCCATCTTTGCAGCAGACGACATCGAGACCGAGTGCCGGGAGCTGAAGGCGCTTTCCGAGCAGATCGTAAAATAAACGATCATCCCGCGGCAAACCGGGGACACCACCTTGGGCCGCGTTACAAAATTCATGGAGAAAACCAACATGAAAAGCGTATTTTGCGCAGGTGCCGGCATCCAGAACGTTCTGTTTTTTCTGAATGACGGCTGCCTTTCCCTACCCTTGTATGACCAGCACCCTGCTGTTCAGAGATAAACTGTCATTTGGAGGAACAGAGCGTATGCAGACTTATACTACCCAGATGGATGCTGCCCGCAAGGGCATCATCACGCCGCAGATGGAGATCGTGGCAAAGAAGGAATACCGCACCACCGAGGAGATCCGCCAGTGGGTGGCCGAGGGCAAGGTAGCCATTCCGGCCAACAAGCACCACGAGTGTTTGAACCCCGAGGGTGTCGGCTCCATGCTGCGCACCAAGATCAACGTGAACCTTGGCGTCTCCCGCGACTGCAAGGACTACAACGTGGAGATGCAGAAGGTGATGAGCGCCGTCAACATGGGTGCGGAAGCCATTATGGACCTTTCCAGCCACGGCAACACCCAGCCCTTCCGTCAGAAGCTGACCCACGAGTGCCCGGTGATGATCGGCACCGTGCCGGTGTACGATTCGGTCATCCACTACCAGCGCGATCTGGCTGAGCTGACCGCACAGGACTTCATCGATGTGGTGCGCCTGCATGCAGAGGACGGTGTGGACTTTGTCACCCTGCACTGCGGCATCACCCGCAAGACCATCGAGCAGATCCGCAAGCACAAGCGCAAGATGAACATTGTCAGCCGCGGTGGCTCTCTGGTGTTTGCATGGATGAGCATGACCGGCAACGAGAACCCCTTCTACGAGCACTTTGACGAGATCTGCGAGATCTGCGCCGAGCACGATGTGACCATCTCGCTGGGCGATGCCTGCCGTCCCGGCTGTCTGGCTGACGCCACCGATGTGTGCCAGATCGAGGAGCTGGTGCGTCTGGGCGAGCTGACCAAGCGCGCATGGGCACACAACGTGCAGGTGATGGTGGAAGGCCCCGGCCATGTGCCCCTGAATCAGGTGGCTGCCAACATGGAGGTGCAGAAGAGCATCTGCATGGGCGCACCCTTCTATGTGCTGGGACCCCTCGTCACCGATATCGCCCCCGGTTACGACCACATCACCGCTGCCATCGGCGGCGCTGTGGCTGCAGCCAGCGGTGCAGCTTTCCTGTGCTATGTGACCCCCGCCGAGCATCTGGCTCTGCCCAATGTGGACGATGTGAAGCAGGGCATCGTGGCCTCCAAGATCGCTGCCCACGCCGCCGATATCGCCAAGGGCATCCCCCACGCCCGGGACATCGACGATAAGATGGGCGATGCCCGCCGTGTGCTGGACTGGGATGCACAGTTCGCCTGCGCACTGGACCCGGAGACCGCAAAGGCCATCCGCGATGCCCGCCTGCCGGAGGACGACCACAGCGACACCTGCAGCATGTGCGGCAAGTTCTGTGCCGTGCGCAGCATGAACAAGGCGCTGGCCGGTGAGTACATCGACATTCTGTAAAAATCTTCTGTTTTGCGCGCAGCAGCGCGCATCTTCCTCCGCCGCCCGGTATGACCGCCGGGCGGCTTTTGTTGTAATTCCCAAAAGATTGTGTTAAAATAACAATAAGGCGCTGATTGCAAAATTGGTGGTCATGCTTTCTATCCCGTATCGCTGGTTTTTCTATTTCTACATAGAACAAGCAGAGGTCCGGGAGGAAACTTTTTTTGAAAGTACCCTGCCCGGAGCCTTGAAGGCGAAGGGAGGGATATCGAATGAATCTGCTGGAGACTCTCGCATTGCTCACGTTCATTCTCGCGTTGTTGAGCTTGGTCGTGGATGTGATCCGTCTGACCGTTGAGGTCATGGCAAAGTTTTCCCAGATGAAAAGCGATGATAACAAAAAAGATTGACCGCCTCACAGTTCCCCAACTCGAGCGGTCAATCTTTTTGACTAACGGGATGGAAAGCTGACCTTTGCAGTCAGCGCCCCTTCTGTTTGTAGTATAATCGAAGCTATGTGATTTGTCAAGTTATCCTGTTCCATCGATTATTTCTATCAATATTTTAGATTTTACAATTCTTCTGTACTGTACTATAATGAAGTTATCGTCTTCATTCCATTGATCTACAGGAGGAATCTGCCTTGCTGGTAAATCTTATCGAATCCGTCTATCGCCTGCTGTGGGGCGACCTGTTCACCATCCCGCTGGGCGGCGGCATCGGCATTTCCTTCATGGTGGTGCTGCTGTTCACGGCGGGCATCTGGTTCACCTGCCGCACCCGTCTTTTGCCGGTGCGGCTGTTCCGGGATATGATCGCCGCCGTGTGCGAGAAAAAGCAAGGCAGGAACGGCCTTTCCTCCTTCCAGACGCTGGTCATTTCCACCGCCACCCGCGTGGGCATGGGCAATCTGGTGGGCGTGGTGGCCGCTGTTTCTGCAGGCGGTGCCGGTGCGGTGTTCTGGATGTGGGTCACTGCCATTCTGGGTGCGTCCACCTCCTTTATCGAATCCACCCTTGCCCAGAAATACCGCCAGCCCGACCCGCTGTACGGCGGCTGGCGCGGCGGACCGGCCTACTATCTGCATGTGCTGGCGGAGCGCAGGCGCGGCAAAAAGCTCAAACGCTCTGTGGTAGCGGCGCTGTTTGCGGTGTCTGGCCTCATCTGCTGGTGCGGCATCAGTCAAGTGATCTCCAACTCGGTCAGTTCCGCGTTTGAAAATGCGTTCCATATTCCGCCGCTTACTACCACACTGGTGCTCACGGCCATTGCGGCGGTGATCGTGCTGCGCAAGAATGCCACCGTGAAAAGTCTGGATGTGATGGTGCCCATCATGGCGGTGTGCTATTTTGTCATCACCGTGGGCATCGTGCTGTTCAACCTGCCCAAGCTCCCGGCGGTGTTCGGGCGCATCTTTGCGGAAGCGTTCGGTCTGCGGCAGGCCGTGGCTGGCGGCTTTGGTGCTGTGCTGATGAACGGTGTCAAGCGCGGCCTGTTCTCCAACGAAGCGGGCAGCGGTTCGGCACCCTGTGCAGCTGCCGCCGCAGAGTGCGACGACCCGGTCAAGATGGGCTTTGTGCAGGCACTGGGCGTGCTGATCGATACGGTGGTGATCTGCAGCTGCACGGCCTTTTTGATGCTGCTGGTGCCGCAGGAGATCACAGAAGGACTTGCGGGCATGGACCTTTTGCAGACTGCCCTGCAGTACCATCTGGGCGGCTTTGGTGTCGTGTTCATTGCGGCCACGCTGGCGCTGTTCAGCTTTTCCACCTTTCTGGGCGTTTTGTACTATGCCCGCGGCAATGTGGCCTATCTGTGCGGCGACAACTGGTGGAGCCAGACCGTGTATAAGCTGATCGCGCTGGCCATGCTGGTGATCGGCGGTATGCAGGCCTACACGGTGGTGTGGGATCTGGGCGACGTTGGTATTGGCCTGATGACCATTTTCAACATGATAGCATTGGTGCCCATGGCAAAGGAAGCGCTTGCCGCCCTGAACGACTACGAAAAACGCAAAAAACTGCAGTAAATAGCAAAGGCCCGGCTCCCTGTAACATGGGAACCGGGCCTTTCAGGTTATTTTATTGCAGATCAGATTTGTTTAAAAGCAGCCCGGCTACAAGCCCGACCAGCGCAGGCAGCACCCAGCCAAAGCCCATGCTGCCCAGCGGCAGAGCGTTGGCGGCGGCAGATACTGCCCCCAGCGGCAGCGCAGCGGCGATGCTCTGCAGGGCGGTCAGGCCCATGCACAGCGGATACACCGCCCGGTGCTTTTCAAGGCCCGGCATAAAGGAAAGCAGGATCAGCACGATGGCTGCGGGATAAATGGCGTTCAGCACCGGAGTGGACAGCCGGATGATGGCAGCAAGGCCGAGGTTCGATACCAGCATACTGGCCACAGCAAAAAAAGCTGCGATGGCAGGGTAGGGGATGCGGGGCAGCAGCTGATGAAAATACTGACCCACGCAGGCAATCAGGCCCACGCAGGTGTTGAAGCATGCGATCACAAAAATGGCCGCAATAAGCACAAGGCCCGCCCGGCCGAACAGCTGCTGTGCCAGAGCGGTGAGCACCTCGGCACCGGTGGCAAGGCCCGGATACACCGTGCCGGTCTCGGCCCCGGCGTGGCCCAGCATGGCGTAGACCACCAGCAGCAGCCCGCCTGCAATAAAACCGGCCCGGATGGTGCCGCCCTCCACGGCACGGCTTTCTGTGACACCCCGGGCGCGGATGTTCAGGGCGATGACCGCGCCAAAATTCAGCCCGGCCAGCGTGTCCATGGTCTGGTAGCCGTACAGGATGCCCTGCACAGCGGGCAGGGCTGCGTACTCTGCGCTGGGTGTGCCGTAGTGTGCCGCCAGCGGATGGATGAGACACCCGGCAAACAGCACCACGATGAGCACGATCAGGCAGGGGCAGAGGATGCGGCCCAGCCAGTCGGTAAGCTTTTCCGGCCGCAGCGCCACCAGAAAGGCCGCTGCAAAAAACAGCACCGAGTAGGCCAGCTGCAGCCCGGTACCGCCGCCTATCAGCGGCACCAGCATCTGGAAGGAGGTACTGGCGGTGCGGGGGATGGCAAGGCAGGGCCCGATGGAAAGATACACCAGAATGGTGAACACCATGGCGAACACCGGATGCACCCGGCCGGCAAGCTTATCCAGACCGCCTGCCCGTGCCACAGCCACCACGCCCGCAATGGGCAGGCCGACGGCGCTGACGGCAAGGCCCGCAAAGGCAGGCCAGAGGCTGGTACCGGCCTGTGCGCCCAGATGCGGCGGGAAGATCAGATTGCCTGCACCAAAAAACATGGAAAACAGTGTAAAGCCGACCAGAAGCAGATTTTTGCCGGAAAGCTTCTGCATAGGACAGACACCTCATTTCTTTTTTGCATCAAAGATGACAGAGATTTATACAGTTCAGTTTATCGTTTTATGCATTTCATGTCAAGAAAGAAAAACATGAAGAAAAGTAATGACAGGCATGATAAGCTCTTATGCATCATGATGCACGGGTCATTGGCGTTTGGAAAGAGATATGGTATTATAATGTATAATGTAGAACTGAGCAGGCTATCAGGGCGCTTTCTCCGCGAAATTCGGGGCTTCCAGCTCCCGCCCTGTTGCCTTATGGCAACAGGGTCCTATCCTCGGATCATTCGCTGAAGAAATTCCCTGCCGTCATGCATTTATTTGTAATCAGGAGCAGGTAAGTTTATGAAGCGACATAAACAATTTTTTCAGCGGCTGGGCGCTGCGGCCTTCTGGCTGGCGGTGTGGCAGTGCGCCGCCATGGCGGTGGGACAGGAGGTGTTCCTTGTTTCGCCGGTGCAGGCGGTGCGCACTCTTTTGCAGCTTTTGCCGCAGGCAGAGTTCTGGCAGCGGGTGGGTTTCAGCTCCGGGCGCATTCTGCTGGGTTTTGGGCTGGGCGTGGCCGTAAGCATCGTGCTGGCTGTGGCCGCACAGGCGTGGCACACGGCAGATGTGCTGCTTGCTCCGGTGCTGCAGCTGGTCAAAGCCACGCCGGTGGCAAGCTTTATCATTCTGGCGCTGGTGTGGGTGCGGGGGGCATCGCTTTCGGTGCTCATCAGCTTTTTAATGGTGCTGCCCGTGCTGTACGGTGCGGTGCGCACCGGCATCCAGAGCGCAGACCCACAGCTGTTGGAGATGACGAAGGTGTTTCGCCTTCCGCTGGGCCGACGGCTGCGGGCGGTGTGGCTGCCTGCGGTGCTGCCGGCCTTCCGGCAGGGATGCAGCGTGGCCCTTGGCATCTGCTGGAAGAGCGGCGTTGCCGCTGAGGTGATCGGCCTGCCCAATGGCAGCATCGGCGATGCACTCTACCGGGCCAAGATCACCCTTTCCACCGGGGAGCTGTTCGCATGGACGTTTGTGATCATCCTGCTCAGCGCTGGGTTTGAAAAGCTGTTCCTGCTGCTTCTGGACTGCGTGACCCGCGCCGTGACCGGGGAGGTGCCGCAATGCTGACCATCGAGCATCTGACAAAACAGTTCGGGAAGAAAACGCTTTTCCGGGATCTCTGCCTCACGGTGGAAGGCCCGGCGGTGCTGTGGGCACCCAGCGGCTGGGGCAAGACCACATTGCTGCGCATCCTCATGGGGCTGGAAGAACCCACTTCTGGCATAGTACAGGGCGTTGGCCGGGTGGCAGCAGTGTTTCAGGAAGACCGGCTCTGCCCGCAGCTGACAGCTGTGCAGAACGTGACGCTGGTATTGCCCGGCAGTGCAGAACAATACAAGGAACAAATCATAAAAGATTTTCAACAGCTTGGTATGGATGCTGCTGCACTGGCCCTGCCTGCAGCACGGCTTTCCGGCGGACAGAAGCGCCGCACGGCTCTGCTGCGGGCTTTGTGGGCCGCCAGCGATACGCTGCTGTTAGACGAACCCTTTACCGGAATGGACCCGGACACCCTTGCCGCTGCTGCGGCTCTGCTGCGGGAGCGCTGCGGAGAAAAGCCTGTCTTGCTGGCTACCCACGACCGCGAAGCCATCCGCCTTCTGGGCTGGCCGGTGGTTGAGCTGGAAAATGCCTGAGCCTGCATCGATCCTATAGAATGAAAAATCGGAAAGACCAGAACGGCCTTTCCGATTTTTTGCTGCTTGGAATATTTTACTGAAAAATACGCAGGGGATACGGCGAACTGCATCAGTTCAGCAGCTTTGCCGGGTCAAGGTACTGCTCACCCTGCAGTACTTCCAGATGGATATGCGTCTCCTCGGCGCATTCGTTGGGAATGCTGCCTGCACGGCCAAGTATCTGGCCCACACTCACTTCATCGCCGGTCTGCACCGTGGGGTCGGCTGTGCCGCACACCCGCCACAGGTGCCCGGCGCTGTCCTCGATGCACACCACACTGCCCCAGCGGCTATCGGTGTCCACGGCGGTCACCTTACCGGCGGCGGGAGCACACACCTGTGCATCCTGCGCACAGGCGTAGTCCACACCGTTGTGGGTGCGCCAGTCGCCAAGGGTGCTGCTGTACACCAGCTCATCGCCGCTGTAGACGTTCAAGACCCTGCCCGAGACGGGCTGCGTGGAGGCAGGCGCAGCTGAACTGCTGGCAGGCGAGGATGCGCCCTGCAGTGCGGAGGGTTCGTGCACCAAACCAGAGCCAGACTGCGCCCCAGAAGAGGACGCAGAGGATGCGGGCTTGGGTATATTTGCCGCAGATTCTGCGGCGTCGGTCACGGGCTGCTGCCATACATCGTCCTCCTGTGAGTCAAGGGTGAGCTGCGGCTCCGGGGCAGGTTCCTCCTGCGGGATCGTCAGGTCGTCGTAGCTCTTTTTCAGTTCATCCCGCACGGTGCGCACTGCCCACACGCCCGCCGCTGCGGCTGCGACGAGACAGGCCAGCAGTGCCAGTGTAAAGCCCCTGCTGCGCAAAAACTTTTTGATCTGCTCCATTGTCGTTACTCCCATCTGCTGCATTGTGTACGCATTGCTTCTGGGCTTAGTGTGGGACAGCAGGGCAGGTTTTATGCACGGAACGATTTAAAATGGCCTCCATTTCATTCTGGCCATAATAGCGGAATTGCATTTATAGTGATGCAGAACCGGTCAGACCGCGGTCTGACCGGTTCTGCGTTTTCACGAGAGGGGCCGCAGCCGGAAAATGCATCTTCCCTCTGTGGCCTTCTGTGTTGATACCCAGAGCGAAGCGGAGGATATTCTAAATGGTATTACCAAACAAAAAGGCCCTCCCTTTTCGGGAGAGCCTTTGCGGATCAAAAATCAGTTGCGGCGGCGGCTGTTCATGCCCAGCAGGCGCACAACATACAGGAAGATGTTGATGAAGTCCAGATACAACGTCAGTGCGCCGTAGATGGAAGCCTTCTCGGCCAGCTCACCGTCATAGGCGTAGTAGGAGAACATCTGGCTCAGCTTCTGGGTGTCGTAGGCGGTCAGCAGCATGAACACCACCAGACCGACAGCGCTGTACAGCACCGTGGTAAGGAAGCTCATGCCGAACAGCATGCCCACAAAGCCGGTGATGATGAGCGCGAACAGGCCCATCATCAGCTTGGGACCCCAGCCGGACAGATCCTTGTGGGTAGTAGTGCCGTAGACGGCCATCAGGCCGAAGTACAGCGAGGTGGCAAGGAAGGCCAGCACCAGAGTGCCCAGATCAAATATCAGGAAGTAGTAGCTCAGCACCATGCCGTTGAGCAGTGCATAGGCAAAGAAGGTGGCTCTTGCACCGCCCACCGACATGTTCTGCACGCGGGAGCTGAGCACATACACCAGCACCAGCTCTGCGATGGTGAACACCAGATACAGCGAGTTGACGACGTACAGCAGCGGGGTAGCGGCTGTAACGAACGCCGCTGCAAAGGTGATGAGCAGGCCTACCGCCATCCAGCGGTAGGTGCGGTTCATATAGTCAGCCGAGGTCATGGCAGGCTCCGTGTAGCCTCGATCGTAACCATTGTAATTGTAATCCATATGGGACTCCTCCAGTCTCTTTCTGCCGGAACACTTTTTCCTTGCTCCGGTCTACGGAATATAGTATACTGCATAGAAATGAACGTTTCATGAAAAAGGCTGTGATATTGTATGTCTCTTGGGCTTTATTTACACATTCCGTACTGTTTTTCCAAATGCAGATACTGCGATTTCTATTCCCATCCCGGTGAGCGCGGCGTGCCGGATGCCTATGTGGATGCTCTTTTGCGGGAGCTTTCCCGCTTTGCGCCGGAAGCACCTCTGCAGCCGGACACCCTTTATTTTGGCGGCGGCACGCCCAGCCTGCTGCGCCCGGAGCAGGCAAAACGGCTGATCGATGCGGCCCGGCCGATGCCGGGGGCCGAGATCACACTGGAAGCAAACCCGGAGACGGTGACGGAAGAAAGTCTTGCAGGCTTCCGGGAGGCGGGCGTGAACCGCATCTCCTTCGGGGTGCAGTCTGCCCGGGATACCCAGCTGCGCACGCTGGGCAGACCGCATACAGCAAAGCAGGCGCGGGCTGCCTTTGCCGCCGCCCGGCGGGCAGGCTTTGCGAACATCAGCGGCGACATCATGCTGGCACTGCCGCACTACACCGAAGCTGAGTTTGACGAAACGCTGGAACTGATCGAGGGTGGTGGGGCTACCCATATTTCGGCATATCTGCTGAAGATCGAGCCGGATTCGGCCTTTGGTAAACATCCGCCCGAAGGCCTGCCCACCGGCGATGAAGCCGCCGATTTTTACCTTTATGCAGTGGAACAGCTGGAACACCACGGCTACAAACAGTACGAGATCTCCAACTTTGCAAAGCCCGGCTATGAGGGCAGACACAACCTCATTTACTGGGACTGCGGCGACTATCTGGGCCTTGGCCCGGCGGCGCACTCCTGCATGGGCGGCAGACGGTTCTACTACCCGCCGGACACCGCCGCTTTCCTGAACGATGCCGCCGCCCCGGTGATGGACGGCAGCTGCGGCGCAGAGGACTACCTTATTTTACAGCTGCGTCTGCGCAAAGGCCTTTCGCTGGATGCATACAAAAAACTTTACGGGAAAGAATTTTCCACCGCACAGCTGGCCTTTGTGCAAAACTGCGTCCGGGCGGGCTATGCAAGCTTTGACGGCCGTACCCTTGCCCTGACCCCGGCGGGTCTCATCGTGCAGAACAGCATCCTTGCCCAGCTGTTGTAATTGGTAGAAATACGGCAGAACATTGCTTTTGTGTGTCGATTCTGGTATGATAGACTCGTATTATTAGGCGATGGGAGAGAAAAAGGATGGCGAAAGTATTGATCGTCGGCGCAGGCGCGGCAGGACTGATGGCGGCGGGTACCGCCGTGCGGCAGGGGCATCAGGTGACGGTGCTGGAACACATGGACAAGCCCGGCCAGAAGATCCTTGTCACCGGCAAGGGCCGCTGCAATGTGACCAACGACTGCCCGGCAGAGGAATTTCTACGCCATGTGCGCACGAACCCGCGCTTTCTGTATTCGTCGCTGGGGGCCTTTCCACCGGCAAAGACCATGGAACTGTTCGAGGGCCTTGGTGTGGAGCTGAAGGTGGAGCGCGGCCGCCGGGTGTTTCCAGTATCGGACAAGGCCGAGGAGATCCGGCAGGCTCTTTTGCGCTATGCGCAGGATGCTGAACTCGTGCATGACGGCGCGAAAAAGCTGCTATTGGAAGAGGTAACACCGGAGCCGGAAGCAGCTCCCGCCGCACCGGAAAACCCGCGCCACCCCAAAAAGAAAAAGGCAGGCCCGGCACTGCGGTGCATCGGTGTGCGGGGCACCTCCGGCCGGGAGTACCGGGCGGATGCCGTGCTGGTGGCCACCGGCGGCGTGAGCTACCCCACCACCGGCTCTACCGGCGACGGCTACAAACTGGCCCAGCAGGCCGGGCACACCCTCATCGAGCCGGTGCCCAGTCTGGTCAGTCTTGTGAGCCATGACGCGGACTGCAAAAAGATGATGGGCTTGGCGCTGAAAAACGTCACCCTGACCCTGTTCGAGGACAGCAAGGCCATTTTTGATGAGCAGGGCGAAATGCTGTTCACTCATTTTGGCATCAGCGGCCCGCTGACTTTGAGCGCCTCCAGCCATCTGGGCGACATGAAAAAACACAAGTATCATGCGGAGATCGACCTCAAGCCCGCTCTCAGCGAAGAGCAGCTTTACGACCGCATCACGCGGGATTTTGCCCTGCTGGCAAACCATGCGGCGCAGGGCGCGCTGGTAAAGCTTTTGCCGTCCAGTATGCAGCCGGTGATGGTGGCGCGCTGGGGCATCGACCCGGCTACCAAGGCCAACCAGATCACCCGGGAACAGAAGCGGGAGCTGGTGCAGCTGATGAAGCACTGGCGGGTGTCCATTGATGCCCGGGGCGATCTGGCCCACGCGGTGATCACCAGCGGCGGCGTGTCCGTGCGGGAGGTGGACCCCAAAACCATGCAGAGCAAAAAGGCGATGGGCCTTTACTTTGCAGGCGAAGTGCTGGATGTGGATGCCTATACCGGCGGCTACAACCTGCAGATCGCCTTCTGCACCGCACAGAGCTTTGCAAATCATCTGTAATTACAGATAAAACAATTTTAAATGCCCTCCGCGCTGCTCTGGGCATATTTATAGGAATAGATTTTTTTGATTTGTATTTTGAAAACGACTGTGGTCGTTTTCAAAATACGTTTTCACAAAAAGGGTTGTTGCCGGGATAGTCTCACAGACCGCTGCGCAACTGTTCCCGAAGGGAACGAGCAGCAATGCAGTTCTCCGTTACGACCCCACTTGTGAAAAATCAAATCTGGAAAATCCGCAGATTTTCCAGATTTGTAAATATTTAAAATAATTTTCCGTTGAAGATGGCCACAGCGAATGCGGAGGCCATTTTAAATCGTTCAGTTTAAAAAGGAGAGATACAACATGGTATCTGTTGCGATCGACGGGCCTGCAGGTGCAGGCAAATCTACGCTGGCACGCCGTTTGGCGGCTGAAATGGGCTATATTTATGTGGATACCGGTGCTATGTACCGCGCCATCGGACTGTATGCCCTGCGCGCAGGCAAGGACCCTAAGGACAACGACGCAGTGAACGCGCTGCTTCCCCAGATCGAGCTGCGGCTGGCCTCCATTGAGGGCGAGCAGCACATTTATTTAAAGGAAGAGGATGTGAGCACCGCCATCCGCACCGAGGCCGCAGGTATGGCTGCCTCTGCCGTGGGCGCAAACCCGACTGTGCGAGCCTTTCTGCTGGAACTGCAGCGGGATATGGCCAAAAAGCAGGACGTGCTGATGGACGGCCGCGATATCGGCACGGTGGTGCTGCCGGATGCCACGGTGAAGATCTTCCTCACCGCCACGCCGGAAGCCCGCGCCACACGCAGGTGGAAAGAGTATCAGGCCAAAGGCATCGATACTCCCTATGAAGAGGTGCTGGCCGACGTGAAGCAGCGGGACTATCAGGACACCCACCGTGCCGCTGCACCCCTGAAGCAGGCGGACGATGCCGTGCTGCTGGACACTTCGGAGCTGGATTTTGAACAGAGCCTTGCTGCAATGAAGAAGATCATTGCGGAGAAAGTGAATAAAACGATAAAATGATATTATATTACATCTTAGTGCCCTTTGCGTGGCTTTTGTGGCATATCGGCTTCCGCATCCATGTAGAGGGCCGCGAAAACCTGAAAAAGGTGCAGACAAAGGGCTGCATCCTTGCACCCACCCATGTCTCCGCCATCGACCCGGTGTTTATCGTGGTCACCCGGTGGGGCAGGCGGATGATCGTGTTCGCCAAGAAGGAACTGTTCGAGATCAACGCCCTGCTCACATGGTTCTTCCGCTGCTGCGGCGCGGTGTGCGTGCGCGGCACAAAGGATGAAATGGCTGCCATTGAGCAGACCGTAGAAAAGTGCAGAAACGGCGAAACACTGCTCATCTTCCCGGAGGGCACCCGCGAAAAGGACGGGAAGCTTCTGCCGCCCAAGAGCGGACTGTTCGTCATTGCGGCGGGGGCCGGGGTGGACGTAGTGCCCTGCCGCATCCTGTACGATACGCCGGATGGAAAAATGCACCTGTTCTGCAAAGTACGGGTGATCTACGGCGAGCCGATGCCTGCAGAGCAGTTTGCCATGGAGAGCCGCCGCGACACCAAAAAGCTGCGTGCCAACAAGCAGGCCCTGCTGGATGCGTGGGAAAAGATGGGGGCGTAAAAGATGGAGATCCGAGTTGCCAAAACGGCGGGGTTCTGCTTTGGTGTCAAGCGGGCGGTGGACCTGACCTATGGCCTGCTGAACGAAGGCTGCAAGGTGGCCACCCTCGGCCCGCTGATCCATAACCCGCAGGCTGTGGAGGATATGCAGAAAAAGGGTGCCCTTGTGGCGGATGCCATCGCCGATGTGCCCGCCGGGTACGAGGTGGTCATCCGCAGTCACGGCGTGCCGCGCACCGTGTACGACGAGCTGGATGCGCGCGGCATCACCTACCATGATGCCACCTGTCCCTTCGTGCAGAAGATCCAGCGCATTGCCGCCGAGGCCGAAAAGGCGGGGGCAGTGCTGCTTGTGGCAGGCGACAAGACCCATCCGGAGGTGCAGGGGATCGTGGGCCACACCCGCGGAGAGGTGTTCGTTTTTGCCGATCTGGCCGAGTTGAAGGCATGGAAAGGCCCCTCTGACCCGCAAAAACCCCTGTTTGCAGTTGCACAGACCACATTTCAGGTTACAAAATGGCAAGAAAGTTCGGAGTTTCTCAAAAAAGCCTATACAAACGCCCGAATTTTTGATACAATATGTAATGCGACGTGGGCGAGGCAACAGGAAGCGGAAGACCTCAGCCAAAAATGCGACATCATTGTTGTCATTGGCGGTCATCATTCTTCCAATACCCAAAAGCTGGTACAGGTCGCCGCAAAACACACGCGTGCCGTAACGGTCGAGACAGCGAGCGAACTTCGGCCGGAATGGTTTGCAGATGTTAAAGTGGCGGGCGTGACAGCCGGGGCTTCAACGCCATCGTCTATTATTGAGGAGGTACTTAACAGTATGAGCGCAGAAATCAATGACAGCATGAGCTTTGAGGAGATGCTGAATGCATCCGAGGAAAAGCGTGTTCATGCAGGCAGTATTGTGAAAGGAATCGTGACCAGCATCTCTGCCAACGAGATCCAGGTGGATATCGGAGCGAAGCAGACCGGCTTTGTCAAGCTGAGCGAGCTGACCGATGATTCCTCCGCCAAGGTCGAAGACCTGGTGAAGGTTGGCGATGAGCTGGACCTCATCGTCGAGAAGGTTATGGATCAGGATGGCGTCATCCAGCTCTCCCGCAAGAAGCTCGCATCTCGCAAGGGCATGGAAGAGATCGCTAAGGCCGCTGAGTCCGGCGAGGTCGTCGAAGGCGATGTCACCGAGTTCAACAAGGGCGGCGTTGTGGTCAACGTCAAGGGCGTCAAGGTGTTCGTTCCTCGTTCTCAGGCTACTATGCGCCGTGATGAGGACTACACCGCTCTGGTTGGCCAGCACGTTCAGCTGGTTGTCACCGAGTGCTCCGGCCGCAAGATCGTCGGCAGCATCAACAAGGTGACCGCTGAGCAGAACAAGGCAAAGCGTGAAGAGTTCTGGGCAAACGTTGAGGTGGGCAAGACCTACACTGGCGTTGTCAAGAGCCTGACTTCTTACGGTGCATTCGTCGATATCGGCGGTGTGGACGGTCTGTGCCACATCAGCGAGCTGAGCTGGAACCGCATCAAGCATCCCTCCGAGGTCGTCTCCGTTGGCGACACCATCGAGGTGTATGTGAAGGACATCGACACCGAGAACCACAAGGTCTCTCTGGGCTACAAGAAGGCCGAGGACAACCCCTGGGAGCAGCTGAAGAACAACTACCCCATCGGCAGCACCTTCCATGCTCCGGTCGTCTCCCTGACCAAGTTCGGTGCATTCGTCCGCATCCTGCCGGGTGTTGATGGTCTGGTCCACATCAGCGAGATCAGCAATGACCGCGTTGAGAAGGTCTCTGACGTACTGAAGGTCGGCGATATGGTCGATGTGAAGCTGCTGGATGTCGACTTCGACAAGAAGCGCATCAGCCTGTCTATGAAGGCCCTGCTGAACGACGACGCTGAGTAATCAGCCTTTCGTTCGGAAGAAAAGCTTCTGACACAATGCGATCAACAGCCCCGTTGCCGGGAAAACGGCGGCGGGGCTGTTTTTGTTAAGGAGAGAACCCTCTCAGTCACCTGCGGTGACAGCTCCCCCGAAGGGGAGAGCTTTTGGCAAAAGAGGGCAGGCTCGCCGCGCCCGCAATAAAACCTCGCCCTTCGGGAGAGGTGGACGCGAGCAGCGCGAGCGGACGGAGAGGGTTTGACGAACTATGATAAATTTTTTCAAGAAACACTGGGAAGTGCTGAGCTATCTGGTTTTCGGCGTGCTGTGCACCCTGCTGAACATTGTGCTGTATGCGCTGTTCAACAAGCTGTTTGGTTATACAGCCGCCAACAGCTGGGGCAATGTGCTGGATAACATCATCTGCATCCTGTTTGCCTACTGCACCAACCGCGCCTTTGTGTTCCGCAGCAAAACGCAGGGCAAGGCCATGGCGAGGGAATTTGGTGCATTCGTCACCTGTCGTCTGGGTACAATGCTGCTGGACACTGCAATTATGCTGGTGCTGGGCAATCTGCTGGCTGCGCAGGGTGCAGCGCTGATGGACGAGCTGATGCAGGGGGTGCTGAGCGTGGTGGCCCACTGGCTTGGCCCGGATACGGCCATCCAGATGGCAGCCTCCTATGCAGGCACACCGGCGGGGGTCACGGATGGCTCTGCCGCTATTGCCGTCATCGGCGGTGCAGACGGCCCCACGGCGATCTTCGTTACCAGCCGCTACAATGCGCAGGCACTGTGGGGCCTTGCCGTGAAGGTCTTTTCCAATGTACTGGTGATCGTGCTGAACTATGTGTTCAGCAAGCTGATCATTTTTAAGAAAAAGTAAGCAGAACCCTCTCAGTCGCTTGACGGCGACAGCTCTCCCGAAGGGCGAGCTTTTTTGCAGGAGAAGAAAAACTTCTCCTCCGAGCATAAAGCTCCCCCATTCGGGGGAGCTGGCATCGAGCGTATGCGAGATGACTGAGAGGGTTTTACAAATCATCAACACTTTAGGAGGTACGGTTTTATGAAGCGTGGTCTGAAAGGTTTTGCATTTCTGGTCTCCGGTCTGGTGCTGGGCATCATTGGTGCAACGGTCTCAGCAACTGCAATTGCCCTGAGTGCTGTCGGCATGGCAAAGGTGCGCCGTGCCAGCAAGTAAAAAAGGAGAAAAAAACATGACTCGTGAAGAAATTCTCTCCCATGTCGATCACACCCTGCTGAAGCCGGAGGCCACCTGGCCCCAGATCCAGACCCTGTGTGACGAAGCCATTGCAAACCACACCGCATCCATCTGCATCAACACCTGCTACGTCAAGCAGGCGGTGGAGTATATGGCGGGCCGCATCCCGGTATGCTGCGTGGTAGGCTTCCCTCTGGGTGCCATGGATACCGCCAGCAAGGCGTTTGAAGCCAAGACTGCCATTGAGAATGGTGCCGCCGAGGTGGATATGGTCATCAACATCGGTCGCCTGAAGAACAAGGAGTACGATGCCGTGCGCGAGGACATCCGCGCCGTGAAGCAGGCGGTGGGCGACAAGGTCCTGAAGGTCATCATCGAGACCTGCCTGCTGACCGACGAGGAAAAGGAAAAGATGTGCGATATCGTCTGCGAGGCAGGCGCGGACTACATCAAGACCAGCACCGGCTTCTCCACCGCAGGCGCAAACTTCCACGATGTGGAGCTGATGGTCAAGGGCGTGCATGGCCGCTGCAAGGTCAAGGCTGCCGGCGGCATTTCTACCGTGGAGGACATGGAGACCTTCCTTGCGCTGGGTGCTGACCGTCTGGGCACCTCCCGCGCTGTCAAAATTCTGAACGGCGAGCAGGCAAAGGGCTATTGATCTTTCTGCGAAAAAATGCAATTATAAGTAATATTTCCGCAGAACAGAACCAGAGCGCACGCGAAGGCTGTTCTGGATCGTCTGGTTTTCCAAAGGGCCGCTGCACAAATTGCTGTGCAGCGGCCCTTTTTGATGCCAAGCCTTGCAAGCAGGGCGCGGCAGGGTATATAGTACAGATAGATACTGTATAAAACAGGGGCTGTCTGCCTTATGGGATAAGGCGGGCAGGGGAGGAAATGCAATGAATATACCCGAGATCCTTGTGGCCAATGGCACAGGGGCGGTGCTGGTATGCTTTCTGTTTCTGCTGCGGGTGCGCGGCGAGAGTAAAAACAGTGTTGGAAGTGAGCTGTTCTGCCGGATGCTGGTGGTGACTCTGCTGGCACAGGCGACAGAGACGATCAGCTTTCTGCTGGACGGCGTGCCCGGCGCGGCAAGCCGGTTCTGGCTGTACCTCATGAACACCGTCTGCACCGGCGCTACCGTGAGCGTGGGCTTTGCGTGGTGTTTGTATGTGGACTTCCGGGTCTACCACAGCACCGGACGCCTGCGCAGAAGGCATCTGTTCCTGGGCGCGCCGCTGCTGGCTGTTCTGGCGCTGCTGGCGGCGAACCTTTTCGGCACAGGATGGATCTTTACCATCTCCGCGGACAACGTTTACCATCGCGGTCCGCTGAACAGTTTGCTTTACCTGCTGCTGTTCGGCTATTATGCCGAGAGCGTGTGGCAGGTGCATAAGGCCAAGCGCGATGGCGTTACGGTGGAGTTTTTCTCGGTGTACTACTTTGTGATCACCTGTGCGGTGGGCACGGTGCTGCAGGGCGCGTTCTACGGTATGGCCTTCGGCTGGCTGTCGGTGGCCATCGCCTTTGTGTTTGTGGACAGTCAGCTCCGCAGTCTGCGCAGCTATATCGACGAGCTGTCCGGTCTGTTTGGCCGCAAGTACATGAACTACTGTCTGGAGCGCATCCACGCCACGCAGGAAAAGGATGTTTACGGCATCATGATGGACGTGAACTGCTTCAAGGAGATCAACGACACCTACGGTCATGGTGCGGGCGACCGCGCCATTCAGGAGATCGGTCACATCCTGTCCGGAGCGCTGGTGGCAAACTCGGTAGCTATCCGCATAAGCGGCGATGAGTTCATGGTGCTGATCCGGCACGGCTCGGAGGAAATCCTGAATAAGGTCTGTGCCGCCATCGAGCAGCGGGTGCAACGCTATAACGCCGCCGCCCCGGCGGGCAGCTTTCAGCTGTCTTTCTCCACCGGTGTGGCAAAGTATGAGGGCGGCAGCGTGGAGAAATTTCTGGTGGAACTGGACGAGCGGATGTATGCGGAAAAGCGCGCTTTCCACGCCGCCCGGAACGGCCATGCCGTACCGGAGCAGGGAAACGCTCCATCAATTTCAGAATAATGTCTAAAAAGAGTGATACTCTTCTTGACAATCTGACGAAGCAATGATAGAATACTGAACGTACCAACTGAATACCGACTTATCAAGAGCGGCTGAGGGGACAGGCCCTGTGAAGCCCGACAACCTGCGCGTGAGCGCAAGGTGCCAAATCCTGCGGGAAACCGAGAGATAAGAGTGCAACGCTCAGAGCTTTCGGGCTCTGGGCGCTTTTATTTTTCGCGCAAAAAAGCTTGAACGGAATGTTGGAGCAAGAAATACACACCCTGCTGTAAAAACTTTAGGAGGCAAAACAAATGGCAAGACACCTGTTTACTTCTGAGTCCGTCACCGAAGGACATCCCGACAAGATCTGCGACCAGATCTCGGATGCCATTCTGGACGAAATTCTGACCCACGACCCCAATGCCCGCGTGGCCTGCGAGACCTGTGCATCCACCGGCCTTGTGCACATCATGGGCGAGATCACCACCAACTGCTATGTGGATTTCCAGAAGGTCGTCCGCGAGGTGGTGGCAGATATCGGCTACACCCGCGCAAAGTTCGGCTTTGATGCCGACACCTGTGCCGTCATCTCCAACATCGACGGCCAGAGCCCCGACATCGCACTGGGCACCAACGATCAGGTGGGCGGTGCAGGCGATCAGGGTATGATGTTCGGCTATGCCTGCGATGAGACCCCGGAGCTGATGCCTATGCCCATCAGCCTTGCCCACAAGCTGGCAAAGCGCCTGACCGAGGTGCGCAAGAACGGCGAGATGGACTATCTGCGTCCGGATGGCAAGAGCCAGGTCACTGTGGAGTACGATGAGAACAACAAGCCCGTGCGTGTGGATGCTGTGGTCATCTCCAGCCAGCACAGCGAGAGCGTCAGCATGGAACAGCTGCGCGCTGACGTGATGGAGAAGGTCATCAAGGCCACCATCCCCGCCGAGCTGCTGGACGAGAACACCAAGTACTACATCAACCCCACCGGCCGCTTCGTTGTGGGCGGCCCGCAGGGTGACACCGGCCTGACCGGACGCAAGATCATCGTGGACACCTACGGCGGCTATGCCCGTCACGGCGGCGGTGCCTTCTCCGGCAAGGACCCCAGCAAGGTGGACCGCAGCGCAGCCTATGCGACCCGCTGGGTGGCAAAGAACATTGTGGCTGCAGGTCTTGCCAAGCAGTGCGAAGTGCAGGTGGCCTATGCCATCGGCGTGGCAAAGCCTGTGTCTATCATGGTGGACACCTTCGGCACCGGCACCGTCTCGGATGAGAAGATCGAGCAGGCTGTGGAAAAGGTCTTTGACCTGACCCCCGCCGCCATCATCCGCGAACTCGACCTGCGCAAGCCCATCTACCGCAAGCTGGCCGCATACGGCCACATGGGCCGCGAGGATCTGGGCGTGAAGTGGGAGAACACCGACCGCGTGGATGCCCTGAAGGCTGCGGTCGCTGCCCTGTAAGCGGAACACAAAGCACCTATCGCAATCATATAAAATAAGAAGGCATCTGCAACGATCGCTTCTGAGCTTCTGAAGCTCAGCAAATTTGCTGCAGATGCCTTTGTTTTTGCGGCTCTGCCGGGGAGGGCGAACGAGCGAAAACAGCAGCATCTCCGCTGCCCGGCACACTGCATTTTTATCTCCCGGAAGAGCGATCCCGGCAGACTGCTCAGACAAAGAAAAGTCTTACTTTTCCACGGAAATCAGCCGAAATTTGCGAAATGGCAAAGAATCGGCTGTCTTTTTGTCGAAAACACACATTCTCTTTGAGAAAAAAGAAGAACAGCTGTGCAAGGCGCAGAAAATCCTGACATGAAACAAATTGATATGGCAGAATCGACGAAATGTGATAAAATAAAACCAGATATGCGCTCTTGTGTGCATGATACGGATCGTAAACAGCAATAAGGAGTTATGACTATGTCTATTGAAATTTCCCCGAAGTCGTTCTTTGAGCAGCCCAGCGTGGCAGATATGCGGCTGATCTCCTGCCCCGGTGCAGAGGAACTGACCGGCCTGATCGACAAGCATCTGGTCCGCTGGGCCAAGGCTGCCGGAATTGACAAAGAGACCTTCATTATTCCTTGCGACTGCCCCCGCTTCCAGAGTGGCGATGCCAAGGGTCTGGTGAAGGAGTCGGTGCGCGGCGACGATATCTTCATCGTGGTCGATCCCGGCAACTACAGTGTGACCTACAAGCTGTTCAACTACGAGAACCACATGTCTCCGGACGATCACTTCGCCAACCTGAAGCGCCTGATCCAGGCAGTGGCCGGCAAGGCACACCGTGTGTCGGTCATTATGCCCAGCCTGTACGGTGGCCGTCAGCATCGCCGTGTGGTGCGCGAAAGTCTGGACTGCGCTGTGGCCCTGCAGGAGCTGCAGACCATGGGTGTGCGCAACATCATCACCTTTGATGCTCATGACCCCCGCGTGCAGAACGCTGTGCCGCTGATGAGCTTTGATAACGCAATGCCCACCTATCAGGTGCTGAAGAGCCTGCTGAAGAAGGACCCGGACCTCTCCTTTGATAAGAGCAAGTTTACCGTGGTCAGCCCGGACGAGGGCGCCATGAACCGCAACATGTACTTCTCCAGCGTGCTGGGCTGCAATCTGGGCATGTTCTACAAGCGCCGCGATTACACCCGCGTGGTGAATGGCCGCAACCCCATCGTTGCCCACGAGTATCTGGGTGAGAGCGTGGAAGGCAAGACCGTCTTTATCGCAGACGACATCATTGCTTCCGGCGAGAGCATGCTGGAGGTCGCCAGCAACCTGAAGGAGCGCGGCGCTGCCAACATCATCGCCAACGCCACCTTCCCCCTGTTCACCAGCGGCCTGGACAAGTTCGACAAGGCTGTGGCCGAGGGCAAGCTGACCTATGTTGTGGGCACCAACCTGACCTACCGTATGCCTGAGCTGCTCACCCGCGACTGGTATGTGGATGTGGATGTTTCCAAGTACGCTGCATACTTTGTGGTGGCTCTGAACCACGACATGTCTGTTTCCAGCATTATCGACCCGCTGAAGAAGATCGAGAATCTGCTGGCAAGCCGCAAGTAAGTTTAATACGAAAAAGGCTCTGCATCCTTGCGATGCAGAGCCTTTTTCGTATCACAAATCAAATAAAACGATTATAATTCGTCTCCATGGCTGCGCAGATACCGAACCAGCATGGGCAGCTCGTAGAGCAGCATGACGACCCAGCCCACCGCATAGCTGTAAGGCAGAGCTTCGATCTCCATTTTCCACACCAGCACGAACACCGCAGCTGCCGCCACACGGAACACCATGTTGAAGGTGCTGGACACCAGCGTGACCTTCAGATCGCCAATGCCGCGGAAGAAGCCCTGAATGCCATTGGTGGCTGCGGGCATCAGGTAGAACAGGGAAACCGTGCGCAGGAAGCGCACGCCCAGATGGACGACCTCCGGGTCGGTGACGAACAGCTTCATGATAAAGGGCGCACCGGCAAAGCATACAACGGCGATCAGCACGCCGTAAGCGGCCTCGATGCGCATACCGCAGTGGAAGCCCTGCTTCACACGGTCGTGCTTGCCGGCACCCCGGTTCTGCGCCATGAGGGTGGTCATGGCGTGGCCGATGTTCTGCTGCGGGGTATAGGCAAAGTCGTCAATGCGGGAAGCAGCGGTAAAGGCAGCCATAGCGTTGACACCCATGGTGTTCACGATGGCCTGCACAGCGATCTTGCCAAGCTGCACGGTGGCTTGCTGCATGGCGCTGGTCCAGCCGTAGCTGACCGTTTTGCGCAGCAGCTTGCCGTCAAACACCAGCCAGCGCCTGCCCAGCTGCAGGATGGGCACCTTCCAGCGGATGTACAGTACGCACAGCACGCAGCACAGTGCTTCGCTGACCACGGTGGAAAGGGCGCAGCCGTTGCTGCCCCAGTTCAGCACCTGCACAAAGAACAGGTCGCCGCCGATGTTCAGCACAGAGCTGATCATCAGGAAATACAGGGCACTCTTGCTGTCGCCCAGTGCACGCATGGTGGCGGCAAGGAAGTTATAGAAGAAGGTGAAAATCAGGCCTGCAAACACGATGCGCAGGTAGCTGACCGCAATGGGCAGGATATCGGCGGGCACCTGCATCAGCTGCAGCAGGGGCGTGGCCAGAATGACGCACAGCGCCGAGAATGCCAGCGAGAACACGGTGCCTGCAATGGCGGTGGTGGACACCTGATGCTCCATCAGCTGGGTATTACCGGCACCGAATGCGGTACTGACCAGAATGCCGGCACCCAGACACATGCCGTTGATAAACAGGATGGCCAGAGTCATGAGCGGGTTGGAAGTGCCGACGGCGGCAAGAGCTTCCTCGCCCACGAACTTGCCCACGATGATGCTGTCGGCGGCGTTGTAGGTGAGCTGGAACAGGTTGCCAAGTACCAGCGGAATGGTAAAACGGATCAGGAGCGGAGTAATGGCTCCCTTTGTCATGTCGTTTGTCATGGGAACTCTATGATTTCTCCTTATAATGTATTTACGATCTGCCGTCCGGGCAGGATGGCAAGGGCAGAGCGGCTGGCACCTACATGGATGAGCTGTGCGGCCGCCTGCAAAACGGCACCGGATGCCACCGAAGCCGGGATGGCATCGGTGCGCAGCACCTTTTGCGCGGCCCGCTGCGCGTCGGTGGTGTTCACCGCCACCACGTTGTCCACCACATAGGCGTTGAAGTTTTCCGGCACAAAGCCGTAGCCCAGATCGCTGATGCCGTGGGGGCCGGTCAGGCCGCCGCCCAGCGCCTGCGATTCGTAAGGCTCCACGGCGGCGATGCGCACATCGTTCGTCCATGCCTTGATGGTCTCGCCCACGCCGGTCACGGTGCCGCCACTGCCCACGCCGATCACGATAGCGTCCACGGCACTTTTGCCCTCCCGCGCGATGCTCTGCACAATGGCAGGGCCGGTAACGCGGCGGTGGTACTCCGGGTTATCATCGTTGGCAAGCCAGTCCATGTAGTACCAGCCGTTGGCGGCGGCGGTCTGTGCCGCCAGACGGCGGGCACCGTTCACACCGCTGCGGGCCGGGCTGTGGCGGATCTGCGCACCCAGCCGCAGCAGGGTCTCCTGCCGCAGGGCGGGGGCATCTTCCGGCATCACCAGAACCACCGGGTGACCGGCGGTCAGGCCCGCCAGCGTGAGCGCAGCGGCAAACGGGCCGGAGGCCGCTTCAATGATGGGCTGACCGGAGATCAGCTTCTTTTTTTCAATGGCAAGGGCCAGCATCCCTTCGGCAAGGCCGTCCCGGGCCGTGCCGGTGGGGCCTGCAAAGTCCAGATAGGCATACAGCCGTCCCTTCAGCCCGCAGGCGGCAGCATAGCCGCGCAGCTCCACGATGGGGCAGGCGCTGAGCGTCTGGTAAAAATTGGGGTAGATCGGCACGAAGACCCTCCTTTCATGGGATACAACAATATTATCCTAACGCAAAAGGACTGCGCGCGTCAAGATGCGTTTTAGCAAAAACGGCGAATTTTTGGCGGATTTTCTGGAAAAATCTCCGAAAGGCTCTTGACAGGATGCGGTGCATCTGCTATACTTCATCCGTAAAGCAAATGAACTTTACATCACTTCTCGAAAGTACAGGCACAAAACCGGGGGATCAGAGGATGGCAAAAGATCTGGAAATGGGCTATCTGCTGGACTTTTACGGTGAGGTGCTCACTGAGAAACAGCGCGAAATGCTGCGCCAGTATTACAACGATGACCTTTCGCTGAGCGAGATCGGCGAGAACTTCGGCATCACCCGTCAGGGTGCGCGGGATGCCATCAAGCATGGCGAGAACGCGCTGAAGGAGCTGGAGGAAAAGGTCGGCTTTGCGGCGCGTTACCGCCGCGTGCAGCAGAAGCTGGAAGAGCTGGAGCAAATGGTGATCGATGCACGGTTCGAGTGCACCGGTCCGCAGGGCCTGACCACCACCGAGTACGAACACCAGCTGACCAAAATGTTAAAGCTCATCCGCTCCATCGACGAAGCAAACGAGAGCTGAAACCTGTGAAAGGAGCACCGTACAATGGCATTTGAATCCCTTACCGACCGCCTTGCCGGTGTGTTCAAAAAGCTGCGCGGTCACGGTAAGCTGACCGAGGCAGATATCAAGGCCGCGATGCGTGAGGTGCGCATGGCCCTGCTGGAAGCCGATGTCAACTACAAGGTTGCCAAGGACTTCTGTGCAAAGGTATCCGAACGCGCCATGGGTCAGGAGGTCATGGAGAGCCTGACCCCGGCACAGCAGGTGGTCAAGATCGTCAACGAAGAGCTGGTTGCCCTGATGGGCGGCAGCGAAGCGGCCCGCCTGAACATCAAGAACAAGGGCCAGACGATCATCATGCTCTGCGGCCTGCAGGGCAACGGTAAAACCACCCACGCCGCAAAGCTGGCAAAGTACTTTATCAAACAGGGCCGCCGCCCTATGCTGGTGGCCTGCGATATTTACCGCCCTGCGGCCATCGATCAGCTGCAGGTGGTGGGCAAACAGGCGGGCGCACCGGTGTTCACCCTGCCGGGCGCAAAGCCGCCGGAAATTGCAAAGAAGGCGCTGGCACACGCCAAGGATTACGGCAATGACATCGTGATTCTGGATACCGCCGGCCGTCTGCAGATCGACGATGTGCTCATGCAGGAGCTGGTGGACATCAAGGAAGCCGTTCCTGTGGACGAGACCCTGCTGGTGGTGGACGCCATGGCTGGTCAGGACGCTGTGAACGTTGCCAAGACCTTCAACGAGAAGGTAGGCATCGACGGCATCATCCTCACCAAGACCGATGGCGATACCCGCGGCGGTGCGGCACTTTCGGTGCTGGCCGTCACCGGGAAGCCCATCAAGTTCCAGGGCACCGGCGAAAAGCTGGACGATCTGGATGTGTTCCACCCGGATCGCATGGCAAGCCGCATCCTTGGCATGGGCGATGTGCTGAGCCTGATCGAGCGCGCGCAGGAGACGGCCGACGAAAAGGCAGCCGAAGAGACCGCCAAGCGGATGATGGAGAACAAGTTCGACATGAACGACATGCTGGACCAGTTCGCACAGATCCGCAAGATGGGCGGTGCAGGCGCGATGCTGAGCATGCTGCCCGGCGGCAGCGGCATCGATCCCAGTCAGGTCGATGAAAAGGCGTTCGACCGCATCGAGGCTATGATCTATTCCATGACCAAGGAAGAACGCGAGACGCCCTCCATCATCAACCCCAAGCGCAAGCGCCGCATCGCGGCCGGCAGCGGTACCACCGTGGCCGACGTGAACAAGCTGCTCAAGCAGTTTGAAATGATGCAGAAGATGATGAAGCAGTTCAAGAAAAGCCCCAAGGGCTTTGCCCGCCGCCTGGGCGGCATGATGGGCAACCCCAATGCCTTCCGCGGACTGAAATAATTTTTGTGATACAACCCCCTTGCGGGTTTGTACAATATAATCAACATGCGCCCGCAAGGGCCGCACAAAACAATTTTTGGAGGATATTTACCATGGCAGTTAAGATTCGTCTGCGCCGCGTTGGCGCCAAGAAGGCTCCCTTCTATCGTGTTGTTGTTGCTGACAGCCGCTTCCCCCGTGACGGCCGTTTCATCGAAGAGATCGGCACCTACGATCCCAACAAGGAGCCTTCCGAGATCAAGATCGACGCTGAGAAGGCAAAGCAGTGGATCGCCAACGGCGCACAGCCCACTGATACCGTTCGCGTCCTGCTGAAGAAGTCCAACGTTCTGTAAGTAGGGAGGGCTGACTCATGCAGGAGCTGTTGCTGGCAGTTGCCCGCGGTCTCGTGGAGGATAAGGAAGCCGTTAAGGTCACGGTGGACGAGCCTCGCGAGGACGGCACCATCGTCTACCACCTGAGCGTGGCAGAGGGAGATATGGGCCGTGTCATCGGCAAGCAGGGCCGGATCGCAAAAGCCATTCGTGTGGTGATGCGCGCGGCTGCTGTGCGGGTCGATGAAAAGGTCCTTGTTGAGATCGACTGAGCACCCTACAGGCCCTTTGCCCTTGCGGCAAGGGGCCTTTTTGATTATAGGAGCAAGATTATGCAGCAATATCTGGAAGCGGGCAAGGTCGTGACCACCCACGGCGTGCGCGGCGAAATGAAGCTGGAGCTTTGGTGCGACGGCGTGAATTTTCTGAAAAAGGTGGGCAGGCTGTACCCCTCGGCACAGGGCGGCAGGGCCTATAAGATTGTGTCCATCCGCGCACAGGGCCAGATGGCTCTGCTGCAGCTGGAAGGTGTGGACGATATGGATGCTGCCCGTGCGCTGCGGGGGCAGGTGTTCTACTTTGACCGTAATGATGCCACCCTGCCCGCAGGCCGCTGGTATGTGGCCGACCTGATCGGGTGCGAAGTGCGGGATGCCGACAACGGCAGGGTGTACGGCGTTGTGACCAGCGTGGATCACCCCGGTGCACAGGATATCTACACCGTCAAAGCACCGAACGGCAAGGAATACATGTTCCCGGGCGTGGATGCTTTTCTGAAAGAGCGCAACCCGCCGGAGGGCTATCTCCTCGTCACCCCCATTCCGGGCCTGCTGGACGATGACTTTGACAGCGAACGGGAGGAAGAGTGAGCCATGGGAATGCGTGTGGACATCGTGACCCTGTTCCCGGAAATGTGCCAGCAGGTGCTGGATGCCAGCATCATCGGGCGCGCGGCAAAGAAGGGCTTTATTGAGACCCACTGCCACCAGATCCGGGACTACACCCTGAACAAACAGAAGCAGACCGACGATTACCCCTACGGCGGCGGCTGCGGCATGGTGCTGTACGCTCAGCCCATCGCAGACTGCCTGCGTGCTGTGCAGCAGGAAGTGGCTTCACAGGGCCGTCCGGCCCCGCATATCGTGTTCCTGACGGCAGGCGGCCAGCGCTACACCGAGGAGCACGCAAAGCGACTGGCCCAGTATGATAACCTGACACTGGTATGCGGCCACTATGAGGGCATCGACGAGCGTGTGATCGATGCTTTTGCGGATGAAGAAATCTCCATCGGTGACTACATCCTCACCGGCGGCGAGCTGGCCAGCCTTGTGGTGGCGGACAGTGTGCTGCGCCTGAAGCCCGGCGTGCTGGCTGAGCAGAAGGGCTACGAGGAAGAAAGCTACTGGGACGGCCTGCTGGAGTATCCCCAGTACACTCGCCCCGAGGTGTGGGAAGGCCGCGCCGTGCCGCAGGTGCTGCTGGGCGGCGACCACCAGAAAATCGATGCATGGCGCGGGGAACAGAGCCGGGAGCGCACCCGCCTGCGCCGCCCGGAGCTGTACGAGAAGTGGTATGAGACCCACCCTGTGACCGAGCTGCCCAAGTGGAAGCGCGGCGAGAACATGCGCCTTGTCAAGACCGACGAGCAGTTTGCTGCTGCTGCCCGCATCTTTGTGGAGGGACGGCGCACCACCTGTGCCGAGAACTGGACCCCGGAATACTGTGCCAGCCTCAACGAGGAAGAATATCTTTTGCAGCTGCGGCAGGAAAAGGCCGCAGGCTGGGTGTGCTACCTGCACACCACCAAGGATGTGCCGGACGGCATCGTGAGCATCAACCACAAGGTGGGGCACATCGAACATCTGTTCGTCACTGAAAAAGCCCGCGGCAGGGGCATTGGCATGAAGATGCTGGACTTTGCCCGCAGGAAGCTCAGCGAGCACGAGCACCCGGTGCTGAGCGTGCTGAACACCAACACCCGCGCCATAGCGCTGTACACCCGCATGGGCTGGAAGCTGACCAGCGGCACCGAGCTGGAATTCACGCCGGAGCAATATCCGGCTGTGGTGAAAAAGTGTGCTCTGGTCTGGATGCGGTACGAGGGCAGCGCACAGAAGTAACTCCGGGCGGCAGCTGCAGGTGCATCGGACAGCGAAAAAGGCACGAAAATGGATGCTCGGGCCAGAGGGTATGGTGCTGGAAACGCACAAAAACGGCCGAGATATTGCCCGATGGTCGAAAAAATGTTGAAAACTTTTGTATCTACCCTCTAACCTTCGGGGAATAATTTTATTATCTTTGTATAAATAATGAAAAATGGGCCGCTTTTCATTGGAGAAACCGCCAAAAATGCGCCGGGGGGCTGTACAACCGTTTCGACTTGCGCTAAAATAATCGTAACGCAACAGGCACACTATACAGATTCTATACCCAAAACGATATTAGATAGGAGCGCTTTACTATGTACGTGAAAGAAGTTACCGTTGAAAATCAGGTTGGTCTGCACGCTCGTCCGGCTACCTTCTTCATCCAGAAGGCTAACGAGTTCAAGTCTTCCATCTGGGTCGAGAAGGAAGAACGCCGCGTGAACGCAAAGAGCCTGCTGGGCGTTCTGTCTCTGGGCATCGTGGGCGGTACCACCATCCGCATCATCGCTGACGGCGCTGATGAGCAGGCTGCTGTTGACGGCCTGATCAAGCTGGTGGAGTCCGGTTTTGCTGAGTAATTTGTGTCTATAAATGGAGCGGCGGGGGAACCTGCCGCTTTTTGTTTTTCAAGGAGAATCCATGACCAAAGCTGAACTGTATCAGAAAGCCTGTATGCTGCCGCTGCTGCCCGGCGTTTATATCATCCGGGATAAGACGGACACCATCATTTATATCGGCAAGGCAAAGCGGCTGCGCATCCGGGTGAGCCAGTATTTCCGCGAGGGCGTGCCCCACGACAACAAGGTCAGCCAGATGATCGCCCATGCCTATGCCTTTGACGTGATCGTCTGCCAGAGCGAGTTTGAAGCGCTGGTGCTGGAAGCCAGCCAGATCAAGGCCCACACGCCGAAGTATAACATCCTGCTCAAGGATGATAAAGGCTACAGCTATATCAAGGTGACAAAGGAGCCATGGCCCAGGCTCTCCTTCGTGCTGCAAAAGGAGGAGGACGATGCTGAGTATATCGGCCCCTATACCTCCAGCTTTGCGGCGCGGCAGATGGCAGAAACCGCCATGGATGCCTTTCTGCTGCCAAGGTGCAATAAGCGCTTCCCGCAGGAGATCGGCAAAGGACGGCCCTGCCTGAACGCCCACATCGGCAAGTGCATGGCAGTGTGCAGCGGCAGGATCAGCTGCGAAAACTACAATCAGGCCGTCAAGAGCGCTGTGCACCTGATCCGCTATGGCAAAAAGGACATCCTGAAGATCCTTAATGAGCGGATGCAGGAGGCCTCGGACCGGCTGGAATTTGAGACGGCGGCGCTGCTGCGGGACCAGATCGTAGCCATCACCAAGGTGAGCGCCGGGCAGAAGGTCATTGTGGACCCGGATGTGGAGATGGATGTGGTGGCGCTGGCAGGCACGCCGGACAGCGTGTGTGCGGCGGTGCTGCGCTTCCGGGACGGACGGCTGACCGATAAGCGGGAGTTTTTGTTCCACGATACTTCGGACATTGCCGCCGTGCGGGAGGAATTTCTGCCCCGATATTATCTGGATGACGAACAGATCCCCAAGATTATTGCGGTGGACGAGCTGCCGCCGGACAGCGACGCTTTGCAGCAGGCGCTGAACGAAAAGCGCGGCAGTGAGGTGCAGCTGTATGTGCCCCAGCGCGGCGATAAGGCCCATCTGGTGGAGATGGCCCACACCAACGCGGTAGAGCGTCTTGCCCGGGAGAGCGGCCGCTATGCCCGGGAGGAAAAGCTGCTGGACGAGCTGGCGCAGGTGCTGGGCCTTGCAAAGCCGCCCCGGGCCATTGAGAGCTACGACATCTCCAACTGGGGCGATGGCTCCAGCGTGTGCGGCATGGTCACCTTCAAGGACGGCAAGCCCTACAAGGCGGGCTACCGCAAGTTCAAGATGAAGACCGTTGCGGGCACTGACGACTATGCATCACTGGCAGAGACTGTCTCCCGGCGGGCAGCAGAGTACGAAAAGTACGCAGAGCTTGCAAAAAAGGGAGAGCCCTGCAGCAACTGGTTCGGGCAGAAGCCGGATCTGCTTTTGATGGACGGCGGCAGGGGGCAGGTGAGCGCGGCAAAAGATGCACTGGCCGGGACTGCCCTTGCGGATGTGCCGCTCTACGGCATGGTGAAGGACGACCACCACCGCACCCGCGCCATTGTGGACAGCGACGGCCGGGAAATTGCCATCAACATGAACCGGGGCACCTTTACCTTTATCACGGCCATTCAGGACGAGACCCATCGCTTTGCCAATGCCTACCGCAAGCAGCAGATGAAGCAGAAGAGTTATTCCTCCACCCTGACCGAGATCCCCGGCATCGGCCCCAAAACGGCAAAGGCACTGATGGCCCAGTTCAAGAGCGTGACCGCGGTGAAGGAAGCCACGCCTGACCAGCTGGAAAATACCCCCGGCGTGGGCAAACAGACGGCACAGATCATCTACGCATATTTTCACGCATAAAACCCTCTCAGTCATCGCTGCGCGATGCCAGCTCTCCCGAAAGGGAGAGCTTTTTGCATTCAGATGCAATGAATGTGCAGAGCTGAAGAAAACGCGATTGATGCATTTGCCGGTTATAGCCCTTCCCGTGAAAAGGCAAACCCCGGCAGACTGCAGTCTGCCGGGGTTTGCAATATTAAAATAAATTTTCCGCTGAAAATGCCCAGAGCAAAGCGGAGGGCATTCAAATGATTCAGTTCTCCGCAGAAATATCCTGACCGAAATACTTCTCGCTCAGCTCTTTCAGAGTGCCATCGGCACACAGCTCCTCAATGGCGGTGTTGATGGCATCCAGCAGGGTGGCGCTGGCATCACCCTTGCGCAGGGGGATGGCAACGTGAGAGGCATCCTCGGTCTGGGCCACCAGCTTGAAATCTGCATCCGGGTGGACGTTCAGGTAATCGTAGAAGGAGACATCAGCGTTCAGGGTGGCGTCGATGCGGCCCGCGGTGAGCAGCTGGATGGTCTCTTCCAGCGTGTCGATGCCCTGTACGGTGGCACCATAGCTCTCGGCCAGTTCCATGTAGGTGGAAGCAAGGCTGTTGGCGGTGGTCTTGCCCTTCAGGTCCTCAAAGTTGGTGATCTCGTCGTTATCCTTGCGGACGGCAAGGGCAGTGTGGATGTAGCCGTAGGGCTCGGTGAAATCATAGGTCTTGGCGCGCTCGTCGGTCACTTCCACGCCGTTGCACACGATGTCGTAGCGGCCTGCGTCCAGACCGGCAAACAGGCTGTCCCAGTCGCTTTCGACGTACTCCGGCTCCACGCCCAGCTTTTCGGCAATGGCGCGGGAGACTTCCACATCGTAGCCCACCAGAGTATCGGATTCGTCGTGGTAGCTCCAGGGCTGCCATGCGCCTTCCAGGGCGACGATCAGCTTGCCGCTGGACTGGATGTTGGACAGCTGGTCGCCGGCAGCAGGAGCCACAGAGGCGGCCGTGCCGGAAGCAGCGGTGCTGCCGGAAGAATTGGAGCAGCCGGACA
>ERZ780150.78-NODE-78-length-99191-cov-7.801888_pt1 | contig 99191 bp, 92 predicted proteins | sample MGYA00511019_ERZ780150 | MGnify/ENA primary metagenome ERZ780150 (study PRJEB29588, sample SAMEA2151633) | human gut metagenome | biome: human gut; feature: human-associated habitat; material: faeces | place: Denmark | collected 2008/2010 ...
GGGCTTTGCCCTTTTGAAACCCACCACCTTTTGGAAAAGGTGGACGAAAACTTTTTGTCTTTTAAAATCTTTACCTAAAAGGAGACTATCTATGGCAAATCCATACCAGCCACAGGGAGACAAGACCGATTATTTGATGTCTGTCCTGTGTGTCATCAAGGTCCTCGATGTCCTGACCCTCCCGCTGACCGCAATCGTCGGCATTTTCTGGGTCAAAAAATATCAGCTCCCAATGATGGGAGAAGGATTCTCCACCAAAATCAATGCAAAAAAAATCCTGCAAGTTTTGCTGCTCGCAGTTTCCGGTGCGGCGCTTGGATTGTGCGCAATCATGGGAGAAAATGTACTTTCCATGTCGGCACAGATCGAGAACAATACAATGATTGGACTGTCTGTGATGCAGTCGAATCTCACTCTGCCGCTTCAGATTCTGTTTATCGCAGTGTCCTCGTTGGTCAGTGAATTTGCATTCCGTCGCTGTCTGTATGGGGAGTGGCGCAAGTATGGAATCTTGCCGTCCATTATCGGCTCGGGAGTGATTACCATGCTGCTCTCTAATCTGGGTGAGTGGTCTGGAATGCTGATGCTGGGACTCTTTGCAGCGATGGTTTATGAAGTGACACGCTGCCTTGTAATGACAACTATCTTCCATTTCTTCTTCTTGTTTTCCCAGCTGATGATGGTAGCATATGGTCAACAAATGGATGCCCGAAATCTGCTTCTGTTTGCGGTAGCGGCTCTGGCAGTATCGGTGGTGATTTTGCTTATTGCGCTCAATCTTTCCACGAATTTTACAGAGACCTGTGAAAAAATCAAGGTTCAGCAGCAAAACCATGTTCGCCATCCTTATGTTTTTAGAGCAAGCTTTAACTTTTTTATGGTTATTCTAATTTTGTTCCAGACTACCCCTTATTGGTCAGGGCTGATTCTGGGATAGTTTTAGAATGAAAAAGGCAGAGAGGAATTTAAAAGAAATTTAAAATTTGACTATCCAAAACTCTTTTTGCAGCTGCAATTTGTTGAAGTTGGAGAAAAATAGCTTTTCGGCGAAAAAACAGCATAAACAGGCGAAAAATCACGCGCAGAGTGTTGACAAAACAGAGTTTGGATACTATAATTAATTCTGTTACGGACTGATTCGGAGGGATAAGTCTGTCCCGGAAAGGTCGGCTTCTGGCGGAGCGGACGGGGTCAGTTTGTGCTGTAACAGGACCGAAGCAAAGCTGTTGCAGAGAATGGGGATACCATTTTTATGGGAAAGGAAAATTATTATGCAGCTTGACCTGAAAAAATTGTTCGATGCCGAAGAACAGGTTCTTCCGTTTTCGATGGAACTTGATTTGAGCGGAGTGGAACAGTGGGGCGATCGTCCATTTAAAACACCGATCGCAATCAAAGGCGAAGTGCAGAACCGCGCAGGTATCGTTACGGTACGCTATGATGCGGATTATATCCTTTCCGCAAGTTGTGCCAGATGCCTGGAACCGGTAGAGCAGAAAAAACACCAGGAGTTTTTCCATACTGTGGTGCGCAAGCTCAACCAGCAGGAAGATGATGATTATCTTGTCTGCGAAGACGGTATTCTGGATATGGATACCCTTGCACAGGACGACATACTTCTTGAGCTACCAATCAGGATGCTGTGTTCGGAGGACTGCAAAGGACTGTGTCCAATGTGTGGCTGCAACCTTAATAAGGAAACATGCAGCTGTCAGGAACCCGTATGGGAGACAAACCGTCGAGTCAAGGCATTCGACAATCTGGAATGGTCTGATGAGGAAGAAGATCAGAACCTTCCATCTTAACACTTTTTATGATTTTACGATAATTTAAGGAGATGCACAAAAATGGCAGTACCAAAGAGAAAAGTATCTAGAGCACGCAGAGATAAAAGACGTTCCAACGTATGGAAACTCGACACACCAGCATTTTCTATCTGCCCACAGTGCGGTGAGCTGAAAGCTCCTCACAAAGTATGTGGCAACTGTGGCTACTACAAAGGTAGAGAAGTAATCAAAAAAGACTAATTTTTGATTACAAAGTCTAATCTGGCAAAAGAAGGGCAGAGGGGAATCACTTCCCTTCCTGCCCATTTTTTATGTAACAGTTTTTAGGGGAAAGGAGCCGAACAGATGGCAGTAAGAATCACCAGCGTGGAGCCGGGAAGTCCCGCCAGACGCGCAAGGATACACAAGGGGGATACCCTCATCAGTATCAACGGCAACGCAATCACCGACGTGCTGGACTATCGGTTCTATATGACCGATGAACACCTGGAGATCCTGCTGTGCGATGAGGAAAGAAAGGTCCGTACCGTTGTTGTGGACAAGGACGAATACGACGACCTAGGCCTGGAGTTTGAAACCTATCTGATGGACCGTCAGATGGGCTGCAAAAATAAATGCATCTTCTGCTTTGTGGATCAGACCCCTCCGGGAATGCGCAAGAGCCTTTATTTTAAGGACGACGATACCCGAATGTCCTTTTTGTTCGGCAACTATACAACCCTGACAAACTTAAAAGAGGACGACATCCGCCGCATCATCAAGATGCATGTCAGCCCGATCAACATTTCGGTGCACACCATGAACCCGCAGCTTCGCGTTGATATGATGAAAAACCCGTTTGCGGGGGAAGCACTCAAATTTGTGAAGATGCTTACCGAAGGTGGAATCAAGGTCAATACCCAGATCGTGCTGTGTCCGGGATATAACGATGGACAGGAGCTGGAATACAGCATTTCCGAGCTTGCAAAGCTTGGTCCGAATGTCCAGAGCATTGCGGTTGTCCCGGTGGGACTCACCAAGCATCGGGAAGGGTTAGCCCCGATGCGCACCGTTTCTCCAAAGGAAGCCGAGCAGGTGATCGAAACACTGGAAAAGTGGGGAGACTACTTTGTGAAGGAGTATGGAGCAAGAACGGTCTATGCATCAGATGAATTTTATATCCTTGCAGGAAAGCCATTTCCAGAGTATGATTTCTATGAGGATTTTGCTCAGCTGGAGAATGGTGTTGGCATGATGACCTTGATGCAGCATGATTTTGCACTGGCTCTTTCGGAAGAAAACAGGAAAGTATCAGCGCCGCGCAAAGTGACCATTGCGACTGGAGAGCTTGCCTTCCCGATGATGCAGGATTTTGCACAGAGAGTAGGGGAAAAATTCCCGCAGGTACAGGTGCAGGTCAAAAAGATTATCAACGACTTTTTCGGGCACACCATTACCGTAGCGGGATTGGTGACCGGACAGGATCTGTTAAAACGGCTTGAGGGTGTGGAAATCGGGGACGAATTACTGATTCCTGCAAATATGCTGCGGCATGAACAGGACAAGTTCCTGGATGATGTTACACTCGAAGAGGTAAGGGAGAAGCTGGATGTCAAGGTTACACCAGTGGAGAACGATGCGTTCGAGCTGCTTGACCGGATGCTGGGCCTCTAATCCACCTTTTCTTTACTAAAAAAGATAAGGATAAATCCTATAGGATTTATCCTGCCAAAAGAAAAGTGTTCGCCTACGGCGTAAAGACGGGTAAAAATAAAGTTTTTGATCGAACTTTTTTCAAAAAGTTCGTGGTGTCCAGAGGCAACGCCTTTGGGCGCACTCCGCAGAGTGCGAAAAATCTTTTATCGTCAGGCGTATTTTTGAAAGTTTGAAAACTTTTTACAAGAAAAAAAGTTTTCAAGAACTGACTATTTAAGCAAACTGTCCTCAAAAATTATCCGGTGGATGATTTTTGATGGTAGAATCTGTTCCGGTTTGCGTGGCGCGTCGCTGTACACAGGCACACTTTCCGTGTGCCACGCACTAACGTGCGGCAACGCCGAAATTGCTTCTCTGCCTCTATCGTTTTTTATTATTTATATTTTTTCAGGGTGTATCGCCTTCTGCGGAAGGCAACCAAGGGCTTTGCCCTTTGGAAACCCACAATTTTTTGAAAAAAATTGAGTAAAACTTTTGTTTTAAGTGGACAACATATATAACATAAATCAAGTTACAACAGAAAGTGAGGTTTTCTATGGCAGTCAGACCAGTAGTTGCTGTGGTGGGTCGCCCAAATGTTGGCAAATCCACCCTGTTTAATAAGCTGATCGGTCAGCGTCTTTCCATCGTGGAAGATACTCCGGGCGTTACCCGTGACCGAATCTATGCGTCCTGTGAATGGCGCAACCATGAAATTATGCTGGTTGATACCGGCGGTATCGAACCATACTCGGATGATATTATCCTTTCTCAGATGCGCCGTCAGGCACAGCTTGCAATCGAAAGCGCAGAAGTGACCATTCTGGTGGTTGATATGAAGACCGGTATTACCGCAACCGATCAGGAAGTCGCTGCAATGCTGCAAAAGAGCGGCAAGCCGATTGTTCTGTGCGTTAATAAATGTGATGGTGTCGGAGATCCTCCGCCGGAATTCTATGAATTTTATAACCTGGGACTGGGTGAGCCGATTGCGGTTTCTTCTGTCCATGGCCATGGTACCGGTGACCTGCTGGATGCAGTATATCAGTACCTTGACTTCTCCGATGAAGGAGAATACGGCGAAGACAGCATTACAGTCGCAATTGTAGGCCGTCCAAATGCGGGTAAATCCTCTCTGGTAAACCGTATTGCCGGCAGAGAAGCGGTTATCGTTTCGGATATCGCAGGAACCACTCGTGACGCAACCGATACTGTGATTGAAAATCAGTACGGCAAGTTTGTATTTATCGATACAGCCGGCATTCGCCGCAAGAGCAAGGTTGAGGAGGCTATCGAAAAATACAGCGTGTTGCGCGCTTATATGGCGGTAGACCGCTCCAACGTCTGCATCATCATGATTGATGCAACCAAGGGATTCAGCGAGCAGGACTCCAAAATTGCCGGATATGCCCATGAGCAGGGCAAAGCCTGCATCATTGCAATCAACAAATGGGATGCAGTTGAGGATAAGACCGATAAGACCATGCAGGAAATGAAGAAGCAGCTGGATATCGACTTCAGCTTTATGCCGTATGCACCGATGGTATTTATCTCGGCACAGACCGGACAGCGCGTTGAAAAACTGTATGAGATGATCAAGGCAGTGGATGAACAAAACGCTCGCCGCATCTCCACCGGTATGCTCAACGATATGCTCAACTATGCGACCGCTCGCGTTCAGCCGCCGTCTGATAAGGGAAAACGCCTGAAGATTTACTACATGACTCAGGTTTCCACCAGACCACCAACATTTGCCTGCTTTGTTAACCGTGCAGAGTTGTTCCACTTCTCCTATCAGCGCTATCTGGAAAACCAGATCCGCGAAAACTTTGGATTTGAAGGAACTCCAATCCGTATGCTGGTTCGCGAAAAAGGCGACAAAAAACAATAGTGTTTCTCGGGAAGCTCCTCAGACGAGGAGCTTCTTTTTTTGTGACGCAGCCTGCGTCTTTGTGCCGTAGAGAAATGGGCAATGTCTTGTTTTCTGCTCAAAACAGGTTTTGTGTCCATTGCCCCCAAGAATGTCGCATTACTTCATTCTTTAAAGAGCAAGTGTGTTAACTTAAGCGTTGTCGTGTGCTGAAACTGTTTTTTCGCACTGAACCAATGCGCGAAACAGGGTGCAGGCTCAGCCTGCTTTTCTTTTAGGAAAGAAAAGGCAACAAGGGGTTGCATTATAGTGAAACACTTGATACAATAGTAGAGAAGGAGGATGAAGAAAATGGAAGTTTCACAGACCATGCTCAATGTTGGAGCGTGTGTGCTGGCAGGGGTGATTGCCTACCTGCTGGGAAGCATCAGTTTCGCTATCATTGTATCAAGAATTTATGCGCATGACGATGTGCGCAAATACGGGAGCAAAAATGCAGGAATGACCAATATCCTGAGAACCTATGGAAAGATGCCGGCATTTTTTACCCTGCTGGGAGATTTTCTCAAAGGTGTTTTAGCGGTTGTTATTGGAAGATGGATCTTTTCGATCTTTGGCGTTACAGAGTTTGACGCAGGCTATCTTGCAGGATTTTTTGCCCTGTTGGGCCATCTGTACCCGATTTATTTTGGATTCAAAGGAGGCAAAGGTGTTCTTACCTCTTTGGGAATTATACTGGTTGTAAATCCACTGGTGTTTTTTATCCTTTTGATTATCTTTTTGCCGGTTTTGTTTATCACAAGAATTGTTTCGTTGGTTTCGGTTACCGGCGCGCTGCTCTATCCATTTGTTACATTGATCGTTGATCTGTGCCTGAGAAAACCGCTGTTGTTTGACTTTTTGTTTGCAGCGTTGTTCTCTGTCATTGTAATCTTTAAGCATCGCGGCAACATCCAGCGTTTGATTAATGGAACCGAACGCCGAATTGGCGATAAAAAAACAGATATCCCTCAAACAGAGTCGAAAAATTAGGAGGGACGACCATGATTTCCCTGTATACCCCAAAAATAGAAGAACTTTCCTTTCGACAAGCTTTGCTTGCTGATCCGGCTACAATGGCATATAATGCCAGATGGGGCGGCTGCGTTGACTTTCCGCAGAAAAAATGGGCTGATTGGTATGATCGATGGATTGTAAACACACAGGGAAAGCGGTTTTATTCCTATCTGTATAACGGAGAGGAAAAGTGCTTTGTCGGTGAAGCAGCCTGTCATCTGGACGAGGAAAGCGGCAGATATCTTCTGAATGTCATTGTACATGACCGATTCCGTGGCAGAGGATATGGCACAAAGGGATTGGAACTTTTGTGTGCTCAATGCCGAAAGATGGGCTGTACCGTGGTATATGATGATATCGCGGTGGATAATCCAAGCCTTTCTCTGTTTCTGAGACAAGGGTTTTGTGAAGTCGGACGAACGGAAGATGCTGTTATCGTGAAAAAATACTTGTAAAAACGATAGAAAGAAGGGAAGCACATGGCAAAGGTGATGGTACTGGGTGCAGGAGGATTTGGAATCTCGCTTGCCTTGATGTGTCATCGATATGGCCACGAGGTAACCGTCTGGTCTCATCGGGAAGAAGAAGTGATTCGGCTGCGGGAAGAACGGGAGCAGAAAAAACTGCTGCCGGGAGTAAAAATCCCGCAGGAAATCGTATTTACAGCGACTCTGGAGCCTGCTAAGCATAGTGATCTGATTATTATGGCAGTTCCATCCTTTGCAGTGCGTCAGACAGCACATCGTTTGAAGGAGCATATTGGTACGAACAGTATCATTGTCTGTGTAGCAAAAGGTTTGGAAGCAGACACTTTTCTTGATTTTTCGACCGTTATTTCCCAGGAAATTCCGGATCATCCAAATGTCGTGCTTTCCGGACCATCCCATGCAGAAGAAGTCAGCAGGGGAGAAGCAACTACTGTTACAGTTGCATCCAAAGACAGAGCGGCGGCACATCAGGTACAGGACTGGCTGATGAATCCGGATTTTCGCGTTTATGTCAATGACGATCTGGTTGGGGTTGAACTGGGAGGTGCACTCAAGAACATCATCGCTGTGGCGGCTGGAATCGCCGATGGCGTTGGTTTGGGTGACAATGCAAAAGCAGCCCTCATGACCAGAGGAATCACTGAGATTGCCCGTCTGGGCGTGGCAATGGGCGGACATCAGGAGACATTTGCCGGACTTTCCGGTATCGGTGATCTGGTGGTTACCTGTACCAGCATGCATTCAAGAAATCGAAGATTTGGAATTCTGGTCGGTCAGGGAGTGCCGGTACAACAGGCACTCGAACAGGTGGGCATGGTGGTAGAAGGATATTCTTGTACTAAAGTTGCTCATGATCTGGCTGAAAAAATGGGAGTCGAGATGCCGATCACCAGCCAGACCTATCAGGTGCTGTATGAGGGAAAAAGCCCGAAAGATGCTGTTCGGGATCTGATGGGAAGACCAAAGAAAAAGGAAATTGAACACACCTGGGTAGTTTAACTCTAAAAAGAGAAAAGAAAAGCGGAAGCTCATTTGAGCTTCCTTTTTTATGTGGAAATTTGAGTGAAGAGTAAATTAGATCGTTTTTTGGAAAAAATAAAACAAAAATATACGAAATGTTGTTTGAGTTTAAAAAGAAAGAGATTGAGCACAGTTGTCAATCAAAAGCAAAATGTGTTATGATAAAGATAATTGTGGCTGGGGCAAGCCCCACAGACATCAGAATGAGGAGGCTATTATGGCAGCAAAGAAAAATCAAGGATATGGAAATGAAAGCATTTCCTCACTCAAAGGTGCGGACCGTGTCAGAAAGCGTCCGGGTGTCATCTTCGGTTCTGACGGACTGGAGGGATGCGAACATTCTGTTTTTGAGATTCTCTCAAACTCGATTGATGAAGCAAGAGAAGGCTTCGGCAACCGAATCATTGTTACTACCTACCGCGACCATTCCATCGAAGTGCAGGACTTTGGACGCGGTATTCCAGTTGACTATAACCCAAAAGAGGAACGGTATAACTGGGAGCTGGTTTTCTGTGAGTTGTATGCAGGAGGAAAATACAACACCAATCAGGGCGAAAGCTATGAGTTTTCACTGGGACTCAACGGACTTGGTTCCTGCGCAACCCAGTACTCTTCCGAATATTTTGATGCCGAGATTTATCGGGATGGTTACCGTTATAATCTGCATTTTGAAAAGGGAGAAAATATCGGAGGATTAAAAAAGGAAGAGACCAACAAGAAGCAGACGGGAAGCCGTCAGCGCTGGAAACCAGACCTGGAAGTATTTACCGATATTAATATACCAGTTGAATATTTTCGGGATGTCCTCAAAAAACAGGCAGTTGTTAATAAAGGTTTGCAGTTCCTGCTCAGAATCGAGCAGGAGGACGGAAGCTTTGCAGAAGAAATCTTCTTCTATGAAAACGGAATTACCGATTATGTTGGAGAAATTGCAGGAGAACAGAGCCTGACGACCATTCAATACTGGGAAACCGAACAGAGAGGTCGCGACCGTGAAGATAAGGACGAATACAAGGTCAAGCTCTCAGTGGCATTCTGTTTTTCCAACCGGGTGAAGTTTTTGGAATATTACCACAACTCCTCTCACCTCGAATACGGTGGCTCGCCGGAAAAGGCAGTCAAACAGGCATTTGTTTCCAAGATTGACGGTTATTTAAAACAAAACGGGAAATATCTGAAAAATGAGAGCAAGATTACCTTCCAGGATGTGGAGGACTGTCTGATTTTGGTTTCTTCCTCTTTTTCCACCCAGACTTCCTATGAAAACCAGACCAAAAAGGCAATCACCAACAAGTTTATCTATGAGGCAATGAACGATTTCCTCAAACGTCAGCTGGAAGTTTACTTTATCGAGAATCCGGACGAAGCAGTCAAGATTGCAGAACAGGTTCTGATTAATAAACGAAGCCGTGAAAATGCAGAAAAGACAAGACTTAACCTCAAAAAGAAGCTGGCAGGTTCAATCGACCTTGCAAACCGTGTCGAAAAGTTTGTGGATTGCCGTTCCAAGGATGTGAATGAACGCGAAATCTACATTGTAGAGGGTGACTCGGCGCTGGGTGCATGTAAGCTGGGACGTGACGCACAGTTTCAGGCGATTATTCCGGTCAGAGGTAAGATCCTCAACTGTCTGAAAGCGGATTTTGACAAGATTTTCAAAAATGAGATCATCACCGATATCATCAAAGTGCTTGGCTGCGGCGTTGAGGTCACTTCCAAAGCAAACAAGGAACTTTCCACCTTCCATCTGGACGGGCTGCGTTGGAACAAGGTTGTCATCTGTACCGATGCCGACGTGGACGGTTTCCAGATTAGAACCTTGATTTTGACCATGCTTTACCGTTTGACCCCAACCCTGATCGAAAAGGGATATGTCTATATCGCGGAGTCGCCGCTGTTTGAGATCCGTCATAAGGACAAGACCTATTTTGCTTATTCCGATGCGGAAAAGGCAGAAATTCTCAGTAAGCTGGAAGGACAGAAGGTGGATGTACAGCGCTCCAAAGGACTTGGTGAGAACGAACCGGATATGATGTGGCTGACCACCATGAACCCGAAAACCAGAAGGCTGATCAAGGTTTCTCCGGAGGATGCCGAGGCGACCGAAGCGATGTTCTCCCTTTTGCTGGGTGACAATTTGGAAGGAAGAAAGTCGTATATTGCAGAGAATGGGGCACAGTATCTGGACGAATTGGATTTATCGTGATGAAACTGTGTTAGAGCGAAAAATAAAGTTTTTTGTCAAACTTTTGTTCACAAAAGTTTGTGGGTTTCAAAAGGGCAAAGCCCTTTGACGCCTTCCGCAAAAGGCGGAACGCTTTTATCGTCAGGCGCATTTTTGAAAGCTCAACAGGAGCTTTGCTCGGTTGCCATAGGCAATTTTGCCCAATCCCTTATGGGCAAAAAAAGCAAACTCCAGATTGAAAACTTGTTTTCAATCCACTTTTTTGCAAGAGAAAAAGTTTTCACGAACTGATTGTTTGTAGGGAGTGAACTCAAAAATTATCCAGTGGATGATTTTTGACGGCAGAAACCAGGATACGACTTGCAACAAATTTTATATGAAAATATAAAAAAGTTTTATTATCAGAAAACTGGAAGTAGGATTCTGCTGCCGAAAACTTTTTGGTTTACTGAATCTGCCTGCGTTCGCAGTCAGGGTACTGACGTACCACAGCATAGAAACAGCTTTACTGCCCCTATCGTTTTCAATAATTTTTCTTATTTGTCACAGGGGCGTTGCCCCCGTACCCCCATGAGCTTTTTGAAAAAAGCTCAACCAAAAACTTTGGTTCGTCTTCGGCGCGACACCCCCTACAATCAATGCTATCATCAGAGAAGGAAAAAATTATGGCACGAAAAAAACAAACAGAACGTTCCTCCCATCCATCGGATGCAAAGGCATATATTGAACATGCCGGAGAGGTCATCGACCAGAAAATTACCAGTACACTGGAAAAAAACTATATGCCCTATGCGATGAGCGTCATCGTGTCCAGGGCAATTCCGGAGATTGACGGCTTTAAGCCATCCCATCGAAAACTCTTGTACACCATGTATAAGATGGGACTGCTGACCGGTGCAAGAACCAAATCAGCAAACGTTGTTGGTTCCACCATGAAATTAAATCCGCATGGAGATATGGCGATCTATGAAACACTGGTGCGTCTTTCCCGCGGAAACGAAGCACTTTTGCACCCTTATGTCGATTCCAAGGGTAACTTCGGTAAGGCATATTCCCGTGATATGGCGTTTGCAGCTTCCCGATACACCGAAGTAAAGCTGGACCCAATCTGTCAGGAGTTGTTTCGGGATATCGACAAGGACACGGTAGATTTTGTGGATAACTACGACAACAAGCTCAAGGAACCGACCTTGCTGCCGGTGACCTTTCCATCGGTGCTGGTCAACGCAAACACCGGCATCGCGGTAGGTATGGCAAGCTCTATCTGTCCATTTAACCTCGAAGAGGTGTGCAGTACCACTATCGAGCTGATTAAGAATCCAAATCATGAACTTTCCCTGACACTGACTGCACCGGATTTTCCAGGCGGCGGACAGATTATCTACAATCCGGCAGAGATGGACAAGATCTACCGGACCGGACGCGGTTCTTTTAAGGTCAGGGCACGTTATCGTTATGATAAGAGCTGCAACTGCATCGAAATCACCGAAATTCCACCAACTACCACCACCGAAGCAATTATCGACAAGGTGGTAGACCTGATCAAAGCAAACAAGATTCGAGAAATCTCGGATATGCGTGATGAAACCGACCTTTCCGGCTTGAAGCTTGCGATTGACCTTAAGCGCGGCGCAGACCCAGATGCAGTGATGCAGAAACTCTACCGCTTCACCCCATTGGAAGACAGCTTTTCCTGTAACTTCAATGTCCTGATTGGTGGAACTCCAAAGGTACTAGGTGTGCGGGAACTTTTGGAAGAATGGATTGCTTTCCGCAGGATGTGTGTTCGCAGAAGAGTTTATTTTGACCTCAACAAGAAAAAGGAAAAGCTCCATCTGCTTCAGGGCCTGCAGAAGATTTTGCTTGATATCGACAAGGCAATCCGCATCATCCGGGAAACGGAATCGGAAGAAGAGGTTGTTCCAAACCTCATGATTGCCTTTGGAATTGATGAGGTACAGGCAGAATATGTAGCGGAGATCAAGCTTCGACATATTAATAAGGAATATATTCTCAAACGGACCGAAGAGGTTGACTCTCTTGCCGATGAAATTGAGCAGATGCAGTCTATCCTGGATGACCAGAAAAAGATCAGCAAGATTATTATTACTGAGCTTAAAAATGTGATTAAAAACTACGCTCAGCCAAGAAAGACTCTGCTTTTGATGCACGAAGAGGTCAAGACCTTTACCGAAGAGGAAACCATCGAAAATTATCCGGTCAACCTGTTCTTTACCAAAGAGGGTTACTTCAAAAAAATTACACCGCAGTCCTACCGCATGTCCAGTGAGCAGTACCTTAAAGAGGGAGACCGCGTTATGCAGCATGTGGAAGGAAACAACACCGATAACCTTCTGTTCTTCACCGATAAAGGTCAGGTCTATAAAGCAAGAGCCTGCGACTTTGAGGACACCAAGGCAAGTGTTCTGGGCGATTTTGTTCCGGCAAAACTTGGAATGGACGAAGGGGAAAATGCAGTTTATATGGCGGTTACCTCTGATTTTGCCGGCTATATGCTGTTCTTCTTCCAGAATGGTAAGGTGGCAAAGGTAAACCTCAATTCCTATGAAACCAAGACAAACCGAAAGAAACTGCTCAACGCTTACAGCATGAAGGAGCCGCTGAGCGCTGTTTTATGTATCCGTGAAGATACCAATGTTCTGATTACTGCAAGCAATGGCAGAATGCTTATTCTGCCGACCGGATTGATGCAGGCAAAGGCGACCAAGGATCAGCAGGGTATTCAGGTAATGAAGCTGACAAAAGGTTCCACTGTATCCGAAGCAGTGGTGTATGAGCAGGGAATGTTCGAGGATGAACACCGCTATCTGGCAAAAGATTTGCCATCTCGAGGCGATTTTTTGAAAATGGCGTAGATGTAGATAAACTATCTGCTAAAATCTGATCGAAAAAAGAGAGGATTTTTCTTTCCAGATCTGTTATATTGATGACAGGGAGGAAATTGGGATGGAATGGCTTTTGGAATTAAATTGCTCTCTTGATTATATCGAGGAGCAGCTGGAAGGAAATATGCAGCTGGAACAGATTGCGGGGGAAGCAGCAAAAATCGCACGATGCTCGGCATATCATTATCAGCGCATCTTTTCCTATCTTGCAGGGATGACCTTATCTGAATATCTGCGCCGGCGCAGGATGACTCTGGCAGCAGGGCATCTCAGAGCTGGAGAAAAGGTGCTGGATACTGCACTTTTCTATGGATATGATTCTCCGACTGCGTTTAATCGGGCATTTCAGACAGTCCATGGAGTTACACCATCCGAGGCAAAAAAAGAGGGTGTTAAGCTGAAAGCCTATCCCAGAATCCGCTTCCAGATTACGATTAAGGGGGCAGAACAGATGGAATATCGCATGGAGCACAAACCACCTTTTTATGTTGTTGGAATTAGCCGTGTTGTTGGAGCTACAATGGAACAAAACGCACAGATTATTCCACAGATGTGGACCGATGCAGCTATCACCGGAGTGATTGCAGGTCTTGTGGAAAAATTAGTTCCATCAGGTGATTATCCCAATGGACTTTTGGGAGTTTGCGGCATGATAAAAGACGAGTGGAGATATTATATCGGAGTTGCGTCCAAACAGGGAGAAGTGCTGCCGGACACAATGGAGAGTCTGCTGGTACCAGAATCGGATTGGGCAGTCTTTTCCGGAAAGGGAAGGATGCTGGAAGCGATTCGGGACTTAGAACGCAGGATTTTTACCGATTGGCTTCCTTCTTCCGGATATGAGTATGCAGACGCACCGGATATCGAGGCGTATCTTACCCCGAATCCGCAGGATTCTGTCTTTGAGGTATGGCTTCCTGTCAGAAAAAGAGAAGAATAACAAAAGACCCGATGATTTGGTAGATACCAAATCATCGGGTCTTTTTCTTTGATCAAAATTACAGGATACCCTGTGCCATCATGGCATCAGCAACTTTGGCAAAACCAGCAATATTTGCACCGGCAAGCAGATTTGCCTGATGCTGCTCGTTTTCCATGTTGTATTCTTTTGCAGCATTGTAAGCATCATGGAAGATACCAACCATAATTTGATGCAGCTTCTGATCGACTTCTTCTTTGCTCCAGGAATATTTCATTGCATTCTGGCACATTTCCAGACCGCTGGTAGCAACGCCGCCTGCGTTTGCAGCTTTACCAGGAGCATACAGAACACCGGAGTTCTGGAAAGCTGCAACTGCATCCAGAGCACAAGGCATGTTTGCACCTTCAGCAACCAGTTTTACACCATTTGCAATAAGCTTCTGAGCGTCTTCCAGCAGCAATTCATTCTGAGTAGCGCATGGAAGTGCAATCTCGCATGGGATGCCCCAGATGCCGCGGCAGCCTTCATGATATTCAGCAGAAGGAACAGCATCAATATATTCGCGGATGCGTCCACGGCGAACTTCCTTAATCTGTTTTACAACGTTAAGGTCAATGCCGTTTTTATCATAGATATAACCGTTGGAGTCAGAGAGAGCAACCACCTTTGCACCCAGTTCCTGTGCTTTTTCAGCAGCATAGATCGCAACGTTGCCCGAACCGGAGATGACGGTTACTTTATCCTTTACACTGTCATTTGCCATAACCGAAAGCATTTCCTGAACAAAGTACAGCAGGCCATAGCCGGTTGCCTGAGTGCGGACAAGCGAACCGCCGTAAGAAAGTCCCTTGCCGGTCAGAATGCCGGAGAAGCGGTTCTGCAGGCGCTTGTACTGACCGAACAGATAGCCGATCTCTCTGCCGCCGACACCGATGTCTCCAGCTGGAACGTCGGTTTCCGCGCCGATGTAGCGGGAAAGTTCGGTCATGAAGCTCTGGCAGAAGCGCATGATTTCAGCATCAGATTTTCCCTTTGGATCAAAGTCGCTGCCGCCCTTGCCGCCGCCCATTGGCAGACCGGTCAGGCTGTTTTTGAAGGTCTGTTCGAAGGCAAGGAATTTGATGATTGAAAGATTTACGCTTGGATGAAAGCGCAGACCGCCCTTATATGGACCGATTGCGGAGTTAAACTGAACGCGAAATGCACGGTTAACCTGGGTTTTGCCCTGATCGTCCTGCCATGCAACGCGGAACTGTACGGCACGTTCCGGTTCAACCAGGCGCTCAATCAGTCCGGCAGCTTCATATTCCGGATGTTTTTCAATGACCGGTTCCAGGGTGGAAAGAACTTCCATCACCGCATTTAAAAATTCAGGTTCGTTTGCGTCACGCTGACAAACCTGCTGATAAACTTTTTGAAGATATGGATTTTTGATGCTCATATTTTGTGCTTCCTTTCTAAAAGAATAGCTGAAAAATATCCTGAGAGAAGTGTCTGCACACTTTATCCCGGAAAAGTACAAGAATTATTATAAACCCAAAACAGTCAGTTTTCAATGATTTGTATAAATTTGAAGGATTGACTATCTTTGCAAAATAGGCTATAATCCTAGGGTGAGTAAGCAGGATGGCAGCGGGCGGAGAGAGATCTCCGAATGAGGAAAGTCCGGGCTTCACAGGGCAGGATAGCTGCTAACGGCAGCCGAAGGCGACTTTAGGGACAGTGCAACAGAGAGATACCGCCGGGAATTCCCGGTAAGGGTGGAAAGGCGAGGTAAGAGCTCACCGGGGTGCAGGAGACTGCACTGCCATGTAAACCCTATCCGAAGCAACACCGTGACTGCAAAAGATCTGCGGCGGCCCGTCGCACCTTTTATGACTTTGTCAGCGGTCTATGTGGCTTGAACCGTCGAGCAATCGCCGGTCTAGATAGATTGTCATCACAACAGAACCCGGCTTATGTGCTTGCTCACTTTAAGGAAAAAGAAAACCCCTTTCCAGGAGAAAACCGGAGAGGGGTTATTTTTGTGCAGATAAAAACGGACAGGAAAAACCTGTCCGTTTTTTGCCGTTAAGTTTTGGTGGTAAATTAAGCGGTAAACTTGTCGATAATCGAAACAAGAATGGTCAGAGCAAAGAAGACAACAGTCAGAATCTTTGTGCCTTTTACCAGCAAAGCGTCTCTGGTTCTGCCATAGTTACGATTAACCGCTTCAGACTGGCCGCCGGTCAGGGCAGACATGCCTCTCTTGCTTTCCTGCATGGAAACAAGAGCGATGATCATAATGGAAGCAAGAATCAGAACAATACCACAGATGATATCAATTACGCCCATGGGAAACCTCCTAATGATAAACAAATCAGCGGAAACTGCTAAATGAACAGACTTCTCCCGCATCATAACCTAACTTAATTATGATAGCACAAGGCGGATTTTTTTTCAAGGGCTTGTGCTTCTCAAAAAATATTTTTTTGCATGAATAAAGGAAAAAAACAAGCACAAACTATAATTGTTTCACCCATTCCTTGTTAGATAAAGCGTTTGCGGGATGAAAGCCGGCACACCTCTTTTCGGTGGAAGGCATAAATCCCGGAAAGGGGAAACAAAAAATCCGGTTATCACTCCTTTTCCTGTTTCAAAAGAAGGGATACCGGTAAAAAGAATCCGGTATCCACAATTTTCATCCGGCTTTCATCCCGCACTTTTTGGGAAAAGCGGAAGAACAGTTTTGTAAGGGTTGGAACACTGACTCTAAGAAACGTTTTGAGAAGAATGGAAAACGGATTCTTTTTTTATGTACAGACAGAAGATAGAAAGAATCTGGGATAGGACTTGACTTCTTGTGGAAAATATTGTATCATATTACAGTACTTTTATAAGGAAAATGCCGCTGTGGTGGAATAGGCAGACACAAGGGACTTAAAATCCCTCGGAGTAAAATCCGTACCGGTTCAAGTCCGGTCAGCGGCACCAAAAAAATGCCAGACCTATATGGGTCTGGCATTTTTTTGGTATAAAACAGAAACGGACTTGAACTATTCAAGCTCCGGTCAGTTTACTGGATGCAGATATAGTTTAGAACAAAGAAGTTATCATGATGTCTGTTAGGGTCTGGCATTTTTGGGGTATAGAACAGAAACGGACTTGAACATTTCAAGCTCCGGTCATCATACTGGATACAGAAATAATTTAGGACAAAGAAGTCATTATGATATCTGTTAGGGTCTGGCATTTTTTGGTATAAAACAGAAACGGACTTGAGCATTTCAAGCTCCGGTCAGCTTACCAGCTTGAAGCTGGACACAATATCGCAACTCTGCTCATTTTATGATAAAATTGATAGGAACGGAATTTTTTGCTCAAAGCCACAATAAAAAGGGTCTCTGTTTTACACTTTAAAGGTAGGAAGGCTGTGTTTTTAAAAAACTTCTATGAAAGGGAGAGGCAGAATGAAGAACAAGAAATATGCTGTTATTGTAATCGTGATCATTTTGCTGGTATTGGCAGCTGTTATGATGATGGGAAAGCGCCCATTTCGATCTTTGAAGGCAGAGCAGATTGCCTCCATGACGGTAACATTGACACCGCCGGATGTGACAATCGAACTGGAACCAGAACAAATACAGCAGGCAGCAATGTTGATTTCCCAGATTGTGACCTATCAAAAGGATCAATCTTATACCGATTATGCAGGGCAAGGTGTGATATTTACCATTACCATGACCGATGGAACAAAACATTCTATTATAGAGTATAACCCGTTTGTAGTGATTGATGAGGTTGGTTACCGTACCAAACAGGAACCATGTGAACAGCTCAATCGTTTTGCAAATGAACTTTTATAATAAATAAAAATGAATCAGAAGAAAAGTGTCCGCATTATACGGACATTTTTCTTTGTGAAATGCAGTTTTATAATAAGAGGGTCAGAAAGAGGATAAATTTCATAGCCATAATAATTTTGCAGAAATCCCAGAATTTGTAATTTATACAATGGGTAATGGCTATTTTTTGACTGTTGAGGAAAAGCGAAAAAAATGTGAAAAGTCGTGTGGAAAAGTTAAACTATACTAATATAGTATTCTTGTAACTCTTGTCATAAGCCCCCAACAAAAACAGGATATTTTTGTACCATTCCCAAAATCTTGTGGATCTCAAAAAAAGATGGAAAGTGAACTAGAGGGGATTAAGCGTCAAAAATCATAGGTTTTCTTTTATTTGCTTCCATTTTCTCTGACTTGACAATACCCAGATATAGTGGTATAAATGACAAGGCAACACAAAGTATTGATGAAAACACCAATACAAAGTGTATACTAGCTTTAATATTTGCAGATAAATGAATTTTTAGGTTACGATAGAGAAGGGGATTGGCATGATAACAAAAGTCATCAAACGAGACGGTCGTGTCGTCGATTTTGACAGCGGCAAGATTCTTGCAGCGATCGAGAAATCAATGAAAGCAGCCGGCTGTACGGCGTCACAGGGAGCAGCAGCGGTGACAGAAGCGGTCAGCCGCCATCTGGATGAACATTATCAGCAGACCCCACCAAAGATTGAAGAGATCCAGGACATTGTGGAGCACGAGCTGATGCGCATGGGATTTGACGAGGTAGCAAAGCAGTATATTCTCTACCGCGCAAACCGTACCCGTATTCGTGAGGCGAACACAAGCCTGATGAAAACTATCGATGAGATCACTAAGGTGGATGCAAGACAGAGCGATGTAAAGCGCGATAACGCAAACATTGACGGCAATACTGCAATGGGCAGCATGCTCCAGATCGGTACTGCTGGTGCAAAAGCATACAATGAGGCATATCTGTTAACTCCACAGCAGGCAAAGGCTTATCGTGAGGGTGATATCCACATCCATGACTTTGATTTTTACTCGCTGACTACTACCTGTACCCAGATTGATATTGTTAATCTGTTCGATGGCGGATTCTCTACCGGTCATGGATTTTTGCGTGAACCACAGAGCATCCAGAGCTACGCAGCGCTGGCAGCAATTGCAATTCAGTCCAACCAGAACGATCAGCACGGTGGTCAGAGCATTCCAAACTTTGATTACGGCATGGCTCTGGGCGTTGCAAAGACCTTCCGCAAGGCTTACACCAATAAGCTGACCGAAGGTTTGGAAGATTTCCTGGATACTGAAGACGAGAAGGACAATGTTACTAAAATCCTTGCAGATGTGAAGGAAGCTACTGGCATGTCCCCACGTCTGGAAACCGACGCAGAAAAATTTGATGCAGCAGTATCCGAACAGATCACAAAGAAATACAACATTCCACAAGAAAAAGCAGCTCACCTGGTTGAGGTAGCTCGCCGCAGAGCAAACCGCAAAGCGGATCGTGACACCTATCAGGCAATGGAGGGCTTTGTACATAATCTGAACACCATGCATTCCCGTGCAGGTGCACAGACTCCATTCAGCTCGATCAACTACGGAACTGACACTACCCCAGAGGGCAGAATGGTTATCCGCAATATCCTGCTTGCAACTGACGCAGGTCTGGGACATGGCGAAACCTGTATCTTCCCAATCCACGTATTTAAGGTAAAAGAAGGGGTTAACTACAACGAGGGCGATCCAAACTACGATCTGTTCAAACTCTCCTGCAAAGTAAGTGCAAAGAGACTGTTCCCGAACTACATCTTCCTGGATGCTCCATTTAACCTCCAGTACTATAAACCAGGACGTCCGGAAACAGAAGTAGCAACCATGGGATGCCGTACCCGCGTTATGGGCAACGTTTATGACCCATCCAGAGAGATCAGCTACGGCAGAGGAAACCTGTCCTTTACTTCGATCAACCTTCCACGTCTGGCAATCGAAGCAAACCACGACGAAAAGGTCTTCTATCAGAAGCTGGATGAGATGCTGGATCTGGTAGCAAACCAGCTGCTGGACCGTTTTGAAATTCAGGCATCCAAACGCGTATATAACTACCCATTCCTGATGGGACAGGGTGTATGGCTCGACAGTGACAAGCTCGGACCAAATGATGAGGTTCGTGAAGTGCTTAAGCATGGAACCCTTTCGATTGGTTTCATTGGTCTTGCAGAGACCCTGACCGCTCTTTATGGTCATCATCACGGCGAAAGCGATGAGATGCAGCAGAAAGGTCTGGAGATTGTCCGTTATATGCGCGCTTACTGCGACAGAAGAAGCCAGGAAACCAAGATGAACTTTACCCTGCTGGCAACACCGGCAGAGGGCTTGTCTGGTAGATTTATCCGTATGGATAAAAAACGCTACGGAATCATTCCGGGTGTTACAGACCGTGACTATTATACAAACTCCTTCCATGTTCCGGTATGGTACAACATCAGCGCATTTGAGAAGATCCAGAAGGAAGCACCATACCATGCACTGACCAATGCAGGCCATATCAGCTATGTTGAGCTGGATGGAGATACCTCCAACAACGTAGATGCGTTTGAATCGGTTGTTCGCTGTATGCACGATGCAGGAATCGGTTATGGTTCGATCAACCATCCAGTTGACCGTGACCCGGTTTGCGGCTATGTCGGCGTAATCGGCGATGTATGCCCACGCTGCGGCAGACGCGATGGTGAAGCAATCAGCCCAGAAAAGCTGGCGCAGCTTCGCAAACAGTATCCGGATATCCCAACATTCCGCGGTATTGAATAAGCCTATTAAAAAGTAATTGAAATAAAGATAAAGGAGAAATGATTTATGTCCGCAATGCAGAGACAGTCCACAGTAGGAAAAGATGTTAGCTTTGAAAGAATCCGCCGTATTACCGGTTATCTGGTTGGTACCATGGATAAATGGAACGACGCTAAGAAGGCAGAAGAGCATGACCGTGTAAAACATGGCCTGTCCTGCGGCTGTAAATAATCATGAGCATTAATGTAGCGGGAATCGTCGGCGAAAGTATCGTGGATGGTCCTGGAATCCGACTGACGGTATTTTGTCAGGGATGTCCGCATCACTGTCCAGGCTGCCAGAATCCGGAGACTTGGGAGTTTAGTGAGCGCACCAGAATGGAACCACAGGATATTTTGTCGATGGTAAAGAAAAATCCTCTGATCCGTGGGGTTACTCTCTCAGGAGGAGAACCATTTTCTCAGGCAGCAGAACATACAGAACTTGCAAAGCTGCTGCATGAAAACGGCTATGAGGTTGCGGCATACAGCGGCTATACTTTTGAACAGCTGCTGGACGGTACGCCGGAGCAGATGAAGCTGCTGGAAAATATTGATATTCTGGTGGACGGACCATTTTTGATGGAACAGAGAACGCTGGAAGCACGTTTTCGCGGAAGCAAAAACCAGAGAATTATCAACGTTCCGCAGAGCCTGAAAGAACACCGGGCGGTGCTGGAAACAGCAGAACGCTGGGTCGGAGAAAGCAAATAATGAAAAAAGATACAGGGATGGTGCAAAAGCCGTCCCTGTCTTGCTATTAGGGAAAAGGAGGAAAACGAATGATTGATCAGTTAAAGCAGGTTGGTATCCTGTACGGAGAAGGAAAGGATTGCCAGATTACAGGAGAAAATATTAAGAGTGCAGATTATTCTAAAATGAGCAAGGAGGAAGTAGAGGAGTTTTGCCAGTCTCTGGAAATTTTGCTGGCAGTTGGAATTGAAGGGGAGATCGATTCCCTGATTGAAGAATGCCCGTGTATGCTCCTGTGGTTTGCTCAGAGTGCACCGGAGATTCTGCCGGAGAAATATGACGCAGCTTTTGTAAAGACCTCACAGAAAGACGAACAGGATGTTGTGCGCCTGTTTGCTATGCTTGCTCAGCAGACACTGGAAGAAGGCTTTGATGTGTTTGGTCAATTGGAGGATATCATTATTCGTTTTACAAACTTTACCCATGAAGAGCCTTGTGAAGACAACAGTCTGCTTTTGTGGCTGGGAAGCGATATTTTGGAAGCAAGTCAACAGCAGCAAGAATTTTTAAACAGAGCACAGCAGCTCTCTCAAGAAGCAGAGGAACAGGGAATTGAGTTTTTCTGTTCGCACAGCTTGGCAGAACAGGATGCTGAGAACAAACCTCCTGTTATGATTTTGTTTGCAGCAGAAGAAAAAATGGTGGAAGAATAAAAAAATCCCCCTCGTTATGAGGGGGATTTTTTATTCCGTTTTTAGGTTTTCATCCACAAAGTGAATTGCCTGTACACAAGTATCCGAAACCATATCCAAAAGAGCGTCACAGTCTATATGTGCAGGATTAGCTTCAATGGGAAATTTTACGATATAATCCAGGTGATCGGGATCTGGTGTCAGGAAAACAGGAAGAGAAGATGGCATCAAAAGGTTATAATATTGGCGCTGGATCTGCCTGTTGCATCCGGAAATCCATACTTCAAATCGAAAATCAGAATGAACAAAAACAACTACAATCTTGAGTCCCATCTGTTTGAGGGTATCATCTGAAAACTGAAAGTAGGAATATTCCATATTGTTTTCTACGATATTCCCCTGAAAGCGAAAAGAGGAAAATCTGTTTTGCAGACTAATCCGAAGCCAGCGAAAAAGGTGAATAAATTCCTGATAACCTTTTTGGAGGTTTGTATTTTGAATTAGATGCTGATATTCCTCAAGAAATTTGTAATTAAACGACATAAAAATACAATCTGTTATTTTAAATTGTTTGTATTCGACGCGTTTGCATTGCTCAAATCCCGGCTTCGGTAGTCTGGTCCAAGATCGATAACCAGATAGGACAACAGCAGGTTTGCCATCGCCATCGGCAGAGTCAGCGAGTTATAGAAAACGCGGGTTGCGGTGTAACAAACAAGCAGATGCTTGCTGTACTGTGCTGTTGGGGAAGAGACACTGTCTGTGATGGTGAGGATAGTTGCTCCATGAGAAAATGCGTTTTTAGCGATACTTGCCAATGGATAATAATATTTTGGAAAAGCGATAAAGATGACCAGATCCTGAGAGGTGAGCATATCCAGCTTATCCTGTGTATCGTTAAGATCGGTCAGATCGATTAAGCATACATCAAAATAGAGAAGCTTTAAGCGGGCATACAGGAATTCTGCCAGGACATGTGAAATATCATGAGCGCAGATAAAGATGCGTTTTGCGCCGCGGATAGCTTCGGCAGCAGAGATAATAGAGAGCAGATCCAGGGAAGAGAAAAAGCGCTGGCTGGCTTCCGCTTCTTCCCGGCAGATTTGACGGAGAAGTTCGGATTTTCCCTCCACATCGGTGATAGTAGCATCCGGAACAAAATACTGTGGGGAGGAAAGCAACTTAACCATACTTTGAGTATATTCACGAAAGGCCGCTTTCATCTCAAGAAAGTTGGAATATCCCAGTTTCTGGCAAAATCGAAGCAGAGTCAGCTCGGAAGAGGAAGTTTTCTGGCTCAAATTAGCCAGTGTAATGTAGGCGATGTCTTCCGGAGATTCCAGCAGAATGTCGGCAATACTCTTCTGCTTACGAGTCATTTCGGGATAAAGGTTGTGAATTTTCTGAATAACGTCCATAGATTTCCTGTCCTTTTTGAAATAAATTTATTCTGATTGAAAAGTGTAGACCAATGAAAAGAAAAGCAAAAGCTTTATTTATTTAGATTGTACAGGAAAAGTCAAAAAATGTAAAGATGTTCTGTAGAATAACCAAATAGAACAAAAAGCCTGTTTTTCCAGATCAAAAAACAGGCTTTTACAAATTATTTCTTTTCCAAGGGAAAAATGAGGTCGATGGAAGGAAGCCCAATCTGGCTGCGGCGGTCGTACAGCTCAATGGAATCAATGCCGTCAACCACCTTGTAACCGGAGTCCGGAAGCCATTTTTCAAAAAAATAGTGTTTTGCTTTTGCTACATTTAAAGTAAGGTTTTCTGGAACAGAAAAATCTACTTGAATGTGGGCATACAGTCCGGGCTGAAGCTTTTTTACAATAAAAGGAGGTTCCTGTTCTTCAATATCAACCCATGCTCCAAGGAAGTAAGAAAAATTGCCTGTTTCATCCGGTGTTGTTGAGATGACCATGGTACCGCTTGGGTTGGAAAGTTCTCTAAGCTCGGACTGATGCTGCTGAACTTTTTTCTGAAGTTGAGAAACATCTTTTTTCATGCTTTTTCGACAGGTTGTGATCTCCATGCCGGCAATTAATCTAACACTGTCATACTCTTTGATTCTGACAGAAAATGGTTGCTTTTTTTTAAAGAAAGAAAACATACAAAACCTCCTAAGAGAAAACGTGTCCCTGAAGTATGAGGGACACGTTCCAGTTACTAATGGGTAGCACCACTTGCAGCAGTGATGTCATGTTCATTTTCAATTGCAGCCTCAACGCAGAGTGCAAGACCTTTGCTCATCTCTTCGATGGTCATGGAAGCCATGTTTGGATGATTCTGGATGGTTGCATATGGAACATGGATGAAACCGCCGCGTGCATTTGGGAACTCATGTTTGAGCTGATACAGCAGATGATACATCAGGTCGTTGCAGACATAGGTTCCAGCAGTGTTGGAAATTGCAGCAGGAACACCATTGTCCATCATTTTCTTAACCATTGCCTTTACAGGAACGGTTGCAAAGTATGCATCAGGACCGTCTTCATAGATTTTTTCACCCTGTGGGCAGTTACCTTCGTTGTCAGGGAAACCGGTTGGGCAATCTTCACAGTTGATTGCAACACGTTCAACGTTCATGGAAGTTCTGCCGCCAGCCTGTCCAACCAGAATAACAATGTCTGGTTTTTCAGCGCGTACAATTTCCTGAACAGTCTGACCGCCTTTACGGAATACAACAGGAATTTCTTTCTTTACGATCTGAGCACCTTTGATTTCATCTGGGAGCAGGCGAACTGCCTCAAAAGATGGATTCATTGTTTCTTTGCCAAAAGGCTGGAAACCAGTAACAACAACTTTCATGGTACATTCTCCTTTACGTTTTATTTAAGACGCAACAACAAGTCCGTCTTTCATAATTACAACATCTCCGGCATAGATGGTCGGAGAGTGAAAAACAAGATCAAAATGTCCGGCAGCATCATGGACACCGCCAAGAGCAAGGTTTCTTCCCATTCCAATGTGGAAGGTACCGTAGGTGGATTCGTCTTCAATATAACAGTTTCCCAGACAACGGGACTTTTTATTCAGTCCGATTCCAAGTTCGCCTGCAACAAAAATGCCAGGATCACCAAAACGTTCCATATAATCCTGCAAAAAGATGCCGGATTCATTATGTTCAATCGATGCCAAACGTCCATCACGAAATTCCAGCTGAATATGTTCTGGAGGACGTCCGACATAACCCATAGAACCGTCTAGAACAGCATGTCCATTGGTTTTGGTTTCTTCGATACCAATATAGACCTCAAAGCTGGAAGAGCCGACCTGTCCAGGATGGGATGCCATGCCATGAAACAGTCCGGCAGTTCTTCCTTTCTTTCCAAAGGTCAAGTTTGTTCCGAGCGGCGTTGTAATGCGCACAGTATCCGATTCATTGAGATAATGAATCATGTTGGCAGAACATCTTCTGGCTTCTTCCGGGTCCATTCCCATAAAGTCAAATGCAAGCATGGAACGGCCATTATTGGTAGAAAGGGGAAGAGAAAGATACCGGCTGCCGTGGGTTAAAACCTCCCGGACAGCACGGGTAGTAATCAGAGAGTAGTTGGTGGCACCGATGATGACATCATTGCTGAGCAAAAATTCCAGCATGGAATCAAACAGGGTGCCGGCCTGGGTACAGTTTTCCGGGATAACAATTGTGACGACAAAAGCACCGATGATTTCAGCAGATTTTTGCAGAGCAGCACTTTCTCTTAAATGAGAATGATCGGTGATGATCAGTAGTTTTTCTCCGCGTTTCAGCTGACACCAGCGGTGGATAACAATGTCGGCTCCCTTTTGCATCTTGGAAGACATCGACTCACGGCCTTTCTGAATAATTTATTAAATCAGAAGGGGTCTGATATCAGACCCCTTCTTTCAGTTTTAGACTAAAAAGGCTTATTTACCATCAGGCACATGTAGATGATCTGGAATACCAGCATGATGAGCGATGGAATTGCCTGCATTTTGATGATGGAATATTTGTCCTTAACTTCAAGGTATACACCAGGTACGATGTTGAAGTTAGCAGCCATAGGAGTCAGCAAAGTACCGCAGTAACCGCAGGTCATAGCCAGAGTTACCATGTACAGAGGGTTTGCACCCAGGCTGATAACGAATGGAACACCGATACCAACGGTCATAACGGTGATAGCAGCGAATGCGTTGCCCATGATGATGGTGAAGAGAACCATACCAACGGCATAAGCAACGATACCGATATAAACGTTACCCTGAGGGATGATCTTACCAAAGATGGTAGCAAATGCATCACCAACACCAGCTTTGGTGAAAATAGCACCCAGACAGGAAAGCAGCAGAGGCATGATGTAAACAGCGCTGGTCAAATCAAGGAAGCGTCTGCCTTCTTCAAGGAAGACCATTGCTTTGTTTTCACGGTTCCAGATTACCAGCAGAATAACACCGACGATGGTTGCAAACAGAGAGCCAAGCAGAGAGCTCCAGCCAGGCAGGAAAATGGAAATCAGGATGGAAAAGATACCCGCACCGAATGCAGGAATGAAAATTTTCATACCAATCTTCTGATAGTTCTTCTGCTGTTCTTCCTTGGATGCAGCCTGAAGATTACCGCGTTTAACCATACCAAGTGCAGCAGGAACACAGGTGATAGCGACCAGAATACCGCTTGCAAGCGGAGGCAGCCACTGACCGAATGCAACAACGATGCCCAGTGTGAACCAGAACAGACCGGTTGGCAGGAAGTGTTTATTGGCTTTTACGATCCATGCACGAACACCGCAATACATGCAGAAGAAACCGGAGAGAAGGTACATGATCTGTACCAGTTTATCAGAGAGTGTAAACTCCGAACTTAAGAAATAAGAGATCATCAGAAAATCCTCCTTTGCTTATTTTGCAGAACGTGCAGAATAGTATTTCTTGCTCATACGTTTGTCTACCAGATAGCTCTGACCTGCGTTGATGAACATTGCAAACAGAGCAACCGGGATCTGTACAACAACGATCTGCATAACGTCAACTTCATAGCCGATGCTTGCCAGAGTGGACTGGATCAGCAGAACGGAGGAGTTTGCAGCAAACAGACACTGACCGAAGAAGTTAGCCATGTTAGAGCCTTTACCATACAGAGCTTTGATGGTTTCTTCGTGTTCCGGAGCAACATCATAGCCATGGGAAGTGATTGCACCGAGAGTCATAGGCATCAGGACCGGACGAACAAAGGTAGGGATACCGGTGATCGGAATTTTGAAGATGATGCAGATTTCATCGATGATATTCCAGATAGCAATCAGCACACCGGAAGTCAGACCTTTTGCTTTTTTGATCAGTTCAGAAGCAGCTTCTTTCAGACCGTTTCTTTCCAGAGTACCGGTCAGGATCATCAAAATGATGGTGATCAGCTGGTTACGGTTTGCTACAAAGGTTGTACCAACCGAGGTCAGCAGATCTACCACATTGATTCCACCGCATACAGCGGTTACAATGGCAGATACAACGATGATGGCGATAGGTTCCAGTTTCAGTGCGAAACCAATAATAACAACTAATACGCCAAGCAAGCTTAACATAACAACACCCCTTGTTAAATTTTGTTTTGAGGAAAGTCCTCAAAATGAAAGCCGTACATACAGTTTTCATTATTTGTTAACAATTCATATTATACAGCGCTATATATGTTTTTTCAACAAGTTAAAGTAAAAATTCGGATATTCTATAATATAACCAAATAATATGGTTATATTTTTTGCTGTTAGCTATAAATATTAGTGACGAATATGAAAAAAATTTGCTTTATATTATTAATTTTGACGTTATAAAATGCAAAAAACAAACATAATTTTGCATAAATATTATATTTTGACATTATAAATGAAAAATATTAATTTTTTATTCTGATTTGATTCTGAAGTTAGAAAATAAAAAAAGAAATTCTTGACAAATGAAGGAATACACGATATGATTGTTATACAATCAATTGATTGTATAACAATATCTTGCATGTAAGAAACAAAAAGGAGGATGTAAAATGGAACGATGGAAACGCCTGCCGGATTCAGAGCTTGAGGTGATGCTGATTATCTGGGATGGAAAAGAAAAGGTCAGTACCAGTGATATCATGCAGCATTTAAAGGAAAAGAAAAGTGTGCAGCTGGTGCAAAATGCGCTCAATCGTCTGGAAGGAAAAGGATTTGTTCAATGCGAAAAAATTGGGCGTCTCAATCATTACACACCACTTGTGTCGCTGGACGAATATCGGGAAAAAGAAACCTCTTCCTTTCTGGAAAAGATGTACCAGAATTCGGGAAGCAAGCTGTTTGCCGCTTTGATTGAAAATGATGCTTTAAATGAGGATGATATTCAGAAAATCAAAGCCCTTTTGGAAAAGGGAAAGGAGTAACATGTTGGAATCTGTATTCTGCGCAGTGTTGGGAACGTCGTTTTCTGTTACCTTGCTTCTGGTACCGATTCTGCTGTTTTCCCCTTTGCTGCAAAAGTATTTCCAACCCAAAGTAAGCTGCTTCCTCTGGGCGATTGTGGCAGTAAGATTGCTGCTGCCGACTATTCCAGGAGAACAGCCACAGATTTCGATACCGGTTCCATCCTATCAGATTTCTTTGGAGCAGGAGGAAATGCCAGAACCAGTTGTGGAAATAACCTCTACTCCGGAAGTGACAAAAATCCATGGAGAAATACAGGTGCAGAGGAAGGAAATCCCATTTATGGAGATTTTGTCCTGGACTTGGTTAGGAGGAGCAGGTCTTTCTCTGTTGGCACATGCTGTTCTCTATCAAAAGACCAGAAGGAAAATTCTGCGTTGGAGCATCAAAGTACAGGATGAGCGGACAATGAAAGTTTTTAACTATTGTAAAGAAGAATGTGGAATAAAAAGAGAAATCAGTTTGTATCAATGTTCTATTTTGTCCACGCCAATGCTGATGGGATTTTGGAAACCGATGATTCTGCTTCCGGAGAGAAAACTGGATGAGATGAGTCTTTCCTATGTGCTGCGCCATGAATTGAGTCATTATAAGCGAAAAGATTTATGGCTTAAGTTATTGATTTTGCTTGCGCAGAGTGTTCATTGGTTTCATCCTCTGGTGTGGATTATGGGAAAAAGGGCATCTGCGGACATCGAAAAAGCCTGTGATGATGCAGTATTAAAGGGAAGCGGAATGCAGGCAAGGGGAGAATATGGAACAGTTATTCTGTCCTTTTTACAGGGGGAAAAAGAAAAATATCTGCCGCTGACAACGGGATTTTTCGAACAGAAAAAACAGATTATCAGGAGGTTCGAGACAATTATGGATATTAGAAAGAAGAAAAAAGGATTTTTACTTACTGTACTGACAGCTGCAATTGCAGTTTATAGTATGACATTTGTTGGTTTTGTAGACGCCTATGCAGCAGAAAAAGAAAGTTCTCTGTTTCCGCTGGGAATGAGTCAGAATACAGAAATCAGTCCCAAGGAAGAAGAAGCTTGCTTAACACAGGAAGAATGGAAGGTTATTCGCGATAAAGATCCAAAGGCATATGAAGAACGTCAAAAACAGTTCCAGACAGATATTCTGAACTTTTATAGTGCAGAAAATGCAGCTATACAAAAAGGTCAGATGACGTGGCCATTGCCAGGATATTATGTTATTCGAAATCCATATGGTTTCCGATATGATGGGACAGATTTTCATGTTGGAATCGACATTGCAGATTCGCTTGAGAATGATCCGGAAAATCAAGACGTATTTGGAGAAGATGTTGTTGCGGCAGCGGATGGAACAGTTGTGTTGACACAGATGGACTATACATCAGGCAGAGGATATGGAATGTATATTATACTGGATCACGGAGATAGTTTGTCGACAGTGTATGGACATTTGAGTAAGATAAGTGTTCAGGAAGGTGACGCTGTGAAGGCTGGTCAAAAAATTGGTGAAGTTGGATCGACAGGATTTTCAACAGGACCACATCTGCATTTTGAAATCCGAGATAAAGGAATGAGTGCAGATCCAGCTGCCTACCTGCTCCCGGAAGGAAAGGAATAATATGTTGGAATCTGTATTCTGTGCTGTGTTGGGAACATCGTTTTCTGTTACCTTGCTTCTGGTACCGATTCTGCTGTTTTCCCCTTTGCTGCAAAAGTATTTCCAACCCAAAGTAAGCTGCTTCCTCTGGGCGATTGTGGCAGTAAGATTGCTGCTGCCGACTATTCCAGGAGAACAGCCACAGATTTCGATACCGGTTCCATCCTATCAGATTTCTTTGGAGCAGGAGGAAATGCCAGAACCAGTTGTGGAAATAACCTCTACTCCGGAAGTGACAAAAATCCATGGAGAAATACAGGTGCAGAGGAAGGAAATCCCATTTATGGAGATTTTGTCCTGGACTTGGTTAGGAGGAGCAGGTCTTTCTCTGTTGGCACATGCTGTTCTCTATCAAAAGACCAGAAGGAAAATTCTGCGTTGGAGCATCAAAGTACAGGATGAGCGGACAATGAAAGTTTTTAACTATTGTAAAGAAGAATGTGGAATAAAAAGAGAAATCAGTTTGTATCAATGTTCTATTTTGTCCACGCCAATGCTGATGGGATTTTGGAAACCGATGATTCTGCTTCCGGAGAGAAAACTGGATGAGATGAGTCTTTCCTATGTGCTGCGCCATGAATTGAGTCATTATAAGCGAAAAGATTTATGGCTTAAGTTATTGATTTTGCTTGCGCAGAGTGTTCATTGGTTTCATCCTCTGGTGTGGATTATGGGAAAAAGGGCATCTGCGGACATCGAAAAAGCCTGTGATGATGCAGTATTAAAGGGAAGCGGAATGCAGGCAAGGGGAGAATATGGAACAGTTATTCTGTCCTTTTTACAGGGGGAAAAAGAAAAATATCTGCCGCTGACAACGGGATTTTTCGAACAGAAAAAACAGATTATCAGGAGGTTCGAGACAATTATGGATATTAGAAAGAAGAAAAAAGGAATTTTGCTCACTGCAATGGCTGTTGTAATTGCGGGAATGAGCATGGTCGGTTTTGTGGATGTTTCCGCTGCAAAAACAGGAACATCGGCTACCCTAAAGGATGCTGTACAGCAAAGAGAAAGCAGCTCGGTTTCAAAAGGTTTAGTTTCGAAAGGAGCAGCTGTTAATATCGAAGATTTGGAAAAACTTTATCAGCAGGACCCGGAAAAATATCATGAGCAAATGAATCAGAAATTTAGTGATTTCCAAGAAGGTATTCTCAAGCAGTATACCCAGGGAAGCGTTTTCCAGAGTAAAAAGAATGTAAAACTGGAAGAAGGTCAGATGACATGGCCAGTTCCTGATTGCTATCTGATTGCGGTTCCTTTCGGTATGGAGTTTGAAACGGAGGGAGGAATAGGCGGTGTTACTTTCCACATGGGTACAGATATTGTAGGAAAGAATACGGACGGAAAGCCGGTAGTTGCTGCTGGAGATGGAAAGGTAATTTGTGTTAGTTCATATGATACTGCCATTCCAGATGCAGATGCAATTAACCTCAATTTAGTCCGGGCAGAAAGCGGTAATGGGAACTATGTGATTATAGATCATGGAGATGGAGTCACCACCTTGTATGGAAATTTAGGAAATCTTGAGGTAAAAAAAGGAGATACAGTAAAAGCAGGACAGACAATAGGAAACGTTGAAACAACCAATACTGCTCCTTTGGCACATTTACATTTTGAGATTCAGGAAGACGGTGTATCTGCAGATCCAGCAGCTTACCTGCTCCCAAAGAAATAGGTTAGAAAAACAAAAAAGCACCTGCAAAAGCAGGTGCTTTTTATAATCTGGTGGAGACAATCGGGATCGAACCGACGACCTTTTGAATGCCATTCAAACGCGCTCCCAACTGCGCTATGCCCCCATCTGAAATTTACTTTTTCATTATATCGGCGTGCAATAAATTTGTCAAGAGAATTTGTCCGGCGCAAAATCCCTGCCTTTCCTTCGTTTGAGTTTGACAGGATTTTGTGCTATACTTTTAAAAAGAAATCAAGAAAAGGGAGAAAGATTAAGTTATGCTGGAATGGATCAGGGAAACGCAGGATGTGTGGCAGCGTTTACAGAACACCCAAAAACCGATTGTGATGTACGGAATGGGGGATGGTGCTGTCAAAATTCTGCAGGTGATGAAGCGGTATGGGGTTGCACCAGCTGCAATGTTTGCAAGTGATGGTTTTGCCCGCGGCAATCTGTTCATGGGCTACAAGATGGAAAAACTTGCGGATATTCAGAGCCGCTATGATGATTTCCTGATTGTGGTGGCGTTTGCTGTTCATGATGAACCAACAGTAAACTACCTCTATGAACTGTCTCAGAAATATGAACTGGTAGCACCTGATGTTCCGGTAGCGGGAACAAACCTTTTCACTATGGATTTTGTGCAGGAACATGAGCAGGAATTTTTGCAGGTGGAATCGATGCTCGCAGACGAGCAGTCCAGAAAGGTGCTGCATGATATCGTAAACTTTAAACTCAGCGGCAAACTTTGTTATCTTGCAGATTGTACAACCGATACTGATGAAGCTTACCATAATATTATCAAGCCGACAGCGCAGGAATCTTTTGCCGATCTTGGTGCCTACCGCGGCGATACCATTGCAGAACTGCTGCATTATGCAGGAGGATGCAGGCGGGTATTTGCATTTGAGCCGGATCAAAAGACCCACAAAAAACTTTGTGCTGCAGTAGAACAGATGGGGCTTTCCGATCGTGCGACCTGTGTGCAGATGGCGGCATATTCTCATGAGGAGATGCTTGAGTTTGACAGCCGCGCAGGTAGACAGTCAGCAATTCGGGAAGAAAGTCTGGTGACTGGGGTGGAAGGTGCTTCTAAGAGCAAGATCCGTCAGGTACAGGGCCAGTCGCTGGATAACATTGCCGGAGAAGAGAATGTCAGCTTTATCAATATGGACGTAGAGGGTGCAGAAAAACTTGCACTGATGGGCTGTCAAAAGATCATTGAACGGGACAAACCGAAAATGCTCATTGCCGCCTATCACCGCAGCGAGGATCTGTTTGCACTTTTGCTTCAGATTGCCTCCATGCGTTCGGATTATCGCTTCTATCTGCGTCACTATCGTTATGTTCCGGCGTGGGATACCAACCTTTATTGTGTATAAATTGTATATAGATGATGGAATTATAATCCATCTGGTACAAAATTAAGAGCAAGAGGGAGAAAAACGCGGACAGATGCGCTAAATCCCGGCGGATTGATTGACATACCATCCGAAAATATAGTAAAATATCAAGATAGGAAAACAGGCTTTCTTTGAGGAAGTCTTCTTAAAAGAGAAAAATCAGAGAAATGCATTTTCATAGAAATTTCCCGATAAGGGAAATCCCCAAAAGGGGAAAGGAGTGTGCAATTATGCAGTCGAACCAGACAGAGGCTGAGCAGACAGTTACATCGGCCGTTCGAAGCATGACCGGATATGGACGGGCACAGCAGTTAATTGGAAACAAGGAGATCACCGTCGAAATCCGTTCGGTAAATCATCGTTTTCTGGAGTATTCTTCCCGTGTTCCAAGGGCATATTCCTATCTGGAAGACAGACTGAAGAATCTGGTAAAAGCTTCGGTTTCCCGCGGCAAGGTGGATGTATCCTTAAGCATTCAGACTGTAAGCGGAACTGATTCTCAGGTTGTAATCAATCATGACCTGGCACGTTCTTATCTAGAAGCGCTGAAAAGCCTTGCAGAAGATCTCCAGATCAAAAATGATATCACCGTTTCCCAGATGACCCGTTTTTCGGACATCTTCACCGTCCTTCGTGTTGCAGATGATGAAGAAGAAATGTGGAGTGCAGTCGAACAGGTAGCACAGGAAGCGATCAATAATTTTGTTGCAATGCGCCTTGTGGAAGGCAAAAAGATGGAGCAGGATCTTTTGTACCGACTGGATTTGATCGAACAGATGGTCAAAAAGGTAGAGGAACTTTCTCCAAAAACAGTGGAAAATTATTCCAAACGCCTGCATGCAAAACTGCAGGAGGTTTTGCAGAACAACGCGCTGGATGAACAGCGGATTATCACAGAGGTTGCTATCTTTGCAGAAAAGATTGCAGTAGCCGAGGAGACTGTTCGTCTGGGAAGCCATGTTCATCAGTTCAGACAGATTCTGGCATCCAACGAACCGGTCGGCAGAAAGCTGGATTTTCTGGTGCAGGAATTTAACAGGGAAGCAAACACCATCGGCTCCAAGGCACAGGATCTGGAGATTGCAAGGGTAGTTGTAGACTTAAAATCCGAGATTGAAAAAATCCGCGAACAGATTCAGAACATCGAGTAGATGTACAGGAGAGCTGTTATGAAACGGTATTTTACATTGCCCCCAAAAAGAAAAAAACGATTTTCTTTTGTCTTAGGGGTCGGTGACATAACAGGAACTTTCAAAATGAAAAAACTGCATCTGCGCTATATACCGGATGCATTACGGGAAGAAGCAGGGCTTTTTCTCTGTTTGGCGGCGGCAGCGCTCAGTATCCGCGCATGTAAGTGCGCAGTTTGGGAATGGCTGATCGACTGGCTGGAAGGGAACAGGCGCTAAAGTTCCACGGAACTTGGAAAGGAAGAGTAGAAAGGTTATGAAGTTAATCAATATCGGTTTTGGAAACATGGTTTCGGCAAATCGTCTGGTTGCGATTGTCAGCCCGGAATCGGCTCCGATCAAGCGAATCATCACCGATGCCAGAGAGCGCGGAAGCCTGATCGATGCAACCTATGGAAGAAGAACCAGAGCGGTTATCATTACCGACAGCGATCATGTCATTCTTTCTGCCGTACAGCCGGAAACGGTAGCAAACCGTCTGAATGATGACGATGAAGAAGAGGAGCTGGAGGAAGATGAATAAAAAGGGACAGCTGATTGTAGTATCCGGTCCAAGCGGTGTAGGCAAAGGAACAGTACTCAAGGAGTATCTGGCAAGCCGCGATCAGATCGCTTATTCGGTATCGGCAACAACCCGTTCTCCAAGACCAGGAGAGGAACATGGCGTTCACTATTTCTTTTTAAGCCGCGAAGAGTTTGAACAGACTGTGCAGTCGGGTGGAATGCTCGAATATGCAAGCTATAACAATAACTATTACGGTACTCCCAAAAAGCCGGTGGAAGAACAGAGAGCAAAAGGAAACGATGTTGTGCTGGAGATCGAGGTGCAGGGTGCGCTTCAGGTCAAAAAAGCCTGCCCGGATGCACTGCTGATCTTTATTGCACCGCCAAGCTTTGAAGAGCTTGCAAGCCGTCTGACCGGCCGTCAGACCGAGGACAGCAAGACGGTGGAAAACCGCTTAAACATTGCACGCAAGGAACTTCTGTGTGCAAAAGAATACGATTATATTATTGTTAACGATACGGTGGAGCTGGCAGTACAGCGTTTGGCTCAGGTAATCAGTGCAAACCGTTACAGTATAAAAAATATGAAAGAATTTCTCGATGAGGTGAATAAACATGCTTAGACCAGCAATGTCCCAGATTATTCGTGAAGGCGAAAGCTCTTATGCGTTTGTTGTTGCAGTTGCAAGACATGCAAGAGAGATCGCAGATTATTGGGCAGATAACAATATGCCAATGGAAAGAAAACCAGTTACCGCAGCACTGGACGATTTTGCTTCCGGCAAAGTTCGTGTCAAGGATCTGGTAAAAGAAAAAGACGCAAACTAATCGAATTTTAACGTTTGAACAGTCAAAATGTGGAAAACGGGCGGCATGGCAGGGACGCTGCAAACAAAATGCCGCCCGTTTCCTATGAGTTTGAGCAGGATAAAGGGGGAAAGCGGCATGATAGCAAAGGTTGTGGTGGAAAATGCCGCTTATTCTTTTGATATTGCTTTCTCCTATCAGGTCCCGCCTGCAATGCAGGAGGATATCCGACCAGGGTGTCGGGTGCTGATCCCGTTTGGAAAGTCCAATCGGGCGCGTCAGGGACTGGTGATGTCGCTGGAAGAAGGGGAAGAATCAAAACTCAAACCCATCCGGATGCTGTTGGACTTAAAACCACTGCTCAACGAAGAACAGCTTTGGCTGACCGAGTATCTGCACAAGAGGGTGTTCTGCACCTACTATGAAGCGATGCGTGCGGTGATTCCGAGCGGACTTACCATGAAAGTTAAGGTAATGTGCTCGCTGGGAGAACAGCAGGCAATGCCGCCAGAACCTTCCGCTGCACAACAGAAGATCCTGGAATATTTAAAAGAACAGAAAAAGCCGGTGTACATCGGGCAGCTGCTTATGGATTTAGGCTTAACAAAAAACGCGCCGGCTCTGAAGGAATTGTTCAGAATCGGCGCGGTTGTTTTTTCGGAGGATGTCCGGGAAAAAACAGCGGACAGTAAGATCGTGATGGTGCGGTTAAGCGATGGATATGCCGACCTTCTTCAATCTGGAAAAATCAGGATGACGCAGGTCAGGAAAAAGGTGATCTCTCTGCTGGAAGAATCCCCAAGCGCTTCCTTAAAAGAGGTCTGCTATTACGCAGGTACCACCCGTCAGACACTGGATAAGATGGAAGAGGTGGGAATCATAAGCTACTACGGCAGACAGATTTTCCGCAGTCCTTATGCTGACCGCCACCAAGAAGAACAGACAGATTCCGGTGTGACGCTGGAGCCTTCCCAGCAGATGGCATTGGATACTCTTTGGCATCTCTGGGAGAAAAAAGAAGAAGGTTCTTATCCGACTGCATTGCTTTATGGAGTGACCGGAAGCGGAAAAAGTCAGGTATATCTAAAGCTCATTGAGCAGGTGCGGGAAAAAGGGGAAGGCGTTATTATTCTGGTTCCGGAAATTTCTCTGACCCCACAGACGATGGAGCTGTTCGGACGACGCTTTGGAAAAAAGGTTGCAGTTTTGCACAGCGGTCTTACTATGGCAGAGCGTGCCGATGAATATAAGCGGATTCAGCAGGGACTTGCTGACGTGGTGGTGGGAACCAGATCGGCAGTATTTGCACCGCTTAAAAAGTTAGGATTGATCGTCATAGATGAGGAGCAGGAGGGAGCTTATGCCTCACAGTCTGCCCCGCGCTACCATGCCCGGGAGATTGCAAAGGTGCGCTGCCGCTATCATAAGGCGATGCTGCTGCTTGCTTCGGCGACCCCGAGTATCGAGACCTTTTATCAGGCACAAAAAGGAAAGATCCATCTGGTCACCCTGTCAAAGCGATATCTTGGAAATCAGCTTCCGAAGGTGCAGATTGTGGATATGAACCAGAGCTATGGTTTTGATATCAGCCAGGAGCTGACAGCAGAGCTTGCGGACAATCTGCAATCCAATCAGCAGAGCATTATTTTATTAAACCGACGCGGATATCATACCGCAGTAAAATGCAACAGCTGCGGAGAGGTTATCAAGTGTCCGAACTGTTCAGTGGCGCTGACCTATCATCATGCCAATCGCAGAATGATGTGCCACTACTGCGGATACTCCAGAGATTTGGAGGAACGTTGTCCCAACTGTGGAAGCGAACTGATGGGATTTAATGGAAGTGGTACGCAGCGCATTGAAGATGAACTGGGAAGAATTTTTCCGCAGGCTCAGATTCTTCGCATGGATGTGGACACAACCATGTCAAAGCTTGCACATGAAGTGAAATTTCAGGAGTTTGCAGAGGGAAAATATCAAATCATGGTTGGTACTCAGATGGTTGCAAAGGGACTTAATTTCCCCAATGTAACGCTGGTCGGGGTGCTCAACGCGGATCAGTCGATCTATTCTCAGGATTTCCGTGGCTGTGAGCGGGCTTTTTCTTTACTGACTCAGGTTGTAGGGCGCTGCGGGCGGGGAACTCTGCCGGGAAGAGCGCTGATTCAGACCACATCTCCGGATCATCCGGTCATCCGTCAGGCTGCCATGCAGGATTATGATGGATTTTATAAAGATGAGATTAAAACCAGAAAGCTTGCACTTTATCCGCCATTCTGCACATTGTGTCAGGTTGGATTTTCAGGAGAGAATGAGGAATATGTCCGGCATGGTGCGATGTGGTTTGCAAGGGAGTTTCAAAAGAAAGCTTCAGGGGAGTACAAAGACCTTCCCATCCGGATGATGAATCCCTGTGAGCCGGTGATTGCACGGGTAGCGGGTAAATACCGATATTGTATCGTGATCAAGTGCCGGATGGAAGAGCGGTTCTCCAGATTGATGTGGGATATGCTGCGGGCATTTGACAGCGAGAAAAAGCATAAAGAAGTTCATATCTGGGTCGATTTAAATGGAAACGACCTTTGATGATAAATTCTGATAAAAAATCAGAACAATCTTTGTTTTGGAAAGGAAGAATTACTATGGCAATTCGAAACATTGTAAAGGATACAGACAACTACGATACCCTGCATAAAAAATGCCGTCCGGTAACAGAATTTAATCAGAAATTGTGGGATCTTCTCGATGATATGGCAGAGACCATGTATCAGGCAGAAGGTGTAGGATTAGCGGGTCCTCAGGTTGGCATGCTGCGCCGCGTTTTTGTAATTGATATAGGCGAAGGTATCCTGGAATTTATCAATCCTGAGATTCTGGAAACTTCCGGCACACAAAACGGAGCAGAAGGATGTCTGTCTTTCCCAGGAGAATACGGTATGGTAGAGCGTCCAAACTTTGTTCGCGTCAAAGCACAGGACAGAAACGGCAACTGGTTTGAGATGGAAGGCGAAGAGCTGTTCGCACGTGCAGTCTGCCATGAAAATGACCATCTGGACGGTATTGTGTTTAAAGACAGAATGTCCAGAATCCTGACCGAAGAAGAATTGGCAGACTAACAGACAAAAACGACCCAAAGGAGGGTTTGCATGAGAATCGTGTTTATGGGAACGCCGGAATTTGCACAGGCGTCTTTGCAGAAACTCATCGAGACCGGACATAATATTGTGGGGGTATTCACCCAGCCGGATAAACCAAAGGGAAGAGGATATAAGCTGGTGGCTCCGCCGGTAAAGGAATTGGCATTGGAGCACAATATTCCGGTTTATCAGCCGGAAAAGATGAAGGATGGAACTGCTCTGTCCATCTTAAAGGAGTTAAATCCTGACCTGATTGCGGTAGTAGCTTATGGCAGAATTCTGCCAAAGGATATTTTGGAGCTGCCAAAATACGGCTGCATCAATGTACATGGATCGCTGCTGCCAAAATACCGCGGAGCAGGCCCGATTCAGTGGAGCGTTATCGATGGAGAACCAGTGACCGGTGTTACCACCATGTATATGGGAGAGGGACTGGATACCGGTGACATGATCCTGAAAAAAGAAACTCCAATCGGGGAAAATGAAACTTATGGAGAGCTGCATGACCGCTTAAAAGAGATCGGAGCCGAAGCTCTGGTTGAGACCATCGCGCTTATCGAACAGGGAAAAGCACCGAGGGAAAAACAGGATGACAGCCTTTCCAGCTATGCGCCAATGCTCGACAAAAAGATTGCAAAGCTTGATTTTAACAAGCCGGCACAGCAGCTGCACAACCTGATCCGCGGACTTTCTCCATGGCCGGTTGCTCATACAACAGTGGGCGGCAAACTGCTTAAAGTACACCGTGCTGTTCTTAGCAGCGGCAAGGGAGAACCTGGAGCAGTGATCGACAACAAGAAGTTTATTGTGGCGTGCAAAGAAGGTGCGCTTGAACTGCTGGAAGTGCAGATGGAAGGCGGAAAGCGCATGAAGGGCGAGGATTTCCTGCGCGGAAGAAAGCCGGAAAGACTGGGCGACTAGTTCTGGAAAAAATCCCCATGTTTACTATTGTGGAATACACTCTTCATAACTGATTCAAATTTGTCCAATATAATATGAGAATGGATACTTCTGCGCAAGTAAATTTTCAATGTATTGGAAAGAGGAATTTTTATGTTTTTTTATTATTTTGACCGTTATTACTGGATTCTGATTGTTCCGGCAATGATCTTTGCACTTTGGGCACAGTCCCGAGTCAGCTCGACCTATGGAAAATACAGCCGTGTAATGAGTGCCAGAGGAATGAGTGCAGCAGATGTCTGCCGAAAAATTCTGGACGAAAACGGTCTGTACCACATCCGAATCGAACGGGTTGCCGGAAATCTGACCGACCACTATGACCCGAGAGCAGGGGTAATCCGTCTTTCAGATAGTGTGTTTAACAGCGCGTCAGTTGCATCGATCGGTGTTGCTGCACATGAGGCAGGTCACGCGGTGCAGTACGCAGAGGGCTACGTGCCGATCAAGATTCGAAACGCCATTATTCCAATCAGCCAGTTTGGCTCCTCGCTTTCGATGCCGGTGCTTCTGATTGGTCTGCTGTTTAATTACGGTGTTTTGGTTCAGCTGGGTATTATCCTGTTTTCGACCGTTGCGTTGTTTCAGCTGGTGACCCTCCCGGTAGAATTTGATGCAAGCGCAAAGGCTTTGAGAACGCTGGACAATTTTCAGATTCTGGAGCCACAAGAAACCAAAATGGCAGGAAAGGTGCTCAAGGCGGCAGCTTTAACCTATGTTGCGGCACTGCTTTCGAGCCTTGCACAGCTTTTGAGGCTGGTTTTATTATACGGAAGAAGAAACAACGATTAGTTTGTGGCAAAATTGGTGCTGTAAAAGGGCAGCACCAATTTGTCATTTGATTTTTGACAGAGAAAGGATTGTCCATTATGCCAGCAGTTACGGCAAGACAGGCGGCGGTATCCGCACTGGTAAAAGTAAATACACAGGGCGCTTATTCCAACCTTGTACTCAATGAAACGCTCAAAAAAAGCGGGCTTTTGCCGGCGGACAGTTCTTTTGCAAGCAGACTGTTTTATGGTACATTGGAACGTAGACTGACTTTAGACCACGTTATCAACCATTATTCCAAAAAGCCGGTCAGCAAGCTGACCCCGGCGGTAGCAGAGATTTTGCGGACAGCGGTCTATCAGCTCTTGTATCTGGACAGTGTGCCGGATTCTGCCGCAGTAAACGAAGCGGTGGGATTGACCAAAAAGATGAAGGCGGCAAGCGCGTCAGGCTTTGTCAACGCGGTGCTGCGAAACTTTTTGCGGGATGAAAAGAAGATTCCACAGATCAAGGGAAATCGTTTGAAAAAATTGGAAGTACGATATTCCTGTCCGCAGTGGCTGATCAAAACATTGCTGGAACAGTATGATGAGCCGTCCACTCTGGCAATGCTCGAACATTCTCTGGACAGACCTCCGCTGTATGTGCGGGTCAACACCACAAAAATCAGTGTCGAAGACTGTATCGCACGCCTTGAGGCAGAAGGGGTACAGGTACAGAAGGACCCGGATCTGCAGGGCTGTCTCCTTCTTTCGGGGACAGCATCCATCGAAAAGCTTACTGCTTTTTCCGAAGGACTGTTTCATGTTCAGGACAAGTCCTCACAGCTGTGTGCGGCGGCTCTTGATGCAAAAGAAGGACAGAGAGTTCTGGACACCTGCTCGGCGCCCGGTTCTAAATCCTTTACCACAGCCGAAAGGATGGGCGACAGTGGGGAGATAATCAGCTGCGATATTTTCGAAGAAAAGATCAAAAAGATTTCCGAAGGAGCAAAACGACTGGGACTTAACAACATTTCGGCAAAGCTTCAGGACGGTACGGTTTTTTGCCCGGATCTGGGAGAATTTGACCGGGTGCTGTGTGATGCGCCCTGCTCCGGAATCGGTATTATTAGCCGAAAGCCGGAAATCAAGTATAAAAAACAGCAAGAACTTGCTGATCTGCCGCATATTCAAAAGAAGATTTTGGATACGGCATCCCGTTATGTAAAGAAGGAAGGAATCCTTGTTTATTCCACCTGTACCCTGCTGCGGGAAGAAAACGATCAGGTGATCGAGGCGTTTTTAAGTCAGCATACAGAATTTGAACCTTGCCCGCTGCCGCAGGAAGTGAGAGAAGCGGCAAAACTGACAGACTCGGCAGCATGGAAGGTTACGTTATTCCCGCAGATGGCGGATACAGATGGATTCTTTATTTCGTGTGTAAAAAAGGTGCGGTGATCAGATGGAAAGGAATTTTGAGTGGCAGAACAAGGCGGACATCAAGTCGCTGACGCTTTCGGAGCTGACCGAACAGCTGGTAGCACTGGGTCAGCCAAAATTTCGCGGCAAGCAGATTTATTCCTGGCTGCATGAAAAGAGGGTCAAATCCTTTGATGAGATGACAAACCTTTCGGCGGCATTGCGGGAAGATCTTTCCAAACGGTATTACATAAACCAGCTGTCAGTCATCAAAAAGCTGGTTTCAAAACTGGATGGAACACAAAAATATCTGCTGAGATTAAAAGATAACAACTGTGTGGAAGCAGTTTTGATGAAGTACAAGTACGGAAACAGCATCTGTATCTCAACGCAGGTTGGCTGCCGGATGGGATGTAAATTCTGCGCCTCCACCCTGGCAGGTCTGGTGCGTTCCCTGGAGCCTTCTGAGATGCTCGATGAGATCTACACCGTGACAGAGGAAAGTGGTCAGCGGGTAAGCAACGTGGTGCTCATGGGAATCGGAGAACCGTTTGATAACTACGATAATGTTATGAAGTTTTTGGACATCCTTTCTTCACCGGAAGGTTATAATCTCAGCCTGCGCCACCTGTCGCTCTCTACCTGTGGCCTGGTAGACAGAATCTATGAATTGGCGGAGAAAAAAACAGGTCTTACCCTTTCCATCTCACTTCATGCACCAAACGATGAAATTCGAAGCCAGACCATGCCGATCAATAAGCGGTATCCTATCGATGAACTGCTCAAAGCTTGCCGGTATTACTTTAAGACGACCGGACGCAGGATTTCCTTTGAGTATGCGTTGATTGAAGGGGTAAATGACGAGATTCGACATGCAAACGAACTTGCAGATCGATTAAAGGGTATGTCGGCGCATGTAAATCTGATTCCTGTCAATCCTGTAAAGGAGAGAGGATTTAAGCGAGGTTCCAGACAGCGTATCGAGGCATTTCAGAAGGCGCTGGAGGCAAGAGGGGTCAATGCCACTGTACGGCGAGAGCTGGGAGCGGATATCAACGCCGCGTGCGGACAGCTTCGCCGGGAATATGACCAGCAGCGCCAGGAGGAGGAAAAGCAGTGATTAAGTTTATGGGGGCGACCGATACCGGAAAGGTCCGCCAGCAGAACCAGGACGCGTTCATCTGCCGGCGAGTGGGAGAAAATACAGGCTATGCCATCGTATGTGACGGCATGGGCGGAGAAAAAGCCGGTGAGGTCGCAAGTGCAACAGCGTGCCAGCTGATTGATAAATTTTTTCACCGTGATGTCAACGAAGAGATGAGCGAATCGGCGGCCAAAGCGGTGATCTTTTCTGCAATCAGTGCAGCAAACGCAAAGGTATACTCGATGGCAAAAGAGAATCCGGACTATCATGGTATGGGCACAACGCTGGTGCTGGCTGTGGTAGTAGGAGAAAATATGCACATCGTCAACATAGGGGACAGCCGCATTTATATGGCGGAGAAAAAGGCAGTCAAACAGCTGACAAGAGACCATACTCTGGTTCAGAATCTTCTGGACCGCGGTCAAATCAGTCAGCAGGAAGCGCTCAACCACCCGAAGAAGCACTATATCACCCGTGCCATCGGTGTGGGGGATACGCTGGATATTGATTATCAGATGTATGAGCTGAAAAAAGAGAGCATTGTTTTGCTGTGTACGGATGGACTTTCCAACTATCTGGAAATAGAAAAACTGCCGGAGCTGCTCAAAAACTGTATCCGAAAGGAAAGTCTTGCCGATCTGATTGATTTCGCCAACGATCAGGGCGGCTCGGACAACATTACAGCGGTTATGCTGTACCGGAAATAACGCCCGATTTGCAGGAGGCATTTAGATGGATAAATACATTGGAAAAAGACTGGACGGACGTTACGAGATCAGGGAACTGATTGGTGTCGGAGGTATGGCAAACGTCTACAAGGCGTATGATGTTTTGGAAAAACGCATTGTAGCGGTCAAAATCCTCCGGGAAGAATATATGGACAACGACGAATTTATGCGTCGCTTCCGCAATGAATCCAGAGCAATCTCGCTTTTGGATCATCCCAATATTGTAAAGGTGTACGATGTTATCTTTTCCAACCGGATTCAGTCGATTGTCATGGAATATATCGACGGAATTACCCTGAAAGATTACATCGATCAGGAGCATGTTCTGCGATGGAAAGAAGCAGTGCACTTTACAGTTCAGATTTTAAAGGCACTTCAGCATGCGCACGATAAAGGAATCATCCATCGTGACATTAAGCCACACAACATCATGCTGTTGTCTGATGGTACGATCAAAATTACCGATTTTGGTATTGCACGTTTTTCCAGAAGCAATACCAAGACCATTACTGATAAGGCAATCGGTTCGGTACACTATATTAGCCCGGAACAGGCAAGCGGAGCATTCACCGATGCCCGCAGCGATATCTATTCTCTGGGCGTTATGATGTTTGAGATGCTCACCGGAAAGCTGCCGTTTGAAGCAGATTCTCTGGTATCGGTTGCAATCAAGCAGATCCAGAGCCAGCCGACTCTGCCGCGCTCAATTAATCCGGATATCCCGGAAGGTTTGCAGGATATCGTGATGCGCGCTATGCAGAAGGATGCAGCAAAGCGCTATCAGTCTGCGGCCGAGATGCTGCACGACATCGACGAATTTAAGAAAAACCCTTCCATTGTGTTCGCTTATAAATATGAACAGCCGGTACAGACGCACATCCAACAGGAGCTGCGCCACAATCAGGAGGAACAGAGAGGGTTAGACAGGGAGCAAAGGCCAATGAAACGAGAAAGACCATCTTCCAAAAAGAAAACAGAAGCGGATTATGAGGAAAGAAAACCGCTTCCGCTTATTCCGGTCATGGCCGGTATCGCATTTGCGTTTCTTCTGGCGGCGGGAGCTTTCATCGGCATGCTGTTTTTGGTCAATAAACCGTTTGAGCAGGTCGCAAACGTGAAGGTTCCGGATCTTGTAGGAATGAACTATGAAAGCATCAAGACCAAATATTCTGACCAGTTCAAGATTGAGGTTGAAGAGAAAGCTCCAAGCAGCCTGTATGAAGAAGGCGAGATCTATGACCAGAACCCGGACCCGGGCAGAACGGTTAAGGAACATTCCACCATTACCATCAAGGTAAGTACCGGTAAGGAAACCATCGTGCTGGATGATTACGCAGGCAAGGATTCCACCGAAGTATTCCGTGATCTAAGCAGTAAGAACCTTACCTGGACTGAGACCGAGACCTACTCCAACGAATATCCGGCAGGAACGGTTGTAATGACAGCGCCGGGTGCAGGCGAAGAGGTCGGCGAAGGCGATGAGATCAGTGTTTATGTCAGCTTGGGTTCTCAGGAGCAGAATCAGACAGTTCCGCTGGTAGTGGGAATGAACTTCCATGAGGCAAAGACCCTGCTTTCCACCAGACGTCTGCGTATTGAGTGTGTGGAAGAGGTACAGCCTCAGACCGATGAAGACGGAAAGACCATAGCAGGTCAGGTAGCGGCAGGAACGATTCTGGAGCAGAGCCCGAATGAGGATGCGCTGGTTCCGGCAGGAACGGTCATCAACGTTAAGGTTATGGGCGGCGAAGGATGGGAAGATCCGAACAAGCCAAGACAGGTCGAAATTTCCTTTGATCTGCCAGAAGGTGATGGAAAGGTTCACGTTCAGACCTATGTGGATGGCAAGGAAACCGGATATGGTGACCCGGATCTGTCCAAGCAGTCTACCTGGACAACAAAACCGACCGGTAAAGGTGACAGCAAGGTAGAGATCTATATTGATGGAGAGCTCTATCTGACCTATGATGTCAACTTTGATACCGGTGTTGTAGTTCCGACAACCGACCTTCAGGCAGTTGGTGAGTACCTGAACAACCGTGATTCACAGGAAGACAGTACCGCCAATGAAGATGATGATGAATACGCACAACCATCCGATGAGTAATATAAAAAACAGCCTTGCAGATGCAGGGCTGTTTTTTTACAGAAATTTGTAAGAGAAGTATCGCCTTTTTTACGAAATTTTGGTATAATAAAAAGATAATGGATCGGTTAAAATCAAAAGTGACGGGAAGAGGAAAAAGTATGTTGGCAGAGCAAAATATCATCATCCGGCCGCTGGAAGAGCGTGACCTTCCGATTCTTACCCGCTGGCAAAGTTCGGAGTTTCGCGGAGCTTTTCAGGAGTGTCAGATGGAATCGGAGATCGAGCGAAAAAATCAGTTGATGGAAAACGGATTTTGTACGCCGCAGTTTCAGATGCTGATGATCGAACAGGATGAGGTGGCATCGGGGCTGATTTACCTTAATTTTGTACGGGAAGGACTGGTTCGGTTGGGATTGGTTCTTGATCCAAAAGCAAGAGGCAATCATCTGGGAAGCAGAGCGTTGATGCTTTGTCGGGATTATCTGCTGGATAATTTTCCTGTTGTCCGACTGGAAGCAGATACGGATATTGACAATATTGCAGCACAAAAGGTGCTGGAACGCTGCGGATTTTGTGCCGAAGGCGTTTTGAGAAAATACCGCTTCCATCATGGAAGCTATCATGACAGTTATTTGTACAGCTATATCAGAGAATCATATTAACAGAGGTGAAAAGCAGTTTGACAAAACAGAATGTTCGGGGAAGAATCATAAAATCGCTGGGCGGATTTTACTATGTTGCCGACAGTGAACAAAAGGGAAATATCATCGAGTGTCGTGCACGCGGAGCATTTCGCCAGCAGAACGTAAAGCCTTGTGTTGGAGACTGGGCACAGGTAGAACTGACACCGCAGGGAAAAGGTTATGTGGTAGAGATTGAAGAGCGAAAAAACAGTCTGGTTCGTCCACCGCTTGCAAATCTTGACCAGCTGGTGCTGGTGGTATCTATCGCAGACCCTGCTCCAAACGCTTTTGTTTTGGACAAATTGATTGCGATTGCAGAGTATCAGGAGATCGAACCGATTATCGTCATCACAAAGTGCGATCTGGCAGATCCGGAAGAATTTGCACAGATCTACCGCAAGGCAGGATTTACTGTGCTGGAAACCAAGAGTTTGCAGCATGAGGGCATCGAGTCGGTGATGGAGATTTTAAAAGACAAAACCAGCGCCTTCTGCGGCAACTCGGGTGCGGGAAAATCGACCTTGTTAAATGCAATTGACCCAAGACTTAGCTTGGATACCGGAGATATCAGCCAGAAGCTGGGACGCGGACGCCACACTACACGCCATGTGGAACTGTACGAGCTGCCATCCGGCGGTTTTGTTGCAGATACACCAGGATTTTCGGCAGTGGATCTGGAAAAATTCCAGATTATCCTCAAGGACGAACTGGCAGGATGTTTTCGGGAGATGCGCCAGTATGAGGGAAAATGTCGTTTTCGCGGCTGTTCCCATACCAAGGAAGCAGGCTGTGCCGTATTGGAAGCGGTCAAAAATGGAGAGATTTCTCAAAGTCGCCACCAGAGCTATTTAAACCTGTATGAACTAGCCAAGAATATTAAGGAATGGGAAATCGGACGATAAAAAGAGGGACAGAAAGATGAACCGATGTGTGATTTTTGGAGGCGGTGAGATTGCAGATATCCGCTATACACAAAACCTTCTGCAAAAAGGGGATTACATCATCTGTGCAGACCGCGGTTATGCTTATTGCTCGTCGATCAATGTGATTCCAGATCTGGTGCTGGGGGATTTTGATTCTTACAGCGGAAAAGTTTCGCCAAAATGTGAGATTCTGCGATATCCAATTGAGAAGGATGACACCGACACCATGCTTGCAGTCAAAGAAGCCATCCGACGGGGATATCAGGAAATTTTGATGGTGGGGATGCTTGGCGGAAGGCTTGACCATACCCTTGCCAATATCCAGACACTGGTTTATGCGGTTCAGCATGGAGAATCGGCACAGATTATCGACAAGGGTTGCCGCATTACGGTAATCAAGGATAACCAGAGTGTCACCATTCCGTACGAAAGAGGATTTCATTTTTCTGTGTTCTGCCACAGTGATAAAGCACAGGGTGTAAGCATTCGACACGCAAAATACGAGCTGGAAGACGCTGATATCACCAACGGCTTTCCAATCGGGGTCAGCAATGCCTTCCTTCCGGGAGAGGATGCACAAGTAAGCGTTCGAAAGGGAATTCTGGTGATTGTGGCAAATCAGGGAGAGTAAAATCACAAGTTTTGCTTCTTTTACATAGAATACAGCAAAAGCCATCATGGTTTGGCTGTAAAGGAGGCAATGCGATATGAAAGTAGTTGTAATCAAAAGCCCAAAATTTCTCTCGGGAATTTTACGTATGATCTTTAAAATACATAAGGAAGAAGAACTTTAATGATAGAAGGAGCGGGAGAACCAGATCGGTTCTTCCGCTGCCTGATGTCAAAAATAATCGGAAATACAACAAAAAGAAAGGACAAGCAATATGAATTGGACCGAAGTAAAAATTTATACCACCACAGAAGGAATCGAACCACTGACCGGCAGTCTGCTCAGCCTTGGCATTCAGGGATTTATGATTGAGGATGCTCAGGATTTTGACGAATTCCTGCACGATACCACACCGCACTGGGACTATATCGATCAGGAAGTCATGAAGAAAATGAAGAACTGCGAGAGCAGCGTTACCTTGTATGTTGCAGACAATCCGCAGGGAATGGAAGAGCTTGCCGGCGCAAGGGAGATTTTGGCAAGACTTAAATCCGAAGATCCGGATAGAAAATACGGCAGACTGGAAATGGAAATCAAAAATGTAAATGAAGAAGACTGGTCCAACGCATGGAAAAAATATTATCATCCAATCCGTGTTGGAGAGCGTCTGGTTGTTTGCCCATCTTGGGAAGAATATGAAAGACAGCCTGAAGATGTCGTACTTACCTTAAATCCGGGCATGGCGTTTGGTACTGGAACTCATGATACCACCCGTCTGTGCATGGAGCTTCTGGAAAAATACATCACTCCGGAAGTTCACGTACTGGATGTTGGCTGCGGAAGCGGTATCCTTGCCATCATTGCGGCTCTTTTGGGTGCAAAGGAGATCAAAGGCTGCGATATCGATGAAGTAGCGGTAAAGGTAGCGGGAGAAAACGCAGATTTAAATGGTGTCGGTGACCGGATTGCTTTCCATAAGGGCGATCTTACCAGTCAGGTAGAAGGAAGTTTCCAGCTGATTTGCGCTAACATCGTTGCGGATGTTATCATTCGTCTGAGTGAGGATGTCGGCAAATATCTGGCAGAAGGCGGCATTTTTATTACTTCTGGCATCATCGATACCAGAGAACAGGATGTTCTGGAAGCTCTGGACAAGAATGGCTTTACTGTTATCGAAAGAAGAAGTTCCGGCGGATGGGTCGCTATGGCCTGCAAAGCAAAATAGTAGGAGAAAAGCAATGCCCAGATTTTTTACACAGACCATTTCCAGAGAGGGCGGCTCCATTACCGGTGATGATGCAAAGCACATTGCAAAGGTGCTGCGGATGAAAATTGGAGAAGAGCTGACCGTCTGCGACACAAAAGGATACGATTACCATTGTATGATAGAGTCACTCAGTGACAAAGAAGTGACCCTCAAAGTGTTGAGTGCAGAAGAAAGTCAGAGTGAACCCAGTGTAAAGGTTCATTTGTATCAGGCAATGCCCAAGGGGGACAAGCTGGAACTTATCATTCAAAAAGCGGTGGAGCTTGGTGTGGACAGTATCACTCCTGTTATGACCAGACGCTGCGTGTCAAAGCCTGATGCAAAATCCATGGCAAAGAAACTGGAGCGCTATAATCGCATTGCTCTGGAAGCGGCAAAACAGAGCGGCAGAGGAAAAATCCCGCAGGTAAAACCATTGCTGGAGTTAAACGAAGCGCTGGATGAGATGGCAGAAACTTCCTGCCCGATTTTATTTTATGAAAATGCAACTGCTCCGGCAAAAGAAGTGATCGATCAGGCAGGACAGGAAATTGCGGTACTGATCGGTTCCGAGGGCGGGTTTGATGAGAGTGAAGTAGTTAAGGCAAAGGAAAAGGGTTGTCAGGTGCTTTCGCTTGGAAAGCGAATTTTGCGCTGTGAAACGGCTCCTTTGGCGGCCCTTTCCATTATCATGTTTGAAACTGGCAATATGCAGTAATTCATGAAAAAGGGAATGAGAAAAGATGGATGGAAACAGAAGACCGCGCAATGAGTCAGCAAGAAGACCAGATTCTAGGCACAATCCCCATGGCCATCATCGGACAAGAAGATCGAGAAAAAGCCATTGGGGCTCGTTGACCCTTATTCTGGTTTTGCTGCTTGCTGCGGCGACATTGATCGGAGTGTATCTGGCAGATCACAAAAAAGAGGATGAGGGAAATCCAATTCGTTCAGAAGAAGAGATGGAACAGTCTTCGGATAAGTCTTTAGAAGATGATCCGGATAATACCCAGTCTCAGGATGAACAGAATACCGATGCAGATACTTCGGAATCTTTGGAGGAAAACAATCCAGACAATACGCAGGAAGAGGACAATGCTTCTTCCGACGGCAATTCTTCTGAGGAAAGCTATCAGCAGCTGGCAGAGGACTTTGCAAAGGAAAAAGAGGAGTATTATCTGCTTCTTGCAAATCCGGACAATCCGCTGCCAGAAGATTGGACAGTGGAAACAGAAGAAGTTCAGGGTGGATTTGTGATGGATTCCAGAGTAGCAGGAGCAGCCAGAGAGATGATTCAGGCAGCGGCAGAAGATGGGGTTGACCTGATGGTCTGCTCAGCTTATCGTTCGATCGAGAAACAGCAGCAGCTGTTTGATAGCTCGGTGCAGCGTTATATGGCACAGGGGATGACCGAGGAAGAGGCCTATGCCCAGACTGCAACCGAAACAGCAATTCCCGGAACCAGTGAACACCAGACCGGACTGGCGGCAGATATTGTAACACCGACTCATCAGACTCTGGACCCGGAATTTGCAGATACCGATGCCGGAAAGTGGTTGAGTGAACACGCGCATGAATACGGATTTGTTCAGCGCTATCCGGAAGATAAACAGGACATCACCAAGATTATTTATGAATCGTGGCATTATCGTTTTGTTGGAAAAACCCATGCAAAACTGATGAAGGAAAGCGGACTGTGTCTGGAGGAATATCTCCAGCAGGAAGTACCGGAAGGCTATACCGGTATCCGTGATCCGTTTGAAGATCCTCAGGAATAGATCACTTATCAAGATAAAGGATGGTTTGATTTTGACAGGACAGAAAAAGCATGGAGGATGGGGCGAGAAAAATACCTGGTTTGAAAAGGGATGTGTTTCTCTGGCATTTTTCCTGTCTGCTGTGCTTATTCTGCTGTTTGGAATCCGAATTGCGGGCAACACCATTCAGGTGGCACAGGCAGAAAAAATTGAGATTATCAACAATCTTGTGGAAGGTTTGAGCGAAAGCTCCAAGATAAAAAGCCAGAGCAAAAAGGTTCAGAGTGTTGTTTATAAATATCTGGAAGCCTATATCCGCGCGATTGCAGGATTTGAGTTTGTTCCCCGCAACGATTTTACCGTCCTGACTCAGATCCTCAACAGCATCCCGGAGGAAACAGATGTGCTTTCCTTTGTTTATCATGGACGAAACCTGACCATACGAACAACCCAGCCGCAGCAGGAATGTGTTCTGGAAATGGTCGAGCACCTGGAACAGAGGGCAGAAAATGACGGGGAATTTTCCGATGTGGTGTACAGCTACTACCTGGATGGGGAAGGGCAGTATATCGCAGAGATTACCTTGGTGGCACATCATTATGATGAGCAGAACCTGAGTGAAGAACTGGAAAAGTTCTTGCCCAAAACACAGCAATCCCAAACATCTTGATCATGGTTTGATGCCAGAACAAAAACAGGAGAAATAAAGATGGAACAGAAAAAAATTGAAAGAATTTCAGAGTTGTCCAGAAAATCCCGCGCAGAGGGACTGACCGAGGAAGAAAAGCTTGAGCAGCAGGCACTGCGTCAGGAGTATATTCAGAGCATGCGTCAGAGCCTTCGTGCAACATTGGATAATTCGGTTATCGTCCGTCCGGACGGCACCAAAGAAAAGGTCAGTGACCGCGCAAAGAAAAAGTAAAGAAAAAGCTCGTCCTTTTGGACGAGCTTTTTTTAGTCATTTTGTTCCTGTGTCAGCATGCGGTCAATTGCGCTAAAGAGAGCAAAGATGGAAGCGGCGATAATATCGGTGTGAACACCACAGCCCCAGTAGGTTTTCTGGCTGTCCGAGGTGATGCCGACATAAGCAATTGCTCGGGAGGTGGAACCACGTTCCAGCGCATGCTCCTGGTAGACAATATCATGAAAGCGGATATTAAGTCCACGACGCAAAGCATTGCTCACTGCGTCGAATCGACCGTTTCCTCGTCCGGTCAGTTCCATTTCTTCTTTTCCGACGGTCAGGGAAACAGTGGTATGATATTCCTTTTTGTGGACAAAGTAGAAGTCGTCCAGACGAATCGGTGTTTGCAGATTGAGGTAGGTATCCATAAAAATCTGGTGAACTTCTTCTGGAGAGAGTTCCTTGTGCTGATGGTCCGAAATTCCCTTGATGATGTAGCCAAATTCTTCCCGCATCGGTTTTGGCATATTGATGCCGTACTTGTGTTCCAGCAGATAGCCGATACCACCCTTGCCCGACTGGGAATTGATGCGGATCACATCATTTTCATAGCTTCGTCCGATATCCTGCGGGTCGATCGGGAGATAAGGAACATTCCAATGAGCACCAGAATGGCTCTGGCGCCACTGCATTCCCTTGGCGATTGCATCCTGATGAGAGCCGGAAAAAGCGGCAAATACCAGCTGACCACCATAAGGCTGACGGGGAGGAAGGTTCATTCCGGTTGCATCCTCATACATTTCGACAACCTGTGGTATATTGGAAAGGTCAAGTATCGGGTCCACTCCATGAGAAAACAGATTGAGTGCAAGAGTAATCAGGTCAACATTTCCGGTGCGCTCTCCATTGCCGAATAAGGTTCCTTCCACACGCTGGCCGCCTGCAAGAATGCCCAGTTCCGCTTCTGCGACAGCGCTGCCGCGGTCATTGTGTGGGTGCAGGGAAAGAACCACATTTTCACGGTAGTTTAAGTGATCGCTCATGTATTCAATCTGGTTAGCGTAAACGTGCGGCATCGAGAGGGAAACGGTGGAAGCAAGATTGATGATGACGGGGTGTTCTTTCTGTGGTTTCCAGACATCCAGCACCGCATTGCAGATTTCCACAGCAAAATCAAGCTCGGTTCCAGTAAAGCTTTCCGGTGTGTACTCAAACAGAAATTCACCGTTCGTTTTAGCGGCATATTCGGTCAGCCATTTTGCGCCGGAAACTGCGATTTCAATAATCTCGCTGCGGGATTTCTGGAAAACCTGTTCCCGCTGTGCGACAGAGGTGGAATTGTAAAGATGGATGATTGCTTTGTGGCATCCATCCAATGCCTCGAAAGTTTTTCTTATGATATGTTCTCTTGCAGGGGTGATAACCTGTATGGTAACATCCTCAGGAATCAGTTTTTGCTCGATCAGTGTGCGGACAAATTGAAATTCTGTTTCGGATGCTGCCGGAAAACCGACTTCAATCTCCTTAAATCCCAGTTTGCAAAGAAATTGAAAAAATTCCAACTTTTTTTCCAAACTCATTGGGACAATCAGCGCCTGATTTCCGTCCCGCAGGTCAACGCTGCACCAGCGAGGAGCTTTGGAGATGTATTCCTGTGAGCTCCATCGATGCTCGCTGACAGGTGGATTAAAATAATTTCGGGTATATTTATCGGTGTTTTTCATTGCAGTTTCCTTTCCGGGGCAAAACAAAAACGGTCTTTTGTCCCTGTCGATTCAGAGACGAAAGACCGTAGCTTCCGCGGTACCACCCTGATTCATACCTCAAAAGGTATGCCCTTGTATCCGTACGGGACCTAAGTCCGATTACGGCTTCCACGATAACGGACGGAAAGACCGCTGCCGCCTACTGCACAAAATATGGTTTGGGGCAGAGCTCCCAGGGGAGTTTAGTCAGGAGTTACCGCTGTCTTGCACCAACCGACAGTTCTCTGAAGGAATGACCTGACCTACTAATCCTGTTCAACGCCTTTGTTTTTGATTTTTATTTATCATAAATGGATTTTTATGAAATGTCAAGTCTGACACTGCGGGTTTTGTAATAAATACCGCAAATTCGAGAGGATAGGGAAATTATTGCAATCAAAAACAGGCTGTGCATTTGCACAGCCTGTACCATTTACCATTATTCTTCTTCTGGTTCGATTACAGCATAGTTGCCGTCATGGCGTTTGTAAACTACGTTGATCTCGCCGGATTCTGCGTTGCGGAAAACAAAGAACTGATGATCGAGCATATTCATCTGGAGAATTGCTTCCTCTACTTCCATTGGTTTTACAGGGAAGCGTTTGGTCTTAACGACTCGATATTCATCTGGCTCATACATTTCTTCCACAAACTCTGGTGTGAAGGTAGCGGATTTCATCCGTTTGGTCAGTTTGTTTTTGTTCTTTACGATCTGACGGAACAAGGAGTCGACAACTGCTTCCAGAGCATCTTCACGTTCATCAGCGGTTCTTTCAGCACGGAAGAAAAGTCCTTCAGATTTGATGGTTACCTCAACAGTTTCATGGTCGCCGGAATGAATAACGGTTACCTGAGACTGTGCGTTGTCGCCGAAAAAGCGATCAAATTTGGAAAGTTTTTTCTCAACTCTTGCACGGAAAGAATCTTTGATACCTGTGTTTCTAGCGGTGATGTTAATCTTCATCGTTTCAACCCCTTTTGCGATAATATACAAAATATTCAGGTTGATTCCTTTTTATTTTGTTGAGATTATTATACTACTTTCATCTCAAAAGGTCAAGAAGATTCTTCTAAAAAAACACATCTTTTCTGTGAAAGTTTTTTTGGTAAAATAAGTACAAAATGTATCACAAATGAAAACGGCGAAAGTTTATGCAGATTAAAAATGATGGTTGCAATCAGGGGATAAACTTGATATGATATTTTTGTTAAAAGCAAAGTTTTAGGATAGGCCGCATACACAAGGCAAAGATAAAGGAGAATCTTTTTGAGAGTAGTATTGTCAGCTCCCTGTCATTTTGGACTGGAGAGCGTTTTATCTTCCGAAATCCGCAGAATGGGCGGAGAAAACCTAGAGGTCACCGACGGCAGAATCACCTTTGAAGGTGACGAGAGCATGATTGCCAGAGCAAACATTGGTCTGCGTACCGCTGAACGTGTCCAGTTGGTGCTGGGCAGATTTGAAGCGCGCAGTTTCGAAGAGCTGTTTCAGGGAGTAAAGAAGATCCCGTTTGAAGATTATATCGGCAAAAAAGACGCCTTTCCAGTTAAGGGAGGATGGTCGCTGAAATCCCAGCTCTTCAGCATCTCGGACTGTCAGTCGATTATTAAAAAGGCAATTGTTACCCGCTTGCAGGAGGTATACAACCTCAGTTGGTTTGAGGAAACCGGAACCACCTATGCGGTGGAGTTCGGAATCAATCGAGACAATGTCATGATTACTCTGGACACCACCGGAACGGGACTGCATAAACGCGGTTACCGCAAAAATGCAGTGCTTGCTCCAATCAAGGAAACGCTGGCGGCGGGAATCATTGACCTTGCACACATTTATCCGGATACAGTGCTGTATGACCCGTTCTGTGGTTCGGGCACCATGCTGATCGAATCGGCAATGCATGCAATGCGAATTGCACCAGGACTGCGCCGGAGATTTGCAGCGGAAAAATGGGACTGGCTCCCACAGACGGTATGGCAGCAGGAGCGTCAGCGTGCATTTGACCTGATTAAACGCGATGCCACCTTCCGCGCTTATGGCAGCGATATTGATCCGGCAGCGGTGGAGCTTGCGCAGTATAACGCAAAGCAGGCAGGTGTTGGAACCCGCATCGAGATTGTACAGCGTGATGTAAAAGATTTTTATATGCCGGATGAAAAGGGCGTTGTAATTTGTAACCCTCCGTACGGTGAACGACTGCTCGATTTAAAGACCGCACAGGAAATTTACGAGACGATGGGCAAGGTCTTTTCGCAGGGATATCCGCACCGTTATTATATCATCAGCCCCGATATGGAATTTGAAAAATCCTTTGCTCGGATGGCAGATAAACGAAGAAAGCTCTATAACGGTATGATTCCATGTCAGCTGTACATGTACTTTAAGGAAGAACAGAAGAAAGCCCCAAAACCTTCTAGAGCAAAACCATATCCTGACAGAAGGGATCACCGCATCAAAAAATAATTAAAACAGCCGTTCTCATCAGAACGGCTGTTTTTGCGTTTGCAGCAAAAGAAAAAATTGAGTAAAAATAAGAATAAGGCTATGAAAAATTAAGAAAACCAGAGGATTTTGGGAATTTATCCAGATAAAAGAGAAACAAAGTCGATAAATGATAAAAAATACCGAATTATTCGGAAAAACAGCGAAAAATATTGACTTCCTGTCACTTTATGGTATAGTGTATATGGTATTTTAACAAAGTGTTAAAAGATAGATTTTTTCAGGGACAAAGCTTCCTGAAAGGGGAATTTTAGAAAAGGAACAGTGTAAGGACGGCAAAGACGGCAGCAATCCTTTTGCGGGAAACGTCCGGACACTGAAAACTGGAACCGTTCCAGACAAAACATGGGGTGCAGATAAGATGCACCAAACCGCAAAGGGGGATATAGAGCAGATGAAAGATAATATTTTGATCAGCTTAAAAGACGTAGTGGTAGAATTTGATGGACAGCGAATTCTCAAGGGAATCAACCTTGATATTCACGACGAGGAATTTGTAACTTTCCTTGGTCCTTCCGGTTGTGGTAAAACAACAACTTTGCGTATTATCGGCGGATTTGTTGAGCCAAATTCGGGAGATATCTTTTTTGACGGGAAGAAGATCAACGGAGTGCCGCCGTACAAGCGCAACGTTAATACCGTTTTCCAGCGTTATGCGCTCTTCCCGCATCTGAACGTTTTTGATAACGTTGCATTTGGCTTAAATATCAAAAAGATGGATAAAAAGCAGATCAGCACAAAGGTGCGTGAGATGCTCAAACTGGTTGGTCTGGTTGGCTTTGAAAACCGAAACATCAACCAGCTTTCCGGTGGTCAGCAGCAGCGTGTAGCAATTGCCCGCGCGCTGGTCAACGAACCAAAGGTTCTGCTTCTGGACGAACCTTTGGGCGCTCTGGACTTAAAGCTGCGTAAAGAAATGCAGACCGAGCTGATGCGCATTCAGAAATCGCTGAAGATCACCTTTATCTATGTTACCCACGATCAGGAAGAGGCACTGACCATGTCCGACCGTGTGGTTGTCATGAAGGACGGAGAAATCCAGCAGATCGGTACACCGCAGGATATCTACAATGAGCCGAAAAACGCTTTCGTTGCAGACTTTATCGGAGAAAGCAACATCATCGATGGTGTTATGTACGAAGACTTTGAAGTAGAATTTGCCGGACAGGCATTCAAGTGTGTCGACAAGGGCTTTGCAGAAAATGAGCGTGTCGATGTTGTGATCCGTCCGGAGGATATTATTGTCAGTGACTATGAGACCTCTCCAATCAGCGGTGAGGTAGAATCGGTTATCTTCAAAGGCGTACATTATGAGATTACCGTGGACGCACATGGCTATAAGTGGCTCATTCACTCCACCCAGAGCCAGCCAGTTGGCGCGCACATCGGCATGAATGTCCGTCCAGAAGATATCCACATCATGAAAAAGATGGAGGCGTAGTGCAGATGAAAAACACCTCGGAAAGCAAAAAAAGCAAACTGTGGGGAGCTCTGCCGGCAGCGCCTTATGTGCTGTGGATGGTAGCGTTTATCGTAATTCCACTGGGAATGGTTGTGTTTTTTGCTCTGACCGATTCTCAGGGACAGTTTACACTGGAAAATATCGCGCGCGGCGGCGAATACATGAGCGTTTTGCTGCGTTCGATCAAACTGGCGGCAATCGCGACCGTATTGTGTGTGTTGATTGCCTATCCTCTGGCTTATATTCTTTCCAGAAAACAGGGATTTCAAAAGCAGACCCTGTTTATCATGGTCATGCTGCCAATGTGGATGAACTTTTTGCTGAGAACCTTTGCATGGATGACTATTCTGGAAAATAACGGTCTGATCAACAAGTTTTTGGGATTGTTCGGCATCGGCCCTCTGCATATGATCAATACACAGGGTGCCGTTATCCTCGGTATGGTTTATAACTATATTCCGTTTATGATTCTTCCGATTTACACCACCATGTGCAAGATCGGAAACGATGTTATCGAAGCGGCGCAGGACCTTGGCGGCAATACCTTCCAGGTTATGGCAAGAGTCGTAATTCCACTGAGTTTGCCGGGTGTCAGCACCGGAATCACCATGGTATTTGTTCCGGCGATCTCCACCTTTATTATTTCCAAGATGCTCGGCGGCGGTACCAACCAGTTGATCGGTGATATCATCGAACTGCAGTTCCTGGGCAACTCCTACAACCCGAACCTTGGTTCGGCGATCTCGCTGGTACTGATGGTTGTTGTTCTGCTGTGCATGAGTATTATGAACAACTTTGACGACGAAGAAATGGAGGGAAGAATCTTATGAGAAAAAATCGCTGGCTTTCCTCTTTGTATGTCTGGCTGGTCATGGTGTTTTTGTATGCACCGATTGCCGTGCTGATTATCTTCTCGTTTAATGACAGCAAGAGCCGAAACACCTGGACCGGATTTACCCTTCGCTGGTATGAAGAACTGTTCCACGACAGGGTAATTATTCAGTCGTTTATTGTCATGCTGGTAGTTGCAATCGTTTCGTCAGTAATCGCAACAGTACTGGGAACCCTTGCCGCAATCGGTTTAAACAAGATGAACAAGAAACTCAAGTCGGTTGTCATGACCTTCACCTATCTGCCAATGATCAACCCGGAGATTATCACCGGTGTTGCGCTGATGCTTTTGTTTATCTACCTCAAGATGGAATTTGGCATGCAGACCCTGATTGTAGCGCACATTACCTTTAACGTGCCGTATGTTATCCTCAATGTTCTGCCGAAGTTAAAGCAGATGGACAAAAACACCTACGATGCGGCATTGGATCTGGGCTGCAATCCGTTTACCGCCTTTACCAAGGTTGTAATTCCGGAAATCATGCCGGGTATTGTTTCGGGCTTTTTGATGGCGCTGACCTACTCGATGGATGACTTTGTTATTTCCTACTTTGTCAGCGGCGCTTCCATCCAGACCCTGCCGGTTGCAATCTACAGTATGACCCGCCGCCGTGTCAGCCCGAAGATCAACGCACTGTCCACCATTATGTTTGCAGTTGTTCTGCTGATTCTGGTTATTTACAACGTGGTCAGCAGCAGAAAGGGAAAACCAGTCCGCAGAAAAGGAGGAGAATATTAATGAAGAAAAAAAGTTTTCTGAAAAAATTAAGTCTCCTGACAGCGGCTGTTCTGCTGTTTTCTGCGATGACACTGGGAACAGCGGCAGAAGAAACCTATGACTATGATATGGAGTACTACTCGCAGTTAAAGGACAAAGATGTTACCATCAACGTTTATAACTGGGGTGAATATATCTCCAATGGTGACGATGATTCGCTGGATGTCAATGCTGAGTTTGAAAAACTGACCGGAATCCGTGTCAACTATACCCAGTTTGATACCAATGAGTCGTTGTATGCAAAGCTCAAGAGCGGCGGTACAACCTATGATGTCATCTTTCCATCAGATTATATGGTTTCCCGTATGATCAATGAAGATATGCTGGAACCGCTGGATTTTGACAATATTCCAAACTTTCAGTATATTTCCGAAAAGTTTAAAAATCCTTCCTACGACCCGGAAAACCTCTACTCGGTGCCATACACCTGGGGAACCGTTGGACTGATCTATAACTATGACATGCTCGGCTTTGATCCGGACAGCTGGGACATCATGTGGGACCCGAATTATGCAAAGCAGATTCTGCAGTTCTCCAACTCCCGTGATGCTTTTGCTATTGCAGAACTGATGCTGGGTTACAGCATCAATACCGAGGATACCATGGAGCTTGACCAGGCAGCACAGCTTCTCAAGGATGAAAAGCCGCTGGTTCAGGCATATGTTATGGACCAGATCTTTGATAAGATGCAGGGAAATGAAGCAGCAATCGCACCATATTATGCTGGTGACGCCATCAACATGATGGCAGTAAACGAGAGCTTACGCTTTGTAATTCCAAAAGAAGGAACAAACCTGTTCTTTGATGCAGTCTGCATCCCAAAGATCAAAGAAGATACCGAGGAAAGCAGACTCAAAAAACTTGCTTCCGAGATGTACATTAACTTCCTCAATGAACCGGAGATCGCTGCAGCAAACATCGAATATATCCAGTATTCCACACCAAACGATGCAGCGCTCCAACTGCTTGATGAAGAGGTTCGCAACAATCCAATCAGCTATCCAAGCGATGAGGTGCTGGAAAATACTCAGGTCTATGTAAACCTCTCTGAGGAAACCAACCTCTATCTCGACCGTCTGTGGACCGAGATCATGAGCGCAGAAGCTGGCTACAACTACTGGAGCATGCCTCTGTTTCTGGTAGGTGCGCTGGCCTTGTCGGTTGCAATTACGGTAATGAAGAAAAACCGCCGCAGAAGACGCGAACAGTTTAATTACCAAAACTCACAGAATAACTTCTAAACAAAAAGTACCCTGTTTTTACAGGGTACTTTTTTATGCAGCAAAGAGAGAAAAGATGTTTTGGTAGGCAAACAAATATCCATACAGACAAAATAGAAACAAGGAAAGCAAAATAGTGATGAGGTTTAATTTAAAGCTTGAAAAAAGAGGGGAGAAGAAGACATACACACAGGAAAGAAAGATAAACAGGGTGGTAAGACAGAAAAAAATGAGCGAAGCGGTCTGTGACAAAACGCAGGAACTTAAATGTGCACAGCAAAACCAGAGATAAGAAAGTAAGAGTGCACTTCCCAGCAGTTTAAAGATATCTGAAATTCGTTTCATGACAACAGTTCCTTTCAAAAAAATTATTTTCTAGTTTAATGCCAGAAGAAAAATTTGTCAAATAAGCAAACAAGAGGTGCAGAGAAAACGGTCAATTTCAGCAAGCGCTTCGGTCAGATTACCGATGGATTTTCCCTGTGAAATGTGCTATAATAATGCTCCGAAATTTGTTTTATTACCGATAAGGATCATAGATAGAGAAAGGTTTGGTAGATAAAGATGCCACAGACATTTGAGAGTCAGTTTTTACAGCTTCGACGCAAGGTGCTGGAAAAAAGATTTTCCAGAATGAACGACAAACAGCGGGAAGCTGTCTTTCAGACAGAAGGTCCGGTTTTGATTCTGGCAGGTGCGGGAAGTGGAAAAACCACCGTTGTTGTAAACCGTATCGCCAATATGGTAGAGTATGGAAACGCATATCACAGTGAATATATCCCTTCCTTTGTGGGAGAACAGGATCTTATCTTCTTGCAGGATTGGCTGGATGACAAACTTGATGACGGGGATATTACCCGAGAGCGCCTGCGCAGCATCATTGCAGACCGTCCGATCAAGCCATGGAACATCCTTGCTATCACCTTCACTAACAAGGCAGCGGGGGAATTAAAAGAACGTCTGGAAGCAATGCTGGGAGAGCAGGCTCTGGACATTCAGGCATCCACCTTCCATTCGGCATGTATGCGTATCCTGCGCAGAGAGATCAACAACCTCGGTTTTGACCGCAGTTTTACCGTCTATGATACCGATGATTCGGTTAGAATCATCCGGGATGCGCTGAAGGAGCTGGAAGTACAGGAAAAGGTCATGGCTCCAAAAGCAATTTTAGCATCCATCAGTGCCGCAAAGGACCAGATGCTTTCCCCGCAGGATGTTCTGCGCAACGCAGCAGGTGACTACAAGGAAGAAGTTATCGCAAAAGTTTACGACTTTTATCAGAAACGCCTGAAAGCAGCAAATGCACTGGACTTTGACGATATCATCATCTTTACCGTAAAATTGTTTCAGCAGTTCCCGGATATTCTGGAAAAATACCGCAATCGCTTCCGCTATATCATGGTAGACGAGTATCAGGATACCAACAACTCTCAGTTCTTGCTGGTAAGTCTGCTTGCTGGCGGACACAACAATATCTGCGTTGTTGGTGATGATGACCAGAGTATCTATAAATTCCGTGGAGCAACTATCGAAAATATCTTAAACTTTGAAAACCAGTACCGCAATACCAAGGTAATCCGTCTGGAGCAGAACTACCGCTGCACCCAGACCATTCTGGATGCAGCAAATGCGGTTATCGAACATAACACCCAGAGAAAGGGCAAGACCCTCTGGACCCAGAATCCAAAAGGAAATCAGGTCAAGGTCTACCGCGCACTTTCCGAGCAGGATGAGGCTCGCTTTATTGCTGATACCATTCTGGACGATGTTGCAAAGGGTCAGAAATTCTCCGATCATGCGATTTTGTACCGAATGAATGCACAGTCGAATACACTGGAAAATGCGCTTATTCGTTCCGGCATTGCCTACAAGATTGTTGGCGGCCAGCGATTCTATGACCGCAAGGAGATTAAGGACATCATCGCTTATTTAAGCGTTATTAACAATCGCGCAGATACCATCCGTTTAAAGAGAATTATCAACGAGCCAAAACGTGGAATTGGTGATGCAACGGTGGACAAGGCGGAGGAAATTTCCGCAATGCTGGGTATCCCGCTGTTTGAGGTGCTTGCCCATGCGGATGAATACCAACCGCTCGCGAAAAAATGCCGTCCGCTGATGGAGTTTGCCCAGATGATTGAACGTCTTTCCGAGATTGCCGAAAATGGCAGTCTGGAAGAGCTGTTTGATACTCTGATCGAAGAGACCGGTTACCTTATCCATCTGCGCGCTATGGGCGACGAGGGAATTAACCGTATCGAGAACGTAAACGAGTTAAAATCGAATATCATAAAATATGTGGAGGAGATGGAAAAACTCCCACAGCTTTCCATCAATCCGGAAAATCCAGATGAACAGCCAGAGATCCTGATGCCGACTTTGGCAGGATTTTTGGAGGAAGTGACCCTCTATACCGATATTGACGGCTATGATGAGAACGCTGACCGCGTCATCATGATGACCATGCACTCGGCAAAAGGTCTGGAGTTTGACAATGTGTTCTTCTGCGGAGCGGAGGAAGGCATCTTCCCGGGAATGCAGGCAATCTATAACCCAGATCAGATCGAGGAAGAACGCCGCCTTGCCTATGTGTGCATCACCAGAGCAAAGAAACAGTTGTACATCACAAATGCTGCACAGCGTATGATTTTCGGTCAGACGGTAAGAAACCGCGTTTCCCGCTTCGTTACTGAGATTCCGGCAGGCTGTTGTGATGTTGAAGATAAGACTATCCGTAAGGCAAGTCAGGCAGAGCTGAAAAAAGCTTCAACAGTCAAAAAGACCCGTGCACTCAATGATATTGGTGTAGGCGGTATGGCTGCAGCAAGAAAGACCACTTCCTACAGCTCTGATGCTCCATCCGGCGCTGCTGCTGTAACGCTCAAGGCAGGAGACCGTGTAAAACACAATACCTTTGGAGAGGGAACACTGGTCAAGATGACCCCAATGGGCGGAGACTGCCTGCTGGAAGTGCTGTTTGATACAGTCGGCACCAAGAAGATCATGTACAAATTTGCAAAGCTTACCAAGATTTCATAATCACAGGCAAATTTTCCCTCACAAAAGCAATTTCGGTTCACAAAATCCGTGCGATTTCATAGACTGATATTGAATGTCAGCGCAGAGACCCCCACAAAGCTGCGCCGATGTATCATCAGCTGCGGCTTTTCCTCTGGCAGGCCGCAGGAATCAAACGGAGGGATATTATGGCAGAATCGAAAGCATTCCGACCTAATGACTGCACCTGCTTTAAAGAGGCTGTCTGTATCGATGCGGAGAGAATCTATGATTCTTGCAGCGACAAGGATTGTTTGGAGGATCTTCAGGTCTTTTTCAGCGACAAGACCCAGCCTATCATCGATAAGGCAGCAAGCATCAAGTGCAAAAAAGTAAAGGTAATCAATGTCTGTGTGGATGTAGAGAGTGTCCCATTTAATAAGGGATTCTATTCGGTCGATATGACCTTCTACTTCCTGGTGGAACTGTCCGCGTACTTATCTCCTGGAACACCAGCAGTCAACTGCTGCGGTATTTCCTACTTCTCCAAGAAAGTAATTCTGTATGGAAGCGAAGCAAATGCCAGAGTCTTTTCTTCCCATTCAGGCTGCTGCAGCAACAACGAGCAGATGACCGCAATGCCAAATGCAGTGGTACAGATTGTCGATCCAATCTGTCTTGCCTGCCGCTATGTGGAGTGTCCGGCAAAGACCTGCTGTCCAGGCTCGGTGATCCCATGCCAGATCTGCACACAGGTTGGCGGAAACTTCCAGGATGTTCAGGTAAGCAAAGAGGTCTATATTACACTCGGTCTGTTTACCATCGTTCAGCTGCAGCGTAAAGTCCAGATGATGATTCCGGCATACGATTTCTGTATCCCGGATAAGGAAAGTGAATATTCCACCGGTGATCCGTGTGAAATGTTCAAGAAAATTCAGTTCCCGATGGAAGACTTTTTTCCACCGAGATTGAGTGAATTTCGGGATGATTGCGGCAGTCAAAACGGCTAAAATCAGGATGCGGCCCAACTTTTTTAAGTTGGAGCCGCCTTCTTTTTGCGATTTTTGCTAAATAATGATTGAATATATGGACAAAAAATGATAAAATATACTAGTTAAAGTATATCCAGATAGAACAAATGGACACGGAGGAATCAGTCTTGGGATTTAGAAAATGGAAGCTGCCGCAGGCAGATCCCGAACGAATCAAAAATTTAATACAGCAAACGGGGATTCCTGAGATAGCAGCACAGATCCTGGACGGCCGAGGTGTACAGGATGTATCCGCCTATACTGCCGGTGCAGAAGGAAAGATGCACGATCCGTTTTTGATGGTGGATATGGACAAGGCGGTGGAGCGTTTAAGCCGCGCGGTGCAGGATGATGAGCAGATTGCAGTATATGGTGACTATGACTGTGATGGAATCACCGCAACAGCTATGCTCTATACCTATCTGGAAGATCTGGGTGCAAGAGTCATTTACTATATCCCGGACCGGGATAAAGAAGGATATGGATTAAACTGTCAGGCAATCGATTTCTTAAAAGAGCAGCAGGTAGACCTGATTGTTACAGTCGATAACGGTATTTCCGCCTTGGCAGAGGCGGACTATGCGGCATCGGTGGGAATTGATCTGATCATCACCGACCACCATCAACCCCGTCCCGAACTTCCAAAAGCCTGCGCAGTGGTTGACCCGCATCGTGCCGATGATAATTATCCATTTCCATGCTTGTGTGGAGCAGGTGTCGCATTTAAACTGATCTGTGCGATGGAAGGAGATCTTTCCGGTGAGGAGATGATCTGGCATTTTGGAGAACTTGCAGCTATCGCAACCGTAGCAGATGTGGTGGAGCTGACCGGCGAAAACCGCCTGATTGTTCAAAAAGGGTTGGAATGTATCACGCTGGGAGAACAGATTGGAGTAAAAGCACTGATCGAGGTAGCGGGGCTGGATGAAAAAAGGCTTGATTCTACCTCGCTTGCATTTGGAATTGCACCCCGCATCAATGCCGCTGGAAGATTGGGACAGGCAGATCTGGCGATGGAACTGCTGTTGTCCGACCGTTTTTCCCAGGCATTCGAGCTGGCGACAGAGCTTAACTCGCTCAACGAACACCGCAAACAGCTGGTGGATGCAATCTATTCCGAAATTGACCGGAAGATTGCCCAGCATCCGGAGATCTTGCGGGAAAGACTGATTATTTTGTATGGAAAGGGCTGGCACCACGGTGTCATTGGGATTGCAGCAGCAAGACTGGTGGAGGAATACGCAAAGCCGTGTATTCTGTTTTCCATAGAAGGGGAAGAAGCGAGAGGCTCTGCCCGCAGCGTGGAAGGATATTCCATGATCGATGCGATTTCCCGATGCAGTCAGCTTTTGACCCGCTACGGCGGACATAATCAGGCGGCAGGTTTGACAGTGCCGACCAAAGATTTAAAGAAATTTATTGATGAGATTTTGCAGGATGCAAAGGAACATTTTGATATTATGCCGGTTGATCAGCTCAATGTGGACGCTGTTCTTTCGCAGCAGCAGCTCAGGCTAGATACCGTGCAGGGAATGCGGATTCTTCAGCCATTTGGATGCGGAAACGAGGAACCGGTGGTTGCTATGATGGGATGCCGCATCGAGACGGTAACTCCGTTGAGTGAAAACCGCCATATCCGTCTGAAACTTGCCTATCAGGGCAAACTGTTTCAGGCAGTATATTTTCGAATGCCGCCAGAAAAATTCCCGTTTTATCCGGGAGATCTGGTTGACGTGGCGGCAAATTTGGATATTAACGAGTATAATGGAGAGAAAAACCTCTCGATTAAGATCAAGGATGTCAGACTGCATGGAGTCAATCAGGAAAAACTGATTGTGGGAAAACAGTATTATGAAAAATACTGCCGCAAGGAACCGCTTGAGGACAAGATTAAAAATTATATCTGTCCACAGAGGGAAGACGTGGCACAGATTTATCGTTTTTTACGTCAATACAGACATTTTCCGTATGGATATGATCTTTTATGGTGCAGATTGGGAAAGATCAATTACTGCAAAATGATGATCTGCATCGATGTGATGCAGGAATTGGGACTGATTTCGGTGGAACACACAGCATCCGGACCAATTCTCCGTTTTCCAGATAAGGTCGCCAAAACACAGCTGGAGCAGTCCAGCATACTCAGACGATTGAAGGTTGGTGAATAAGTTTATGTATGTGTTTGAAGATTTAATGAAAGTATTAAAGGACAGCAACAGGCCTTATGATTTTGACAAAATCACTGAGGCTTATCGTTATGCGGAAAAAGCGCACGATGGACAGATGCGTCAGTCCGGAGAACCATATATCACCCACCCGATAGCCGTCGCTCAGATTCTGGTGGAACTGGGAATGGATACCGAGACCATCTGTGCAGGACTTTTGCATGATGTAGTGGAGGACACATCATCCACGATTGAGGAAATCAAGAAAATTTTTGGCGCAGATGTTGCTTTGATGGTGGACGGCGTCACCAAGTTGACAAAACTGTCCTACTCCAGTAAGGAACAGCGTCAGGCGGAAAACGTCCGCAAGATGCTGCTTGCAATGGCAAAGGACGTGCGCGTTATTATCGTAAAGCTTTCCGACCGTCTGCACAATATGCGTACCGGTGAGTACTGGAAAGAATATAAACGCCGGGAAAAAGCGCTGGAGACAATGGAAGTTTATGCTCCACTTGCTGACCGACTGGGTATCCGTCCGATCAAGGAAGAGCTGGAAGACATCTCCCTGCGTTTTCTGGACCCGATTGCCTATGAAGAAATTGAGCGTTTGCTCAAGCTTAAAAAGGACGAACGGGAAAAGTTTTTGGAAACCATCCAGCAGAAGATCAAGGAACGCTTGGACAAGGAACACATGAAGTTCTTCCTGCAAAGCCGTGTCAAGAGTATCTATGGAATCTACCGCAAGGTATATATGCAGGGCAGAAACTTTGATGAAATTTACGACGTTTATGCGGTGCGCGTTATTGTAGATACTTCCATCGAGTGTTACTCGGTTCTGGGTATCATGCACGATGAGTTTACCCCGATTCCAAAGCGTTTTAAAGACTATATTTCTACTCCAAAGGCAAATATGTACCAGTCCCTGCACACAACGGTGCTGGATAAGGAAGGCGGTATCCCGTTTGAAATTCAGATCCGCACCTGGGATATGCATTATACCGCAGAATATGGTATCGCTGCACACTGGAAGTATAAGGCAGGTATTGAAAAGAAGGATAAACTGGAAGAAAGACTGGCATGGGTTCGTCAGCTTCTGGAAGTCCAGCAGGATTCGGGCGATGCACAGGATATTGTTCGCTCAATCAAGTCGGATATCGCACCGGAAGAATGCTTTGTCTTTACACCAAAAGGCGATGTCATCAATCTTCCGACCGGTTCGACCGTGATCGACTTTGCTTATGCCATCCATTCCGAGGTCGGTAACCGCATGACCGGAGCAAAGGTGGACGGCAGAATCGTATCGCTTGATTTTAAACTGGAAACCGGTATGATTGTTGAAATCATCACCTCAAAAGGCCCAGGCAACGGTCCAAGCAGAGACTGGCTCAAGATTGTTAAGACCAGCGAAGCAAGAACCAAGATCCGTGCATGGTTTAAAAAGGAACGCCGGGAAGAAAATATCATCACCGGTAAGGAAGAGCTGGAACGCGAATTCAAACGAAATCTCATCAATGTTCCGGAAGAGGATTTTGAAGAGTTTGTTATGGGATTTGCCCGCCGTCAGCACATCAATACGCTGGACGACTTTTACGCTGCTATTGGTTACGGTGGCGTTCTGCTTTCCCGTTTGATGCCACGAGTGAAGGAAGAATTCCAGAAGGCTTACCGTTCGGTAGCGGATGAGCAGAAAAAAGCTGCTCTGGTGCAGCAGCAACAGCAAACCGCAAATAAAAAACAGAGCAAACCGACCAGCGGAGTTATCGTGGAAGGACTGGACAGCTGCCTTGTCAAATTTGCAAAATGCTGTAATCCTCTGCCAGGCGATCCGATCATTGGTTTTATTACCCGCGGCTATGGTGTATCCATCCACAAACAGGATTGTGTCAACGTGCTTAACTCCTCGGAAGAAAATGAAGGCCGATGGGTCAGAGCAGAGTGGGCATCGGTGGTGACTTCCGAAAAATTCAAATCTACCATCGATATTACCTCTCAGCCAAGAGATACCCTGCTTGCAGATGTCAGCATTACCTTGAGCAACATGCACATTCCGCTGCATTCGCTGATTGCCAAGGAGAGCAAGGATCATTCTGCCATTATGATTCAGGTCACCGTTGAGGTAAACGGCGTTGACCAGTTAAACTATCTGCTGAATTCCCTGCGTTCGATCAAGGGCGTGGAGGATGTCAGAAGAACCATTCAGTAATATTACAATAAGACGGAGAAATTAATTTATGAGAGCACTGATTCAGAGAGTAAAACATGCAAGCGTAACCGTTGAGGGAAACTGCATTGGAAAAATTGAAAAAGGACTGCTGGTTCTGCTGGGAGTTGGCCCGCAGGACACCGAAAAACAGGCGGACTTCCTGGCAGAAAAGTGTGCAAACCTGCGCATTTTTGTGGATGAAAATGACAAGATGAATCTGTCGCTGCTGGATATCGGCGGTGAGATGCTGGTTGTTTCCCAGTTTACCCTGTATGCAGACTGCAAACATGGCAGACGTCCATCCTTTATCGGAGCAGCAGCACCGGCAGAGGCAGACAGACTGTATGAATATTTCCAGCAGAAAGTAAAGGATGCTGGTGTGCAGAACGTACAGCACGGTGAGTTTGGCGCAGACATGAAGGTTGAACTGTTAAACGATGGTCCAGTTACCATCATGCTGGACACCGATGAAATCATGCCGAAAAAATAGATTGGGAAGGGAGCAGAAAAGAAATGAATCTGGAAATTATCCACGTAGGATTGCTTGGAACCAACTGCTATGTCAGCTGGGATGAAGATAAAAACTGCGTCGTAGTTGACTGCGGCGGTGATGCTGACAAGATATCAGATTTTATTCGGGAAAAAGGTCTGACTCCGACCCATCTGCTCCTGACACACGGTCATGGGGATCATATGGGAGGAGCGGCTGACTTAAAAGAGATCTTCCCACAAATCAAGATTGTTCTGGGCGAACGCGACCTGGAAATGATCGGTGACGGGGAAAAGAGCATGTCAAATGCAGTGGCTCCTTATGCAAAGCCGTTTACACCGGACATTCTGGTGAAGGAAGGCGACCAGATTACAAGTGGAAATACGGTTTTCACGGTTATGGAAACACCGGGACACACACCGGGCGGTATTACTTATTTTAAGGGAAATGAGATGTACTGCGGAGATACTCTGTTCCAGGGAAGCATGGGAAGAACCGATCTTTATGGCGGCGATGATACAGCAATGTTTGCTTCCTTAAAGCGTCTGGGACAGCTGGAAGGATACTATAAAGTATTTCCGGGACATGGAAGTGCAACCAATCTGGACGATGAAAAAGTTGCCAATCCGTTCTTAAGAAGAGCAATCAAAATGTAGTGAGCAAAAGGAGAAAAAACAGCATATGAATATAAGGAATGTCGGTCACAGCATGAAATATGAGGCGGAATGCGTTGCAATGCTGTTTTTTCCGGATGAAAAAATAGTTACCGCCCAATATGAGGCAGGTGCCGTTTTGCCGCAGGATGAAGATTTTATAGAAAACCGTCTGGAAGACGGTGTGATGAAGGTTACTCTGTTTTTAAACGGGGAACTTTCCTCAATGAGCCAGCCGGTTCTGCCAGTGGCAAATTCCCCTTATGAAGAGGCGGAATTTATCATGTGCGATATGATGTATCAGCTTCTCAGCCGTGCGACCGGTGTGGAACCTGCATGGGGAATGATTACCGGCGTGCGTCCAGTAAAGCTGTTCCACAAGCGTCTGGATGCAGGAAAAAGCCCGGAAGAGACAGCAAAGGAGTTTGCTGAGCACTTTCATGTGAGCCAGGAAAAAATTGAGCTTGCGCTGGAAACAGCCAAGCACGAGGCACCGATCTTAAAGGAAGCGACCGACGACACCTACAGCTTATATATTTCGATTCCATTTTGTCCGTCTCGATGCAGCTACTGCTCTTTTGTATCGCACGATATTGCAAGTAAGCGGGCAAAGGAAATTCTGCCGGTCTATGTCGATAAGCTCTGTGAAGAGATAGAGTCGATCGGCAAAACGATGGCGAAGATCCCGATTACCCTCACCACCGTTTATTTTGGCGGAGGAACCCCGACCATTCTGTCAGCAGAGCAGCTTGATCAGGTTTGCCGTGCGGTGGAGGAAAACTTTGACCTGTCCCGTTTAAAAGAATATACGGTAGAAGCAGGACGTCCGGACACCATTACCAGAGAAAAACTGAAAGTACTTAAAAAGTACAATATTACCCGTATCAGCATCAATCCTCAGACCTTAAACGATGAAGTGCTCAGAGGAATTGGCAGAAAACATACCGCTCAGGAAATTATCGACTGTTTCTATATGGCGCGTGAAGAAGGTTTTGACGACATCAACATGGATCTGATTGCGGGACTGCCGGGAGATACTGTCGAAGGTTTCTGCGATACCATCGACCGCATTATTGCGCTCGATCCAGAAAACATTACAGTACATACCCTCTCGATCAAGCGAAGCGCAAAATATGGTGCAAGCTGGGAAGAACGCAAAAAAGCGCTGGAACTGGGCTGCAAAGTTGGCCAGATGGTCTCCTATGCACAAAGTCATCTGATGCAGGGTGGATGGATGCCGTATTATCTGTATAAACAGCGCAACACGCTGGGCAATCTGGAAAATACCGGATACTGCAAAAAAGGGTACGAAGGCAGGTATAATATCTATATCATGGACGAAACCCAAACCATTCTTGCAGCGGGCGGAGGATCGGTAACCAAGCTTAAATCCAACCGTACCGGTAAGCTGGAAAGAATCTTTAACTACAAGTATCCGTATGAATATGTCGAATTGTTTGACGAAGTTTTAAAACGTAAGGAAAGAGTGGTGGATTTCTTTGAGGAAAATAGACCCGTTTCACTACGGAACGATTGAGAAGGACGAGGTAAATCAGCAGGCAATCCAAAACTATTTTCAGCTGATTGATCAGGCAGAGTCCTTTTATCATAAACAGATCCATGCGGTGGTAACCCAGATGTCAGAAAATCGGGATAAAACGGATATTATCTGTTTGTCTGGACCCTCTGCATCGGGTAAGACTACAACAGCCTATACACTGGCAAGAAGCTTCCAGAGCAATGGAAGAAAGGCAAGAGTTATCTCGTTGGACGATTTTTATTTGAATACCAATCAGACACCTTTAAACCGTAAGGGAAAACCAGATTTTGAAAGCATCTATGCATTGGATATTGAACGGATCAATCGCTGCATTGACGAACTGGTAAACAAGGGAAAAACCATCATTCCAACCTTTGACTTTCACACACACAGCCGTTTGGAGGGCGGAGAGAAGGAGATTGTTATTTCCGGCGATGATGTTGTAATCATCGAGGGATTGCATGGACTCAATCCTTTGCTGACTCAGGTTGTGGGAGAGGATAAAGTAACCAGAATATTTGCAAGTGTCCGTTCCCGTTTTAAAGATCATGACAGAGTAATCCTGACACCGCAGGATGTTCGTCTGATGCGCCGTATGGTGAGAGACCGAAACAGCAGGAATACAACGCCGGAGGAAACAATGGCGATGTGGGATGAAGTTTGTGAGGGAGAATCGCAGTATATCAACCCATATCGTGACAGTGCTGACTTTAAGCTGGACACTACCCTTGACTATGAACCGAATATCTTCCACAGCTATCTGCTGCCATTTTTAGAAGATCGCAGGGGGATTGCACCGGAGCATTACCGCAAGCTGGATGATCTGTATCAGAGACTGGATGAGTTTTTTGATATCAACGATGTAAATTGTATTCCGCAGGACAGCGTAATCCGTGAGTTTATAGGAAAAAAAGAAGAAAAATAAAATCAATATATAAACAGGAAAGGGGCAATCAATATGAGTTTGAATTCATTAAATTCTCTGCTGGATAAAGCTATGTCGGTAGCAAACGTGGCAGGCAAAAAAACAGAGGAAATGGTTGAAGTTTCCAAGCTGAAACTGCAGGAAGTTTCCCTCAACGCAGATCTGCAAAACTGCTATGAACGTATCGGTTCGCTGGTTTACCGCAGCAGAAAATCCGGTCTGGATAATGAGGCAGAGATTACAGAAATCATTTCGCAGGTAAATGATCTTCTGCAAGAGCTTGCACAGATTCAGTCCAAACGGGAAGAACTGAAAAAAGTAAAGAAATGTCCAAACTGCGGCGCTTCCTGCAGCGTAGATTCTCATTTCTGTTCCCGATGCGGCATGGTACTGCATGAAGAGACAGATTTAACTGTTCCAGAAGCAGAAGAACAGCCAGCTCAGCCTCAGGAAACACAGCCTGAAAATCAGCCGGAGGAAAAATCCGAAGAAAAGCCGTTAATTGAAGAAAACCTGTAAAAAAAGGACCGGTTTATCCGGTCCTTTTTGATTTGGGTATGGAGAACTTAAAAAAAGCATATAATGAGAAGAAAAGAATTTTTGTGCGGCTTTTTTAAGAAAAGATTTACAGAAAGAGAATTGAAGAAATTGGGAAGGTATGGTATCTTACTGAACATGACGGATTTTGGAGAAGGCGGGTGAACAGGTGAAAAAGGAAAGTCAGAAGCAGGGATTTGTACAGGGCGCAATGATTTTGATGATCGGAACTGTGACGGTTAAAGTGGTGAGTATGCTGTTCAAGATTCCGGTCAGTAATATGCTGGGAGGAACGGGATACTCCTATTTTACCAATGCCTATGAGATTTTTAACCTGCTTTCGACCATTGCCGCGGCAGGTTTTCCGGTAGCGGTGTCCAAAATGGTATCGGAAAACTGTGTACTGGGAAGATATCGTGATAACCGGCGTATTTTCAGGATTTCCAGAATGTTCTTTTTGGTCACCGGTTTGGTATGTATGGTAATCATGGTGCTGGGAGCAGGACAATTTGCCGCAATGATTCCAAACCCCGGAGCAAAACTGTCGATTATGTGTTTGGCTCCGGCGGTGCTGACCTGCTGTTTAATGTCGGCATATCGGGGATACTATCAGGGAATGCAGAATATGTATCCGACTTCGATTTCACAGATTATCGAGGCTGTCACCAAGATGATTTTCGGTTTGGGGCTGAGTGGTGCGGTACTCTATCTGACCCAAAGAGAGTACCAAAATACGCAGACTGTCCTGGGAGTTTCCTATTCTTCCTATGAACAGGCGCAGGCAGTCATCGCACAGATCGCCAGTGCAGCGGCTGTGTTGGGCGTGAGCCTTTCTACAGTAGCGGGGTTATTGTATCTGGTTTTCCTTTGGAAAAGAAAGGGAGACGGCGTACAGGACAGTCTGGTGATGCATGCGCCAAAGCCGGAAGCATCTTCTCAAATTTTAAAGAAGATTGTGATGATCGGTGTTCCGGTATGTATGGGTTCGCTGGCAGTAAATCTTTCCGGCTTTATTGATATGATGACTGTAACCGGAAGGCTTGACGATGTTATGAATACAGCGCCTCAGGCGCTGCTGAGTGGCTTTGGAGAGCTGATTCCACAGATTGAGGTTACCAATCAGACAGTGCACAACTATCTTTACGGGGCATATACCGGAAAGGCAGAAGTCATTGCTAATCTTGTACCGGCACTGACCGCAGGGCTTGCAGTCAGCGCACTGCCAGCAGTGGCGGAGAGCTTTGCAAGAAACAACCGTCTGCGCACCCAGAAAAGCGTACAGATGGTGCTTCGCATGACGGCAATCATCTGTATCCCGGCAGGATTAGGAATCAGTATCCTGTCAGAGGAAATCTGCCAATTGTTCTTTGGTTATAGCAACGAGGTGGCAATTGGAGCGCCGCTCCTTGCAGTTTTGGGAATTGCTTCTATCTTTATTGCCATGACTGCGACAACAAACAGCCTGCTTCAGGCGGTGGGCAAGGTTTCTCTACCGGTCAAGCTGATTGTGCTGGGCAGTATTATAAAGCTGGGAATGAACTATATTCTGGTTGGAATTCCACAGCTTAACATTCGTGCAGTACCTTATTCCACCCTTGTCTGCTATGTAGTGATTACGCTAATGAGTTTGATCGCATTGTACCAGACAGTTGGAAGTCTGGAATTATTTTCCTCTTTTGGAAAACCTTTGCTGGCAGCGATATTGTGTGCAGCCACTGCAAGAGGAGTACAGAATCTGCTGGATGGATATACACAATCCCGCTTTGCAGTGCTGATTTCGGTGGCTACGGGTGCGCTTGTTTACCTTTTGGCCCTGCTTTTTCTGCGCGTAATCAAAAAAGAGGAGCTAATGACCCTTCCAAAGGGTGAAAAAATGGCAAAAATACTTGAAAAGTACTCACTTTTAGGGTAATATATATAAAGTCGCAAAAAAGGAAAAACCGAATTTGTCGTCTGAAAGCATAGGAGTGTGATATTGTGGGCGTGTCTTATGAACGAAAAGATAAGTATGACATCAATGACCTTCTGCAGATCATGGAGATTTTAAGAAGCGAACAGGGATGTCCATGGGACAAAGAACAGACTCACGCATCGATGCGCAAAGATATGATCGAAGAAGCATACGAAGTATGCGAGGCGATCGACCTTGATGACCGTGATTTGCTCAAAGAAGAACTGGGAGATGTCCTGCTTCAGGTGGTTCACCATGCGCGAATCGAAGAAGAACAGGGAACCTTTAATTTCCAGGATGTGTGTGATGGAATCTGCAAAAAACTGATTCTTCGTCATCCGCATGTATTTGCCGATACTCAGGTCAGCAGTACCGGTGAGGTTTTGCAAAACTGGGAGCAGATCAAAGAGGAAAGTAAGGGACAGACGACCAAGACCGAAACTTTGGTAAGCGTTCCAAAAACCTTCCCTGCGCTGATGCGCGCGCAGAAAGTACAGAAGAGAGCCGCAAAAACAGGCTTTGATTATCCGGATCTGTACTGGGCAATGGGAGATTTGGAAAGCGAACTGGATGAATTGCAGTGCGCGATTGAGGATGAAAACCCGCAGCAGTGTTTTGAGGAACTGGGCGATGTACTGTTTTCGGCAGTCAATGTTGCGCGCTTTTTGAAGGTTGATTCGGAAGAAAGCCTGAACGCGTCGACTGAAAAATTTATAGACCGTTTTCGCAAGGTAGAGGAACTTGCTAAAGAGCAGGGAATCGAGCTTTCCGAAATATCCATTCAGGATATGGATAAATTGTGGAAACAGGCAAAGAAAAAGTAAAAAAGGTGTTGGAAGCACAGTCTTGGTGGGAACATCGGCTTGCGGGAAAAAGAACACCTTTGGATAAAACTTTTGCGGGATTTTCCGCAGAAATTTTATGAAAGAATGCATTTAAAATGGAGGATAACAAATATGACTAAAGCAGAACTGATCAATGCCGTTGCACAGAAAACAGAACTTTCCAAGAAAGACAGCGAAAAAGCAGTTGTTGCTGTAATCGATGCAATTTCTGAGACACTGGCTGCTGGCGAAAAGGTTGCTCTGGTTGGTTTTGGCACATTCGAAGTAAAAGAGCGTGCTGCTAGAGAGGGTATCAACCCAAGAACAAAAGAGAAAATCGAAATCCCAGCATCCAAACTGCCAGTATTCAAAGCTGGTAAAGCTCTGAAAGAAGTAGTTTCCAAATAAGGGAATTTTACAAAGAAATTGCCTTAACAGGTAGATTGCAGCTCCGGAACGATGCCGGAGCTGTTGTTTTTATCAGGGAAGGAGAAGCAATATGAGACTGGACAAATATCTGAAGATTACCCGACTCATCAAACGTCGTACTGTGGCAAATGAAGCCTGCGATGGCGGAAGAATTCTGGTAAATGGTAAGGTGGCAAGAGCTTCCTATGCGGTAAAAGAAGGAGACACCATTGAAATCCAGATGGGTAACCGCCCCCTCAAAGTACAGGTGCTGTCTGTCAGTGAATATGCAACCAAAGAAAGTGCTGCACAGATGTACCGGGTAGAAGAATAATTTTCTAAAGACAACAAAGCTAAAATCGATTGGCTCCTATTCATCGATTTTGTAAAATACGACAATTTTTTTGTAACCTCGTTGACAGAAAAATCAAAAGGGGTTATCATATCGTCATAAACGAAAACAGCCTTATCAAGAGTGACAGAGGGGACAGGCCCTGTGAAGTCCGGCAACCTGCAAAGCGGCGGCTTTGTAAGGTGCCAAATCCTGCGGGTAAGCCGAGAGATGAGGAAGCAATGACTCGATCTCAGCGGTCGAGTCTTTTTTCATGTCCAAAAACATGAGAAATTTACCTCGAACAAGCTGCGTGCTGTTTGGTTTATATAAGAATCAGGACAAAAGAAACGAAAAAGAAAGGAACGAGAAGCAATGGCAAAATACTTATTTACTTCTGAATCGGTTACTGAAGGACATCCGGATAAAATCTGCGACCAGATTTCTGACGCAGTACTTGATGCAATCCTCGAAAAAGATCCAAACGGCCGTGTTGCATGCGAAACCGCAGTTACCACCGGTATGGTAATGGTAATGGGTGAGATCAGCACTAACTGTTATGTAGACATTCCAAAAATCGCTCGTGAGGTAATCCGCGAGATTGGTTATGACCGCGCAAAATTTGGCTTTGACTGCGATACCTGTGGTGTTATCACCTCGATCGATGAACAGTCCGGCGATATCGCAATGGGCGTTGACAAGGGTCTGGAAGCAAAAGAGACCGAAAGCAATGAAGAGGACAACGGTGCTGGCGACCAGGGCATGATGTTCGGTTTTGCATGCGATGATACACCAGAGCTGATGCCAATGCCAATTTCTCTGGCACACAAACTTTCTAAACGTCTGGCTGAAGTTCGCAAGAACGGTACTCTGCCTTATCTGCGTCCAGACGGCAAAACTCAGGTTACCATCGAATATGAAAACGATGTTCCAGTTGCAGTAGAAACCATCGTTATCTCCAACCAGCACTCCCCAGATGTTGAGATGGAGCAGATTCGTGCAGATATCAAGAAACACGTTATCGATGTTATTGTTCCAAAAGAACTGATGAGAGAAGATACCAAGATCTTTATCAACCCAACCGGACGTTTTGTAATCGGTGGTCCTCAGGGAGACAGCGGTCTGACCGGAAGAAAGATCATCGTTGATACCTACGGCGGTATGGGTCGTCACGGCGGCGGCGCATTCTCCGGAAAAGACCCGACAAAGGTTGACCGTTCTGCAGCTTATGCAGCAAGATATGTTGCAAAGAATATCGTTGCAGCAAAACTGGCAAAACGCTGTGAAGTACAGCTGGCATACGCAATCGGTGTTGCACAGCCTGTTTCCATCAACGTAAACACCTTTGGTACCGGTACTGTTGCAGATGAAGTTCTGGAAAGAGCAGTAGAGAAAGTATTTGATCTGCGTCCAACTCAGATTATCAAAACCCTTGACCTGCGCCGTCCAATCTACCGCAATCTGGCAGCTTACGGCCACATGGGCAGAGAAGATCTCGGCGTAAACTGGGAAAAGACCGACAAGGTTGAAGCTCTGCTGGCTGCTGTAAAATAGTATTTATATTGAAAAAGATCCCCTGTTGTGCGTGGGCACAGCAGGGGATTTTTGTATATTGGCTGAATTTTGCAAACATCTGTTGTGAATGATTACAATTGTGGAACGATGGAGAAATCGTTATAATGGTAATATAAAGAAAAGCATAACAGATTAGCAGGAGGTGTTTGGTGTGAAAAGATGGTTTTCACTGATTTTGATTGGTATGATGATTTTGTCAGGATGTACACAGCAGACAGAACAGAAGGAAAATCCAAGTTCGGAAGCTGAGCCAAAAGAAGCAAGCGTACAGGAAGAGGAACTGATCATTGGTTTATCAAAACCAATGCCGGACAGAGTGGAACTCCCGGAAGTTGAGGAGGAGCTCAAAGAAATCAATGATCAGCACAGCGTTGTGCTGAATGGCCTTTATGATATTTATAATCGAAACTGGGATGACCCGATGAAAATTGACCCAAATAAATTTGTCGTTTATTATCAGTACCTGCGCTCCCGTTTCCCAGAAATAAAGGAAGAGGAAACGATTATCAAAACAGATTCGGCAAAGCTTGTTGGACAGGAATCGTTGGAGAAGGTAGTTACCGCTCATTTTGATGTACCAGTGGAAAGAATCAGGGAAGCGGACTGCTATGATGAACAAAATCAGGGATATGAAATGGAAGGAATCGGCGGAGGAGGAACTTTCCAGATTGTGGGCGCACAGGAGGAAGGCAATCAGCTGGTGATGGAGTATCAGCTTTATGACGCAGATAATATTCCAATTGCCTTTGGCACGTTTGTTGCTGAGAAAGAAGGGGATTCCTGGAAATATCGTTCCATGACAGGGGAAGAATATACTGCAAGCGCTTTTGAATATCCAGCTTCCTATGGAAAGACCTGTCAGGATGGAATCTATCGGATTAATACAAGAAAAGGAATCAGCGCAGAGGTAAATAACCGTACCTGGTATGGAGATAAGCTGGAAGATATTATCGAGTTTTACAAAGAAAAGCTTAAAGTGTACAACGCGGAAGGCAAAGAATATCAGCCGGACGGAGAAAACAGCTGGGGCTATAACGGAAGCTATTATCAAGGACAGGCAATTTGGATTGAAGTTGTTCCGGAAGGTGATGGATATCAGATTTTCTATCGGGTAGAACAACCAAAAAGACAGTGATTTTTGTGGATGATTGATAGAAAATAAAAGTTTTTGCTTTATTTTTATGGGGAGTGGTGCTATAATTTAAAAAAAATCTGGGAGGGAAACAGATAATGGAAATTTTGGAAAAGACAATAGCACAAATTCGAGAACAGTTTGGACTGGCAGGAGGAATTCTGGTTGCAGTCAAAGGCGGTAAGGTCCTGTTAAAAGAGAGCTTCGGCTATGCAGACGCAGAAGCAGGAAAGCTCAATGACAACAAGACTCTGTTTCAGATTGCATCCTGTTCCAAGGCATTTACCACCATGGTTGCAGGTCAGCTGTGCGATGAAGGCAAGATGACCTGGGATACTCCGGTAAAACAACTGATGCCGGACTTTAAAATGATGGACAAATATGCCGAGGAACACGTGACCCCACGTGATATGGCATGTCACCGCACCGGATTATGCCGTCACGATGTCATGAGAACCTTTGTTCGGGAGGACAGAGCAGATCTGGTTCGCCGTATCGCTTATTTCCCGCCAGCATTTGGTTTCCGCGAAAAATACAGCTACCAGAACCAGATGTATGTTGCACTGGGCTACCTGTGTGAGCGTCTGACCGGTAAGACTTGGGAGGAACTGCTCAAGGAAAAAATCGGTGACCCGCTGGGAATGGATATGTATTTCCGAGGAATCGATACCATCGAAGACAAGAACGCTGCAATGCCATACAGCCAGCAGGACGGCAAAATTTACCGTGTTCCAGAGGTTGTAGGTAAGGCAAGCAATCCATGCGGTGGACTTTATACCAACCTGGACAGCCTGGAACGCTGGATTCGGATGCTGGCAAATGGAGGAGAACTTGACGGCAAACGCATTATCAGCGAAAAAGGCTTTGCAGAACTGATCAAACCAAATGTCTGCATCCCAGGACGTTCGGCACATCCAGCAGAACTGCAGAAATCCTATGCACTTGCATGGATTACCGCAGTTTATAAAGGTCATCCAATTGCATTCCATTCCGGTTCTACCAACGGATTTAACTCGATGGTCGGATTCTTCCCGGAAGAAAATGCAGCATTTGCTCTGTCGGTTAATACCGTAGACACACCAGCATACAACTGCCTGAAATATCTGCTGTGTGACTTGATTCTCGATGATGTAGCGGATGATTACTCCTTCCTCATCGATGCTTACAAACGCAGCGTAAACCTTGGTCCTGACTATACCGAGGAAGAAAAGAAAACCATTGCATTGAGTGAGCAGGAAGCACAGAAGTTCATTGGACAGTATTACAATCCAGGCTATGGCGTGATGGAATTTATCTATCAGGACGGCCATCTGCGCCAGCATTATGGACTGATGGATCAGGAATTTGATTATCTGGGAGACGGAAAGTTTGTCGGATTTGAGGTTATGGATACCCGCACTTACCGCGCAAACTTCAATGAGGACGGCAATCTTTGGATGCGTCTTTCCACCGATGCAGTTTGTCCAATCTTCTTTGAACGAGTAAAATAGCAAATAAAAAGAGGACAGGTTACTGTCCTCTTTTTTAACCGAAATTTTGGCGAGGGGGGAGAAAAATGCTCTATGAACAGATTGTAAGCAGCGAGCCAATTAATAAAGGGTGGTCGGTCGATCAAAAATATTGTGTGATGCTGTCAGACGGTCGAAAACTTTTACTGCGGGTTACGCCGTATGACAAACAGAAAAATCGAAGACAGCTGTATGAGCTGCTGCAAAGGGTGGAAACACTGGATATCCCAATGTGCCGGGCATTGGAAGTCGGAACATGTGAAGATGGAGAGTATCTTCTGTACGAATGGATTGAGGGAGAGGATGCGGAAGAAATCATCCCGAAGCTTTCTAAACAGGAACAGTACCACTTTGGAATTTATGCAGGAGAAATTTTAAAGAAGATACATTCTATTCCAGCACCGGACGATACGGAAGAATGGGAAGTTTATTTTAACCGAAAGGCGGACCGAAATATCGGACGATATCAGAACTGTCCGATTGCGCTGGAAGGGGCAGAAGATATCCTCGATTATCTTAGCCAAAACAGAGATTGTTTGAAGAATCGGCCGCAAAGCTTTCAGCATGGAGATTATCACATCGGCAATATGATGATGCGGGACGGGGAGCTTGTCATTATCGATTTTGACCGCTTTAGCTTCGGTGACCCATGGGAAGAATTTAACCGCATTGTCTGGTGCACGCAGAAGGTTCCGTTTTTCGGAGCAGGGATGCTGGATGGTTATTTTGATTTTGCAATCCCCGAAGCTTTCTGGCGGTGTCTTGCCTTTTATATCGGAAGCAATACCCTTGCTTCTATCTCCTGGGCGATGGATTTCGGAGAGGGAGAAATTGCCGTCATGAAACAGCAGGCAAAAGAAGTTCTTTGCTGGTATGATAACTTTAAAACGGTTTATCCTAGCTGGTACTTAAAATGTAAAAGGGAACTGAAGATATAAAAAACACCTTCCGAAAGGAAGGTGTTTTTTTGCATGATTGTAGTGAAATTGTTTGCGCAGGAGGCGAACAAAAAGTTTTGTCAACTTTTTCAAAAGTTGTCCAGACCAGAGTGAAACTCTGGTCGCACTCCGCAGAGTGCGAAATATCCTGTACCGTTGAAGATTTTCTTATCTTATTTTTGAGTGTCACAGGGGCGTTGCCCCCGTACCCCCACAAACTTCTGTTTTTAATGTAGTTTACAGCTTTACTCTGCCAAAAAACGGGAGTAGAGTTCACCCTTTTTGAATCCGGTCTGACGGGCAACATCCTTTGCTGCTTTGGAAAGAGGCTCTCCCTTATCGACAAGCGCCTGAATCAGTTCCAGTGCCTGCTCAAAGGTAAGGCTCTGCTCTTCTTCCACCATTCCTTCGACTACCAGCACAAATTCTCCTTTTGGCGCTTTCTCCTCAAAGAGAGCAACTGCCTGCGAGAGGGTGGTGCGGATAACTTCCTCATAAATTTTGGTCAGTTCCCTTGCAAGGGTAATTTTCCGGTCACCCAGAACCTGATACATCGCGGATAGAGTGTCACACAGCTTGTGCGGCGCCTCGTAGAAGATGATGGTGCGCTTTTCCCGCTTGAGCTCTTCCAGACGTTCGAGACGGGCATTTTTTTGCGGATTTAAAAAACCTTCAAACACAAATTTGGAGGTGGAAAGTCCCGACAGAGCCAGTGCGGAAATTGCTGCACTTGGTCCAGGGATTACAACGGTATCGATTCCATTTTCTGCGCACAGGCGAACCAGATCTTCCCCAGGGTCGGAGATGCAGGGCATTCCAGCATCGGTAACAATAGCACAGGTCTGACCGGAAAGCAGGCGGGTGATGATCTCACCGCCCTTTTCACGGGCATTGTGTTCATGGTAGCTGACCATGGGCTTTTTGATTTCAAAATGGTTTAACAGTTTTAAGGTGACACGGGTGTCTTCGGCAGCAATAAAGTCAACTTCCTGAAGGGTCTTTACTGCGCGGACGCTCATGTCCTCCAGATTGCCGATCGGTGTGCCGACCACATATAACTTGCCTGACATGTTGTTCCTCATTTCTGATTAAAAATCGGCTTTTAAATCAGCCGGTAGATTTTTTTGAGTTCTGTGGAGAAATCCCCGTTTTCATCCTGGATGATAAGCGGTTGTTCTACTTTCAAGAAGCGGTTACCGCCTTTGCGTCCTTCCACCAGAAAGAGCCACGGTGCGGTATCTCCCCGTTTTTGCACAAAGCGTACACGCTTTGGTTCAATCTTTTCTTTGCGCATCGCTTCCATGACATCAAGCAAGCGTTCTGGGCGCTGACAGATGCACAGTCTTCCTCCAAATTGGAGCAGTTTTGCAGCGGCTTTGCAGACATCCTCAATCGAGCACATGGTCTCGTGGCGGGCGATGATGTCGCTGCTGCTTTCGCTTAGAATGCCATGATTTGCCTTTTTATAAGGCGGGTTGCAGGTGACCACGTCAAAGCTGCCAAAGGGAAGCTTTTCCTTCAGTGCAGACAGGTCGGAAAGATCTGCCTGTACCGGGATCATCTGCTCGCCAAGTCCTGCGTTTTGCACAGTAAAAGTAAGCTGTTTTACTGCAAGCTCCTGAATATCCACGCCGTATGCTTTTTTAGGAGCCTCAGCTCGGTTCCGAAACCACAGCAGCGGAATAATACCGCAGCCGGTTCCAAGGTCACAGGCAAGGTCTTTGCGGCGGACATGAGCAAAGTCCGAGAGCAGAAACGCATCAGTACCGAAGCGGTGGTCCTTGGTGACACAGATGGACAGGTCATCCGAAAGTTTTTCCATGGTATAGTCAAAATCCGGCATGATTAAAACCTCTGCATGGACGGCACAACAAAGCCGTCAACCAGCTTGTCCAAGTAATCAAAGGATTTTCCGGTTCCGATTGCGACGCAGTCAACAGGATCTTCCGCAATGCGGGTAGGAATCTTAGTCTGTTTTTCAAGCAGTTTGTCCATGCCGTGCAGCAGGCTTCCACCGCCTGTCATGGTGATTCCGTTGGTATAGATATCGCCGACCAGTTCCGGTGGAGTTTTTTCGATAACCTCTTTGACTGCGGTGATGATCTGTTCGGTCTCCTTCATGATGCAGTCATAGAGCATCGAGCGGCTGATTTCGATGCTGCATGGAAGTCCGGTGGTCAGATTGCGTCCTTTTACTGTAGCAGAAACATCTTCCTCCGGTTCAAAGAACACGCTGCCAACGTTTTGCTTGATCTGATCAGCCATCTTTTCTCCAATCAGCACACCGTGGCTAGCGCGGACATATTTGATAATGGCATCGTTGATGGTATCACCGGCAACCTTGATGGATTTTTTATTGACAATACCGTTTAACGACAAAACAGCGATATCGGTGGTTCCGCCGCCGATGTCAACAATCAGATTGCCGTTTGGCTTTTCAATATCAATCTGTGCTCCGATTGCTGCCGCAACAGGCTCCTCAATGAGGTAGACCTTTCTTGCACCGGAAGAGATCGCAACGTCGATTACAGCGTTGGATTCTACGTTGGTGATTCCGGATGGAACACACAGTGCGATCCTCGGTTTCACCAGACTGTCCTTGCAGATTTTTTTGATGAAATATTTGACCATTTCCTCGGTCATTTTATAATCGCAGACAACACCCTTGGATAATGGGCGGACTGCTTTGATGTGAGAAGGGGTTTTCCCGATCATTTTATATGCTTCTTCTCCGACACTGATGACAGTCTCGGTTTTCATGTTGACAGCAACAACAGAAGGTTCCTTTAATACGACACCTTCTCCGCCGATATAGATAATTACAGTAGCGGTTCCCAAATCAATTCCGACGTCCACATGGCACCATCCTTTTCTTTTGTGGTTATATCCATTACATTCATATTTGCGTTATTTATTATAGAATAGATTTTCCCTGATTTTCAAGGGCTTTTGTCAGGAAATTATTCTTCTACCTCGCCCAGAAGCATTTCTTTTAAGTTGGTATAACGAACTGTTTTGCGGTCGTTTGCAATCATTTCGGCGATCGTCTTTTCCTGTCCCAGCAAAATCAACCTGCTTTTGGCGCGGGTAACGGCAGTATAAAGAAGATTTCGGTAGTGCATTTTGCTCTTATAGGAGGAAAGCGGCATTACGACCGCCTCAAACTCGCTACCCTGACTTTTATGGACCGTAATAGCATAGGCAAGTTCCAGTTCCGGCGACATCTCGAACAGATATTCTGCGACGCGGTCATCAAACCGGATCAACATCATTTTGTCGGGACGGTCGATGCGTTCGATAAAACCGATATCACCGTTATAAATGCCCATGCCTTCCTCACCGTTGTCTCGCTGCCAAAGGATATCATAATTGTTTTTAATCTGCATGACCTTGTCGCCGACACGAAACTTTCTGCCGTTGTTTTCAAATTCACTTTTTTGAGGGGAAGGCGGATTTAGTGTTTGCTGAAGCATTTGATTGAGCGTGTTTGCACCCACCGCTCCGATTCGGGTGGGGACAATGACCTGAATATCGGTGGTAGGGGAATATCCATAGCTTTTGGGAAGCCTTGTTGCCACCAGATCGAGGGTAGTGTTTCTTACCTGTTCGGCAAGCTCTCGTTTTAAGAAGAAAAAGTCGTTGTCATGCCGCTTTAGATCCGGCATCTGCCCGTGAACAATGGCATGAGCATTAGTGACAATCAGGCTCTGCTGTGCCTGACGGAAAATCTCGGTCAGGCGCACCTGCGGAACAATCTCTGATTCAATCAGGTCGCGCAGGACGTTTCCAGGACCGACCGAAGGCAGCTGGTCACTGTCTCCAACCAGAATTAGTCGGCAGTGCATCTTGAGCGCGCAGATAAGCGAGCGCATCAGGGGAATGTCCACCATCGAAGTCTCGTCCACAATTACCGCATCAAAGGGAAGCGGATTTTTTTCATTTCGCTTAAAGTGAAGGGCGGAGGGATTTGCAAAATCCACCTCCAGCAGGCGGTGGATGGTTTTGGCATCCTTTCCGGTTACTTCAGACATTCGTTTGGCTGCTCGTCCGGTTGGAGCGCACAAAGCGACTTTGCTACCGCTGTCCTCCAGAAGTTCGATGATGGCATTGATGGTGGTGGTTTTACCGGTACCAGGACCACCTGTCAGAATAAAGATCTGATGGGAGATTGCCTGCAGGATGGCTTCCTGCTGAAGAGAAGCATAGGAAATCCCGTTCTTTTCTTCCAGCAGGGCAAGCTTCTTTTTGGCACCGAGCAGATTTTCTTCCCCGGCCATGATCATGAATTTAAGGCGGGACGCAATAAAGCGTTCTGCTTCCAGATATTCCGGAAGATAGCAGTATGCACGCCCGTTTACATCGACATTGATGATCTCTCTGCGTCTGAGCAGTGCCTGCATCGAGTTTTCCACCATCACCTGACTTTGCGAGAGCAGATTTTGAGCGGTTGGGATGAGCTTATCCATCGGCAGACAGGTGTGGCCGTTAAAAAGATTGTGGCGCAGGACAAACTGGATTGCCGCTTCGATGCGGTAGGAGCTGTCCAGTGGAATATTCAGCTTTCTTGCAATCTGTTCACACTGGTCAAAGTCCATGCCGATTTCCTCACAGCACAGAAGATAAGGGTTTTCTTCAATCATTCGCTGTGCCATTGTTCCCCATCGTTTCCAGATGCTGATGGAGGAGGAAGAATCGATTCCAAACTGGGAGAGAAACAACATGATGGAGCGCATTCCGAACATCCGTCCCAGCTCTTCTTTGAGCTTTTGACATTTGGCAGGGGAAATTCCCTGAACCTGAGACAGGCGTTCCGGTTCTTTTTCCAGTACGGTCAGGGTATCATCACCGAACTGGGCTACCATGCGGGATGCCAGTACCGGGCCGATTCCTTTGATGGCACCGGAAGAAAGATAGCGCAGAATCGCGGCGGCAGAGGAAGGGAGTTTTTGCTGGGCAGCAACCGCTTTAAACTGGGTTCCATAGCTTGGATGGGTGCGGAAATTGCCATGCAGGGTCAGGATTTCTCCTTCCCCGACCGCAGCAAGTTCCCCGACTACCGTGATCAGTTCCCCGTCCTTATCCAGCTCTAATACTGCAAAGCCGGTCTCTTCATTTTTATAGACCACGGTTTCCACCGTTCCGCTGATTTCCACTAAATTTTCTTTCTGCATACCGTTTTCTCATACCCTTTATTATAAGTCTTCTCTTTAGTATACTCTATCTTGAAATCCTTTGCAAATATCCTCGAATTCTTTTTGCGTGCAGAAAATCAGGCGGTTTTTCTGATTGCACCATTCTTTGCAGGCAAGGGCGCTGCGTTCCTCCAGACCGCAGTCGATGACAAAGGCAAGCTGTACCTCCGGACTCCACAGTGCGACCTCCTGAAAATAAGTAAGTACCTGTTCGACATTGCCAATGCTGCCATGAAGCGGCATAACACAAAAGCTGGCGGGACGATTTTTGGGGCGGCGAAACCAGATGGACAACAGTTCTCCAAGCTGAACCACCCCCAAAATACCCAGAAGCATAATCCCCCATTGCAGGAATACTTCCATACAGACGACTCTCCTTTCTGTGCTTTGATTGCTGCGGTATTTTTCCGCATACATTTTTACTATTATCTTATGTTTCAGGGTGGATTTTGGTTTGTTCTTTTGATAATTTTGAAGAAAGAACTTTTCTAAACCCGTTTTATCTGGTAGAATGATAACAGATCATTTTACCGTGAAAGGGATGGGTATCAAATGAAAAAAGATCGTCTGTTAAAAGCAGCTGCGCTTGGTGCAGCACTCATTACCTGCCTGAGCGGTTTTACCTCTCGGCCGGTTACTCAGAATAAATTGCCGGACGTATTAAATCCTCTGGCGAAAACAATGGCTGAGGTGGCAGATGGAATTTCCAAAGCAAAAACAATCAGTTTTGGAAAGTTTGGTGGATATACCGACCAAACTACTCTGCTCAACCCAGACAGTGCAGGCAGTTTCGGCTCTCTGACTGTAAAAGAAACAACTCGCAGTAATCTGGAAAAAACAGAGCTTTCGTTTTCCAAGGCAAGTGGTGTCATGACTCTGTTCGATTTTACATTGACAGCAAGTGAAAAACACACCATCACCATCGATTCGGATCTGTCCGGAAAAGCAAAGATTATTCTTACTAAGGACAACAAAACCATTACGCCGGTTTGGGAATCGATCGACGGAAAGCAGACAACAAAGACATTGACACTGGAAAAAGGACGTTATCGTGTTCGCCTGGTTGTATCCGAAGCCAGTGGAACGATTGCGGTTTCGGTGGATGAACCAAAGAGTCTGTTCTCCCATACTGTGGAGAAGGCAGAAAAGGCATACGACAAGATTTTGGACCCTGCCCTTGAAGAATACGAGCAGGCAATGGAAAAGGCGTATGACCGCTATGACCGTTCGATTGACAGCGCATCTGACCTATATGGAGATGCAATGGACAAGGCAGCGGATGATTATAACGAAAAGCTTGATCAGATCGGTGAATTTGAGTATTATACCTATCTTTCTGCAGAAGATGGAGAAGAGATGGACAAAGAGTATCAGAAGAGATATTCCAAGGTTGATAACGCTTATGAAGATGCAGTTTCGGACGCAGATCAGGATTATGATGAGCTGATTGAGCAGGCGGAAGGTTATCTGGAAGAACGGATTTCCAAAGCAGAAGAAGCGCTAGAAAAAGCAGAAAAACAGGCACAGAAAGCTTGGGATGCAGTAATCGGATAAAAGGTAAAACAAAAAACTGGTGTGCAGGATGCATACCAGTTTTTTTAGTGATTTTATGAAGAAGCAACCATGGGAACCGAACACAGCGGATAGCCATCCAGAGAAAAAAGTGTCTGTGCATATACTCTGCCAGGCTGAGCAGGAGCGTAAGCAAATGGTTCACACAGTACAGTAGCGGTAAGTCGGGCTGATTCTCCGGCTTTTAAGGGGACAGAAGCCTCGTAAGCAGGCTTTAACATCAGTTCTGATTCAATTCCATTTTCCTGAAGCTTATCTCCTGCCAGAGTAATGCTTGAAGGGATATCCGGCAGAGGGGTCATCGAATAGCTTTCAAAGCATTTGTCGTACAGGGAAGCATGAAGGTTCCAGTCGTCCTGTGCATTTAATGTAACGCAGATCAGTGTCATCCCGTCGCGCTCGGCGGCAGAAACAAGGCAGCGGCCGGCATCATCGGTAAATCCGGTTTTGACACCGATACAGTCGGGATAAAGCTCGAGCAGTCGATTATAATTTTTGAGCCACCGCTCATAGGGGGGATCTCCAAATTTTACTTTCATGTTTGATTGGGAGCAGATATAGGCAAAATCCTCGTTTTGCAGCGCAATGCGGGTGAGTTTTGCAAGGTCAAAGGCAGTGGAATAATGGTCTGGTGCATCCAGTCCGCAGGCAGTGACATAGTGGGTGTCCGCAAGCCCCAATTCCTCTGCCTTTTGGTTCATTGCTTCTACAAATCCGTCAATACTCCCATACAGGCGTACACCGGCAGCGTTTGCGGCGTCGTTTCCGGAGGGAAGCATCATCCCGCACGCAAGGGAGTACAGGGAAACAAGGTCACCTTCTGTCAGTCCCATGGAGGAGCCTTCCACCTGAATGGCATCGGAATCCACCATAAAGTATTCGTCAAGATTTTCCTGCTCCAAAACCATCAATGCACCGATAATTTTGGTGGTGCTTGCCATGGCAAGGCGCTCGTGGATATTTTTCCCGTACAATACCCGACCGGTGGTGGCTTCCATCACAATATAAGCGCTGGCGGAGCGATCTTCTTTTTGATACAGGGGATATTCTTCCAGAGAAACCGGAGAAAGTGTAAGCGCCTGTTCATTTGTTTTGGCAAAGGCTTGTAAACTCAGTGCAGAAAGTAGGAGAATAGAACAAAGACAGGAAAAAACTTTTTTTAACTTCAAGGGCATCACTCCTTTTGATCAAAGAACAGTACAGGTTATGTGAAGAAAAAGAAAAATATACCTGAAACAGAAAAAGGAAGAGCCGAAGCTTTTAATTGCTTCGGCTCTTCCTTTGTTCAGGAGGAATAGGAATAGAAAAGAAAATGGGGTTATCCAAGTAAAACAGGCTGGAGCTGTTTTTCTTCCAGTGCAGACTCGATGGAAGGAATCAGTTTGGTAAAGTCCGCGACAATGGAAGTTGGCTTGCTCTGCGCATTGTCCTGTGCCATCGGGACAAAGAAGATGTGTCGGTTGTTAAACAGAGTACCGATGTTTTTTGCAGAACTTGCCAGCGCATCATTGGTGGAAACAGCGATGACAACCGGTCTGGCATTGCGCAGATGAGCTTTTACGGCAAGGGTAACACTGGTATCATAAATGCCGTTTGCAAGCTTTCCAAGAGTGTTTCCAGTGCATGGAGCAACTACCAGCACATCCAAAAGTTTTTTAGGGCCGATTGGTTCTGCGTCGAAGATGGTATGTATGATCTCGTGATTGCAGATTTTCTGGATCTGAGCCCGGAAATCTTTGGCCAGACCAAAACGGGTATCAATGGAATAAGCGTTTGGGGACATGATGGGAATGACTTCCCAGTTTGGATGCTGCGCAACTGCTTCCAGCTGGGAGATGACCTGAGAAAAAGTACAGAAGGAACCGGTAAAGGCAAATCCGACCTGAACCGGCTTTTGTAATGTTGTTGTCAAGAAAATTCACCTCAATCGATCAGGATTATGCAATGGATCTTATCATATTTATTACCGTTTGACAGATAATGTTACCGGCGGTGATCGGAGCAACCTTGCCAGGCAGGGAAAGTGCCCAGATCGTCTTGCGGCCAAGCTCTGAGGCAGTTTCAAAATCGATGCCGCCAGGGCGGGAGGCAAGGTCAATCATCAGGCAGTCTTCCGGTACCATGCTCAGCAGATCTCGGTCAAAGATAATGTGAGGGATGGTGTTAAACAAGATTTCCTGTTTGGGGAGAAGCATAGGAAGCTCGGAAAGGTGGCAGCTGGAAAGTCCCAGTGTTCTTGCAAAGGCAAGGTCTCCTTCTTTGCGTGCAGCGATAATGACATGCGCACCAAAGCCTTTTAACAACAAAGCGAGCGTTTTGGCGCAGCGACCAAATCCGGTAATCAGGCAGTTGCTTTCCCAAAGGGTGCTTGCACGTTCGGAAAGAGCCAAAGCCACAGCCCCTTCGGCAGTAGGAACCGCGTTGAGTACTGCCATTTCTTCCCGTTTTAGATAGTCAGAAATGGAAAGTCCCAGCTGTTCTGCTTTTTGCAGGTCACTAAAGGAAACCTTGCCGCCAAAAATCAAGGCATCCTTTTTGCAGAAGGAAAGGACAACCGAAAGGGAAACAGATTGGTCACTTAAAGGGGCGTTTAAGAAGGCTTCATTGATGCTGACCGGCAGTGGAAGGATAACGACGTCACAATCAGAAAGTTTTGTCAGGTCATCGCAGCAAAGTTCGGGGGAGAGAAACTGGGGAAAATGCTCCAGAAAAAAAGCTTTGACACAAAATCCCTGCTCGGAGAGCTTTTTGGCAAGTGCTGCCTGGCGGAGATCTCCGCCCACGACACCAAAGCATGTATTGGGGGATAAGCTGTTCACAAAGACCACCTCCATGGGAAACAAAAAAGATAAGGATACTTTATCTTATGAAAATCTTCAAATTTGGTTAAAAGATGGATTTGAAGGCTTGGAATCTGAAAAAAGAGGTTTGCCTGCATCAAAGATTTTGGTATAATGGAAAGAAGAAAATAAGACGAATGAAATACCGGGAGATGAGATAGAATATGGCAAAACAGAAACCATTAAAAAAGGACCGTCTGGCAGGTAAAAAGCTCTATCAGACAGAGAAGAAAAAGCCGTTTTATGCCCAGATGCAGCCGCGTCAGAAACAGAAGCCAAAGAAAAACCATCCATTCGGGGATGGATGGGAGATTGCTGACGACTATGAGGAAGAAATGATTCCTGCCGGAGAATATCAGGCAGAATGTATTGGATTAAATGAGGACGGAAACGGAATTATTCGCATTGAGGGAAAAAAACTGAGTGTAGAGGGAGTGCTTCCTCATGAACAGGTTACGGTAGAAGTATCCGGAAAGAGAAAACTGCATACCAAACTGATTCGCGTTCAGAAGGCAGCGGAAAACAGAGTAAGTCCAAAATGTCCGGTCTTTTATCTGTGTGGAGGGTGCCGCCTGCAGCACCTGTCCTATGATGGACAGCTTGACTACAAACAGCAAAGTGTCGAACGCCTGATGAAGGAACATATCGATGCAGGAGCAAAATTTTATCAGATTCTGGGAATGCAGGAACCGTGGCGTTACCGCAACAAGAGCCATTCGACCTTCAGCATGAACGCAAAGCGTCAGATTATCTCTGGAATTTATGAGGAGAACAGTCATCGCGTGGTAGCGGTCGACCACTGCATGATTCAGGATGAAAAGGCAGATGAGATTGTCCGCTCCATCCGACAGATCATGAAGGAGTGCAAGCTTCTCCCGTTTGATGAGGATAACGAGACCGGTTTATTGCGTCATGTGCTGATTCGCCGCGGCTTTGAAAGCGGTCAGACCATGGTTGTTCTGGTTACTGCTTCGATGGTATTTCCGGCAAGAAGCAAATTTGTTTCCCTGCTTCGGGAGAAACATCCAGAGATTACCACCATCGTGATGAACTGCAATCCGAAAAAGACCAGCATGGTTCTGGGAGATCAGGAACGTGTGCTGTACGGCAAGGGATGGATTGAAGACACCTTGTGTGGAAAGCGCTTCCGGATTTCTTCCAAATCGTTCTATCAGGTAAATCCATCACAGACCGAAGTGCTGTACAGCCGCGCTTTGCAGATGGCAGGATTGAGCGGGAAAGAGCGTGTACTGGATGCTTACTGCGGAATTGGAACTATCTCGCTGATTGCGGCGGACAAGGCACAGGAAGTGATCGGTGTTGAGCTAAACCGCGACGCTGTAAAGGACGCCATCGGCAACGCAAAGCAGAATAACAGCAAAAATGTTCGATTCTTCTGCGATGATGCAGGACACTTTATGACCGAGATGGCTGCACGAGGAGAAAAAGTGGACGTTGTTTTTATGGACCCACCGAGAAACGGAAGTGATGAAGCGTTTTTGCAGTCAGTATGCCGATTGAAGCCAAAGAAGGTAGTTTATATTTCCTGCAACCCACAGACTCAGAAAAGGGATTTGAAAACTCTGACAGCAGGTGGATATCAGGTGAAAGAAATTCAGCCGGTTGATATGTTCCCACAGACAGCACACTGTGAAAATATCTGTCTTTTGACACGAAACTAGGAGAGTGTCTTATTATGAAGCGACCTCAAATTAGAATCAAACTGGTAGACCGTTTGGGAAAATGTGGCTGCCATCATGGGCATAAGGTCGGGGATGTTTTCGACTATGATACCCAAAGAGGAGAGCTTTGTCCGATGGCAGCCCATGTTGCGTTTCCTTATGTTGAAATTTTGCGTTATGGAGGGACAGTTCCGGTCAGCAAGGCAGGAGATATCCGCTTTTGCTGCCCGGATGTAGATGTCATCAATGTTTTTTCACTGGAAGTGGTGAAGCAAGATGAAGAATAAAATAAATTTACTTTTTTTACTGTCCATATCTGTGGCAGGACTTGGTCTTTATTGGAAAAGACAGCAGGACAAAAACAGGGAATACCACAAGAAATGTCTGTATCTTGCCGTTTTGGATGATGCCATTGCCCGTCTGGAACTGGAAGGAAAAGAAATCTCTGGAAAGAAGATACGCTTTCCTTCCAGAGGGGACTCACTGTGGTATCGTTACGAGCTGTTCTTGCAGATGTATGCAAAGGAAAAGAAGATAATTTCTGATGTAATCAGGCAGTCGGAAGAAAGGCTCAGGCAGGATAAAAAAGAGAAAAATTTATGATCTGTTTAAAGCAGGTGATAGTATGATAAGATATGGTTTGTCAAAGCAGGATGGCCGTATTTTGTTTGAACCTCAGGAAGAACAAAGCAGCATTTTACTGATGACATTTGATCAGTTTCAAAAAGAAAAAAAGTATCCGCATCATCTCGTTCTGGAAAAAAGCATCCGTACAGCACGTTACTGTAAGGTGGAAATTTTTGCCGAGTGTGTGCAGGGAACAATATGTATTCCCAAAAAGCAGGAAGAAGGAAAAGAAAAACTGATCTTTGGTTTTTATCTTAATCAGGAAGGAATTTTACTGGTTGGAGATGAAAAAAGGCTCTCTGCCCTGATTGGGAAGATGAGCCAAAGTGTTCGTGGATGTATGACACCGCGCCATTTTCTGCTTTTACTGCTGGAATTTTTGATTGCGGAAGATGTTTTGTACCTTCAAACAATTGAGGATCGAATCAGTGGATTTGAAGAAAAACTTCTGGAAAAGATTCCAGATCATTTTTATCAAAGCATTATTTCCTGCCGTAAAGAGATCAGCGTCTACCATTCCTACTATGAGCAGCTGATGAATCTGAGCGACCAGATACAGGAATTTTTGTCCGACCAGATGCCGGCAGAGGAATTGAGGGCCTGGCAGATGTATGCAAACCGTACAGAGCGGCTGCACAACCATGTAGAAATGCTTCGGGAATATGTTGTCCAGCTGCGGGAATTATACCAGTCCAGAATTGATATGGAGCAAAACCGTATCATGACACTGCTCACCGTGGTGACAACTCTTTTCATGCCGCTTACATTGATTGCGGGGTGGTATGGGATGAATTTTGTAAATATGCCAGCATTGAGCTGGAAATATGGATATCCGGCAGTGATCGTAATAAGCGTCCTCATTATTGTGCTGGAAGTGATTTATTTTAGGAAAAAGAAGATGCTGTAAAAGAAAAAAGCTGGTCAAACGACCAGCTTTTTTATGTGGGATTATTTTCTTTTCAGAGCAACAAAGCCTACGCCAGCAAGAACAGCAGCTGCTGCAGCAACGCCGACAAAATCTTCTGCGCCGGTATCAGGGTTTACCTTATCGCTTTCATCCGGAACAGGAGTTTCTTCGTCTGGAGCTGGAGTTTCTTCTTCTGGTTCTTCTGGGGTTTCTTCTTCAGTATCCTCGTCTGCTGGGGTTTCGTCCTCGGTGCCGAGTTCATCGGTAGCAAGAACGTAGTTTCCAAGAGCAAAGGTGTTGACGCTCAAAGCCAGTGTCATGGAAGCAGCCAGAGCGAGTGTGAGCAATTTTTTCATAGGTACATACCTCCATAAAATTATTTTATATTGAGCATCCGAAGATCATTAGGCTTTGGCAAGAGCCTGTGTCAGATCCTCGATGATGTCATCGATATTTTCAATACCTACCGACAGACGGATTAATCCCGGATTGATTCCGGCAGCAACCAGCTGCTCATCGGTGAGCTGACGGTGGGTGGAGCTTGCCGGGTGCAGTACCAGAGTGCGAACATCTGCAACGTGTACAACCAGAGAAGCCAGTTTTACGTTGTCGATGAAACGAACCGCAGCATCACGTCCGCCTTTGATGCTGAATGCGATGACGCCGCTGCATCCTTTTGGCAGATATTTCTGAGCAAGTTCTTTGTAAGGGCTGTTATCGAGAGTTGGGTAATTGACCGATTCAACCTTGTCGCAGGAAGCCAGGAAGTGTGCTACGCGATCTGCATTCTGGCAGTGGCGTTCCATACGAAGAGCCAGAGTTTCCAATCCGTGGTTGAGCAGGAAAGCATCCTGTGCAGAAGGATAGCATCCAAGGTCACGCATCAGCTGAACACGAGCTTTGGTGATATAAGCGGCATTTCCAAAGTCGCGGGTATAAACAACGCCGTGATAGGATTCGTCCGGCTGGGTAAATTCTGGGAAGTTTCCGTTTGTCCAGTCAAATTTTCCGCTGTCTACAATGACACCGCCAAGCTGGGTTGCGTGTCCATCCATATATTTGGTGGTGGAGTGGATAACGATATCTGCGCCAAACTCAAATGGGCGGCAGAGAATCGGTGTGGCAAAGGTGTTATCCACAATCAGTGGAACACCGTGAGAATGAGCTACATGTGCCATCTTTTCAATATCCAGTACAGCGATTGCAGGATTTGCGATGGTTTCAGCAAAGACAGCTTTTGTGTTTGGACGAAGCTGTTTTTTCAGTTCTTCTTCGCTTGCATCAGCGTCAACGAAGGAAACTTCGATGCCAAATCGTTTTAATGTTACAGCAAAGAGATTGATGGTTCCGCCATAGATGGTGGAGGTGCACAGGATGTGATCCCCACAGGAGAGGATATTGAGCACGCTGATGAGCGATGCAGCCTGTCCGGAGGTGGTGCACAGTGCGCCAACACCGCCCTCGAGGGCGGCAATTTTTGCTTCGACAGCAGCAACTGTCGGGTTGGAGATGCGCGAGTACATGTGTCCGTCAGCAGTCAGGTCAAACAGCTTTGCAACCTGTGCGGTGGATTCATATTTATACGTAGTGCTCTGATAGATCGGCAGGGTCAACGGTTCACCGTTTCCTGGTGTATAGCCGGCGTGCAGGCACTGAGTTTCAATCTTCATTGTTATCACCCTTTCCAGCTTCATTGTAGCACGGCCTGTATTTTTTTGCAAGAATACCAAAAAATGTTTTACAATTTCGTCAAAGTGTTTTGGGTTTACAAAAATAAAACAGGAATTTTTTACCTGATTCAAATTTTGCCGTGAATTGGTTGCTTTTTTAAAAAGGGGGGTATATAATAAAGATATTTCCAGGAAGGGGAATGTTTCCTATTTATTAGGAAGGATCTGGCTTCTTGGAAAAGCAAAACAAGTGGGGAGGGAATTGTGATGAAAAGATTGATCGCAGCAGCGGCAGCGATGATGATCTGCCTGTGTTCGGCTCCGGTGAGCGCGTCGAGCGCAAAAGCAGTGTTTGATTTTGGCGACGATGCATTTTTTGCAGTAAAGATGCAGGAAAACGAAAGCGTATATCTTGAGCTTGACACAACCTATGATAAGCAGCTGTCCCAGAGCCTGTTTGAGCAGACCGGAATGGAAGCGGACCGTTTTTACCGCTTTGATACCGGCGAGCAGGAATTTTTGCGCACAGGCGAACTGTTTTTGCAGGCAGAGGAAGGACAGACCCTGTATCAAATTGAAGAAGACGGCAGCTTTTCTCAGCTGGAAGCTGAGTATGTACAGGATGGAATGTATGTTGGAAAAGACGGAAAGAAAATGAGCGGCTTTGTGGTACAGACAAAGGAGCTTGGGGAGTACGTCATTGCCGAGTAGGCGTTTTCTGGCATAAATCCGGCAAAAAAAGTCCCACACCCTGTAAAATTTGGTTGATTTTAGCGGACGAGTATGCTACAATGAAACCGTATATGATGGAGATTTATTAAATCTTCCCCATTTTTACCACACTGAGAACGTTCGAAACAGTAAGCCCGTCTTGTGGGAACTGTTTGATGGAGCGAGCGGGTCTCATACTTAAAAAAGGAGCGATAACGTTATGAACAAGAAAGTAGTTTCCCTGGCAGTTGCTGCAATGCTGACCATCGGTTCTTCCATCAGCGTAAACGCAAGCTGTCTGAAAGACGCAGTAAGCCGCGACAACAGTTCTTCTCTGAACGGTTCTGCTAGCCGCGACAACGGTTCTTCCCTGAAAGGTTCCGCTAGCCGTGACAACGGTTCTTCCCTGAAAGGTTCTGCTAGCCGCGACAACAGCACATCCCTGAAATCTTCTGCATCCAGAAGCAACGGTACATCCCTGAAATCCTCTGCATCCAGAGATAACGGTTCTTCCCTGAAGGGTTCTGCTAGCCGTGATAACAGTTCTTCTTTGAAAGGCTCTGCTAGCCGCAATAATGGTTCTTCCCTGAAAGGTTCCGCAAACCGCGACTGCGCTTGCTAATGATTAGAACGCAACTGTAATAAATACAGATGAAAGACAGGCTCCCAGAATCGGGAGCCTGTCTTTTTTATCTTTCAGTCCCCTATTTTAGGGGTGAAAATAAAACGAATGTTACATCAAAACGATATTGTAACAAAAGAATTACAAAAAAATATGAGATAAAAGTTACTGGCTAAAACATGTTCAGAAACCGCATAAATAAAGGAAAAATTGTCTATTAACCATCAATAAAAATGACAGAGTTGTTACCAATTCGGGATAAAAATTACATTTTTTTTACGAAAAGGGGTTGCAATTTGGTTTTGGTTGTGATATATTAATGGCAGACCGAGGGAGATTGTGGAGAATCTTCCAAGGCAGTTATACGACACAGTGTCGCATAACAAACAAATTAAATGTCCGAGGTTTTATTACAACCGGACAAAGAAAATTTTTAGGAGGAAGAAAGACTATGAAAAAAGTACTTTCCGTAGCTATGGCTTCTGCTATGGTACTTGGCATGGGCGCTAACGCTTTTGCTATTTCCTACAGCACAGGCTCCAATGAAAAGGCTGATTGGCCAGATGATTTCAAATTTGCTGGTGAACTGTTTGTAACAGACAAAGACGGCAAACTGATCGAAGAATCCACAACTTCCCTGAACGACAGCGAAGCTGTTGACTTCCAGCCAGGTGACGTTATCTGGATGCCTCTGTACGCTGATGATCAGGTAGTTTACACATCTACCTATGACAAAGGCGAAGAGGACAAAGAGGCTGCTACAAGCGTTGATGTAACTAGCGAAGTTACTATGAATGTAACTCAGGATCCAACTTGGAGAGCATATAAAGTAGGCAGCCAGTGGTATGATCTTACTGGTACTAAGATTGCAGCTCCTGCAAAAAATTACTATACTGTAAAAGATGGTCAGACCTATACAGATGCACAGGGCAAAGAACATGAAACTTATTATGCTGTTCTGGTAACTGTTTCTGGTGTTCCAACCAAGACTATTGAATACAATGGTGAGACTAGAAAAGTAAATTCTAACAGTGCTAAATACTACATTGGTTCTTCTCGCTATAAAACAGAAGAAGCTTTCAAACAGGCTCTTGCTGAAAATGGCGGTACAGACGGTGCATATGTAACAGTTGACGTTGCTGCTGAAGAAGGCACAAATGATCAGGCTGGTAAACCAATCGACACCAACGAAGTTCGTGACGATTACAACTACACCGGCAACATTGACAAGAACTGGTCCATCAACCTGATTGAAAAATCCGGCTCCGTTGAAGAACTGGTTGAAAAAGCTGAACTGTACAAAGCTACTTCTACAGACGTTGCTTCTTACGCTAGATACGGCGCAGACGTTGTAACAAACGGCGTATACGTTAAGATCACTCTGAAGAAAGATTGGAAACTGGCTAAAGAAGAAAACCTGAAATACTACGTTTACATTGCTGACAACGCTGGTCACAAGACAAACGAAGTTTGGGTTTCCGGTAAATATGCTCCACAGACCAAAGAAGTTGACTTCGATTGGACAAACGATGCTTCTGAACCAGCTATCTGGGAAGTAAAAGAAGGCAACGGCATCGCAGTATTTGACTTTGCTGATAAAGCATTCTT